>Ga0272441_10009537_pt1 | contig 14970 bp, 14 predicted proteins | sample SSMProp6N_FD_193582 | JGI IMG/M metagenome (GOLD analysis project Ga0272441, IMG submission 193582) | Marine sediment archaeal communities from Little Sippewissett salt marsh, Falmouth, MA, United States - SSM-Prop-6N | ecosystem: Environmental > Aquatic > Marine > Wetlands > Sediment ... | reverse complement strand
CAGGATATGATAAAGGAATTTTTCTATAAGGAGGAGTACGAACTGGAAAATCAGCCGTCTACCTACCTTACCCTGACCGGCGCGAAGGAAAATTACGCCGTGACGGTCTTATGGCGTCCGAAGGTGAACGACTTTTTTACCGTTACGGAAAAGCTTCCCGAGGCCAAAATGGATATACGGAAGATCAGGCTCTTGAGGCATCTCAATCTGTATTATAAAAACGAATCAAGCGCCGCTTTTCTCAACAGGAGCTTCGCCAACGACGTTTCCTCATCGAGAACGGGTGACGGCTATGATACCACAAGGCTGGATTCCTACAATGAGCTGTCTTATCCTTTTCAGCTTTTCGGTTTTTTGAGTGTGGACCCTTTTATCGGGACAAGACAGACATTCTATTCCGAGGATGTAAACGACAACGACAATATCACAAGGCACCTGTTTACCTCGGGCGTCAACCTTTACACCAGGTTTTATAAGATATATGACATAGATACGGATTTTTTGAACTTGGATATACACAGCATAAGGCATCTTATTATACCCTCGGCGAAATATGTCTATGTCCGCGAGCCGAACTTGAGGCCCGAGGAGCTGCGGCAGTTCGACGAGATAGACGACCTACGCTTTACCAACGCCGTGGAGCTCGCGATTCAGCATAAGCTGCAGACCAAGCGCGCCGGTTCGGACGGCGTGAAAAAGTCCGTAGACCTTCTGTCATTTATGGCCAAGGGCAATTATATCTTCAGGGACGATTTTGACCGCGAGAATAAGATGCTTGATATGGAATATGACCTTGAGTTGCGGCCTTACGAGTGGATGTTTATAAACGCGGACGCCAAATTAGACAGGGAAAGAATGGAATTTGACACCGTCAACGCCGATTTGACCTTAGACAGGGGCAAGGACTTCACGATGGGCGCCGGTTATCGTTATGAGAAGCACGAAAATTCGCAGATTACCACGTCGTTTAGCTACGATCTCAACAAAGACGACTGGAAAAGGCATTGGGCATTCAACGTATACGAGCGGTATGAGCTGCAAGCGAAAAAATTCGAGGAGCAGGAATACACCTTGATTAAGGACCTGCATTGCTGGACGGGAGAGCTTACCTGCAGGATAAAGGACGAGAAGGATTATACGTTTTGGATCATATTCCGTCTCAAGGCGTTTCCGGATATACCGTTTTTCTTCCGCACAACCTACCACGGCCCGGAGCCGGGCATCCGGCGTTAAGGGATAATATCCGCTACCTTTTTTTTCTTCGAAATATATAGAATAATTTCGCTTTGGAGGCGATTTTAAACCAGCCGCATGCGGACAATATCGCGATAAAAGGCATCGCGGGCACCCTGAAGCGGCTGCCCACGCAGAGTCCGGTCGCCGCTATCGAGACCGCGGCGAAATACAGCATCGTCAAAAGCAGGAAGCGGTGTGAGGGCCCGCGGCATCCGGCGAATAACAGGCCTATGAGCCAGAAGGCCACCCAGGGATAGCCGAATACCTTTGATAAGACCTTTAGCGCGTTTGACTTCAGGTATTTAAATGTCCCCGGCAGGGTAAAGAACTGGACGGTCGATTTTGCGATGTGGTCTATATAAAATAAGACGGGATTTTTTATATCCGTCTTTTCGCCGCGCAGGTCCCTTTCGTATTTATGCGTGATACCCATATCGCGCAGGTCCCTATTGTCTATAACGGTAAAATCGGCGTTTCCGGAGCGTATGTAATTTCTGTAATGCCACGGGGCAAGTATCGAATAGAAGACCGTTATGAATATAATGGCGCGCGCCGCGGCCTTCTTTATATTTAAGGGCCGAGGCGCCGCGTATATTACACCGCCCGCCACGCATATGCCCAGGTAATAGCTTACCGGCCTTATATATGTGGCTATTGCGGCCATAGCGGCGGCCGATACGAGCGCGCCCATTTTGCCTTTCTTCAGGTATCGCAGGAAGAAAAGCGCGAAAAGTGCGATAAACAGGGTATAAAGCGTCTCCGTGAGCAATATCAGGGAATATAGTATGACAGGTATATCGAAAAGGAAGATAAAGGCCGCCAGCGGCGCTATGCTTTTATCTATTTCCCGGGCCGCTTTATAGACGATCCAGCCGGAGAGAGTGGTGATAAGTATCTGCAGGATAACTATGCCGTCAAAGGACCACCCGAGCCCCCTGCGCAGAATCGCCAGAAATATCGGATAGCCGGGCGTCCGGTTTATATCGTATTGCTCGGCTCCTGCGGAAGTTACGTTTACAAACCGCCCCTTCTCCAGGAGATTTATGCCGGGTTCGAGGTAGGAGGGCGTATCGGGCATAAATTTAGCGGATGGGGCGTTGATTACGATATGCCCGAAAAGCGCGAGTTTTACCGCCAGCGACGCCAATATTATAAATAGGATATTATTATACCTTATTCTTTTCATTTAGGCCCTGGTTTCGCGCGGGTATTTCAAAAGGGCCCGCGCAGGGTATTATTATACATTTTTTCCTATACAACTACAATTAAAAAGTGTATAATAATCAGCTACGGGTCAGACACCCGCGAATAGGCATAGCGGTTTCGGGGCGTCTGGCCCTTTAAAAAAGGCGCGTATGCTTAACGGCAATAAAATAATAGTGGTCATGCCGGCCTATAACGCCGAAAAGACCCTGAAAAAGACCTACAGCGAGATCCCGATGGATTTAGTCGACGACGTCCTTCTCGTCGACGACAAGAGCGACGACAGGACGGTGGCGATGGCCGCGGAGCTCGGCATAAAGACATGCGTCCATGATATGAACAAGGGCTACGGCGCGAATCAGAAGACATGCTATAGAGAGGCGCTTAAGAGGGGCGCCGACATCATTATTATGCTCCATCCCGATTATCAGTATCCCGCCAGGCTGATTCCGGCGATGGCCGGGCTTCTGGCATCGGGCGTATTTGATATAGCTATGGGCTCGCGCATATTGGGAGGTATGGCGCTTAAAGGCGGGATGCCTTATTATAAATACGCGGCCAACCGCGTCCTGACGGCCATAGACAACCTGATAACCGGGCAGAAGCTTTCGGAATACCATTCGGGATACAGGGCGTTCAAGAGGGATGTCCTTATGCGGCTTCCCTTGCTTGAGAATTCGAACGACTTCATATTTGACAATGAGATACTGATGCAGGCGGCGTATTTCGGGTATAAGATAGGAGAGGTGACATCCCCTACGAATTACAATAAGGAGGCATCCTCTATATCCTTCAGGCGTTCGGTGATATACGGATTCGGCATACTTGCGACAGGCCTGAAGTTCCTGGCGCAGAAATTGAACCTGGCGAAATTCCGGATATTCGAGCCGGAAGGCAAAAAGATACGGTTTTAAGAAGGCCCGCGCCGTTCGCGCGGATTTAAATATTTTCAGATAGGACGGTATACGAGATGATAAGGATGTTCAAGCCATATGTTTCCGAAAGGGTCGCGCCGGCCGTCGCCGAGATACTCAAGACGGACTGGATAGGCCAGGGGCCCGCGGTCGACAATGTGGAGAAAAAGTTTGAGCGGATGTTCGATTTCTCCGGCGCGCTTACGCTGCACTCCTGCACCGCCGCTCTGCATCTGGCGCTTATACTCGCGGGTGTCGGCCGCGGTGATGAGGTCATCACGACTCCGATGACCTGTTCGGCCACTAATATCCCGATACTTTATATGGGGGCCAAGGCGGTCTTCGCCGATATCCAGAAGACATCGTTGAATATCGACCCCAAGAGCGTGCGGGAAAAGCTTTCGGACAGGACAAAGGCCATTCTTGTGGTGCACTGGGGCGGTGAGCCGTGCGACATGGACGAGATATTATCTATAGCCGCGGAAAGAAACCTGGCCGTTATAGAGGACGCCGCCCACGCGCTGGGCGCCGAGTATAAAGGAAAAAGCATCGGGGCCGTCAGCCATTTCACCTGTTTCTCCTTCCAGGCCATAAAACAGATTACGTCGGTGGACGGCGGGATGCTTGTGTGCAGGGACCGCGCCGCCTATGAGCGGGGAAAACTTTTGAGGTGGTACGGGATAGACAGGAATTTCAAAGGCGATATATACTGGAAGTTCAAGGTGGAGGAGGCGGGATTCAAATATCATATGAACGACGTTACCGCCACGATGCTTTCGATCCAGCTTGACGACCTTCGGGCGGTCAACGCGAGGCGTGCGGAGATCGTGAAAAGATACCGCGAAGCGCTTTCCGGAGTCCCCGGGCTGATGATGCTTGAAAAGAAGCCAGACAGGAAAAGCGGTAACTGGCTCTTTACGGTCCTCGTGGAGCGGCGCGAGGATTTTATAAAGGCGATGAGGCAGAGGGGGGTGGACACGCATATGGTCCATATCCGCTGCGACGTCTATCCCATCTTCGGGGGAAAACGCCTGATGCTGCCGGCGATGAACGAGGTGGAGCCGAAATACGTGTCGATACCGCTCCATTCGGGTCTCACCGACGATGAAGTGGCCCAGGTTATAGGCGCGATCAAGAAGGGGTGGTAATGGCGGCCAGGTGTGATATAGTCATACCGGTTTGGAATATGAGGGACCTTACGGAGCGCTGCGTAGACAGTATCATGCGCAATACGAAATTTCCCTACGGCATTATTATCGTCGATAACGCGAGCGAAAACGAGACGCGCGACTACCTGCGGGGCCTTGCCGCGAAAAAGGACATAGACGTTACCGTCATAAGAAACGAGGAGAACCTCGGAAACTCAAAGGCGGCCAATCAGGGCATGCGCGCCTCGAGGGCGGAATACGTGTGCATTCTCGACAACGACACCATCGTGACGGAAAATTGGCTTACGGAAATGGTAAACACGGCCGAGAGGGACAGCAGGATAGCGGTAGTGAATCCCTTGAGCAATTACGGCGCGAGGAAACCCCGGGGTAAAAGCTGGGACGAGATAGGCCTGAGGAATTACCGGGAGAACAAAGGCAATTATATAGAGACGGCCGCGGCGATCGGGTTTTGTTTTTTGATCAAGCGCGGCGCGATGGAAAAGATAGGGGTCTGGTCGGAGGCCTACGGGCCCGGGTATTTTGAGGACACGGAATATTCCGTAAGGGCGATAAACAACGGATATAAAGTGGCCATAGCCGAGGGCGCGTATGTGGCGCATTTGGAGCATGCCTCTTTCAAAAAGACGGGTTCATTCGACGAGCTCTTCAAGAGAAACCAGAAACTGTTTTACGAGCAGTTCGGGCGCTCCAAGAGACTGCTTTACATAGTTTCCGGGCGGCGCGCCCTTGATATCGGCGCGAGTGCCTATGAAAACGCCCGAAACAGGCACTGGGTGTGGGTCTTTACTAAAAGAGACGCGGACATAAACCTTCCGCGTCACGCGTATATAAGGTTGTTCAGGTTGAACGGACTTTTTTTTCAGCTCAACTGCCTCTGGCGCGTACTGATAAGGAAAAAGAAATTCGACCTCATATACAGCGATTCACCCCGGATGTCCGAAAAATTGCGCCTCTTAAGGCCTTTGCACAAGGCCGAGGTCGCGGAAAAGGTATGGTAATGGACATAGGCGTTATAGGCGCCGGCTACGTGGGGCTGGTAACATCGGCCTGCTTCGCGTCGCTCGGCAACAAGGTAATATGCGTCGATATAGACAGGCGCAAGATAAAGTCGCTCAAAGACGGTTCGGTCCCTATTTATGAGCCCGGGCTGGACGAGCTGGTGGCGGACGGGTTGAGAAAGGGGACGCTAAGGTTTACCACAAACCTGCCGTCGGCAGTCAGAAAATCCAAGGTAATATTTATAGCCGTGGGCACGCCCCCTAAGGAAAACGGCGAGGCCGACCTGTCCCATATAGAAAATGTGGCGCGCGGTATAGCGGCGGCGATGCCTTCCTACCGCTTAATCGTGGAAAAAAGCACTGTCCCGGTGCATACGGGATGCCGGATAGAGGAGACGATAAGATCGAACAATAAAAAAAGGATAAAATTCGATGTCGCCTCGAACCCCGAATTCCTTAGTGAGGGAGAGGCGATACACAATTTCATGCGTCCGGACAGGATAGTGATAGGCGTCAAGTCAAAAAGGGCCCGAGATATTTTGCATAAGCTGTACAGCGGGTTTAACGCCCCGATAGTCGTTACTGACATAGAGAGCGCCGAGATTATAAAGCACGCCTCCAACTCCTTTCTCGCCTCCAAGATATCTTTCATAAACGCTATAGCGAACATATGCGAGAGGTGCGGGGCCGATGTGGAGAACGTGGCCCTGGGTATGGGGCTCGACAGGCGCATAGGAAAGGAGTTTTTGAAGGCCGGAGTCGGTTTCGGCGGATTTTGTTTCCCCAAGGACCTTGAGGCGTTTATCCGGATATCGGAAAAATTGGGGTATGATTTTGAGATACTGAAGGCCGTAAAAAGGGTAAACAGCCGCCAGAAGGCCGGTTTCGCGCAAAAGATAGAGGACTGCCTCGGGACATTGCGCGGCAGGATCGTGACTGTGCTGGGACTGTCCTTTAAGCCGGATACCGACGATATGAGATACGCCCCTTCGCTTGAAATCATAGATACGCTCAAGGAAAGAGGCGCTAAAGTAAAGGTGTTCGACCCGAAGGCGATGAAAAAGGCCGCGGATATACTCAAGGGCGTTACCTTCTGCAGAGATGCCTACAGCGCCGTTAGGAACAGCGACTGCCTCGCCGTTGTCACCGACTGGGACGAATTCAGGAAGTTGGACCTTAAGCGCGTTAAGCGACTGATGAGGAGGCCTTTTATAGTCGACGGCAGAAATATCTATAATCCCGCCGCGGCCAAAAAACTGGGTTTTAAATATATAGGAACAGGGAGATTGCGATGATAAAAGGTGTTGATGTCAAAAAGTTGAAGGTCATTCCCGATGAGAGGGGCAGGCTGATGGAGATACTGAGGGCGGACGATTCGGTTTTCCGTAAATTCGGGCAGGTCTATATGACGACCGCCTTTCCCGGGGTCGTCAAGGCATGGCATTATCATAAGATGCAGGATGATAATTTCACATGCGTGAAAGGCAGGATGAAACTCGCGCTTTATGACGCGAGAAAGGACTCACCCACATATAATGAGGTGAACGATTTCATCATAAGCCTGGAGGACCCGATGCTTGTGCGGATACCCCCTCTGGTATACCACGGCTTTAAATGCGTGGGCGAGGAGGAGGCGATAGTCATCAATACCGTTACCCGTCCCTATAATCACGAGCATCCCGACGAATACAGGGTGGACGCGCACGACAATGACATCCCTTATGATTGGGAATAGTCGGGGTATAGGTTCCTCCGAAGGAGGAAGGGGACTGGTCTATGCTTTGCAATATGCCTTGTGTAGACCTGTCCCCCTTCTGCGGCGAGAACCGTCCCGGATTTACCTGACGACTTGGACACTTTGAACGTCGTCTAAACTGTCCAACTAAGGTTTTATCACTGCCTTACGCTGAAAGCTGCAAGCTGAAAGCTGTTGATACTCTTTAACAAAAGGACCTATTATGAAAGGCGTAATCTTGGCGGGTGGACTCGGCACACGTCTTCTCCCGCTGACTAAAATCACCAACAAGCATCTTCTTCCGATTTATTCCAAGCCGATGATATATTACCCCATAGAGACGCTTGTCGAGGCGGGTATAAAGGATATACTTCTCGTTACGGGCGGCAAACACGCGGGCGAGTTTCTCCGGCTTCTGGGCAATGGCCATCATTTCGGGCTCAAACATATAAATTATACCTATCAGGAGGGAGAGGGCGGCATAGCCGACGCGCTCAGGCTGGCGGAGCATTTTGCCGACGGAGAGAATATAGTGGTTATGCTCGGCGACAATATACTGGAAAAAAGCATAAAGAAATATGTGGATAACTTCGCCCGCCAGGGCAGCGGCGCCAGGATCTTGATCAAAAAAGTGGAAGACCCGTGGAGATTCGGCGTGGCGAAAATAAAAGACGGCAAGATCGCATCTATACTGGAAAAACCTAAAAGGCCCAAGTCCGATTATGTCGTTACGGGCGTATATATGTATGATTCGCGCGTCTTTGACATAATAAAGCGGTTAAGGCCCTCGCGGCGGGGCGAGCTCGAGATAACCGACGTGAACAACGCCTATCTAAAAGCGGACGAGCTCTATTATGACCTGTTAAAGGGCTGGTGGACCGATTCGGGCACGTTCGATTCGCTTTTGAGGGCGAACCTGCTTGCCGCGAAAAAAGAAAGGAAATCGGCGCGATGAGAATAATGGTGACCGGCGGCGCCGGATTTATCGGATCTAATTTTATCAGGCACATACTGAAGAAATATCCCGACTATGAAGTTGTCAATATGGACAAACTCACATATTGCGGAAACCCGGAGAACCTGAAGGACGTGGAGGGCGATCCGAGATACCGGTTTGTCAGGGGCGACATAAAGGACCGTGAATCGGTGGCGAGGGCGATGGACGGATGCGACGTCGTGGTCAATTTCGCGGCCGAAAGCCACGTGGACAGGTCCATTAAGAACCCCAATCATTTTGTGAAGACGAACGTGCACGGGACGATGACGCTTTTGAGGACGGCGAAAGACAAGGCGATATCCACCTTTCTGCAGATAGGCACCGACGAGGTATACGGCAGCATAGACAGCGGCAGCTTTACCGAAAAAAGCGTACTTAATCCCCGCAGTCCTTATTCGGCAAGCAAGGCCGGCGCCGATCTCTTGTCACTTTCTTTCTATGCTACGTATAAACTACCGGTCGTAGTCACCAGAAGTTCGAATAATTTCGGCCCCTACCAGTATCCGGAAAAAATAATACCTCTTTTTATTACCAACGCGCTCGAGAACAAGAAGCTTCCCGTTTACGCCGACGGCATGAACGTGAGGGATTGGCTTTATGTCCTGGATAATTGCGAGGCGATAGACGTGGTCCTCCACAAGGGCTCACCCGGGGAGATCTATAACGTCTCCAGCGGTAATGAGATTACCAATATAGAACTGACGCGCAGGATCCTGGAATATACGGGAAAGGACGAGGGCCTTATCCGATTTGTTAAAGACAGGCCCGGCCACGACAAAAGATACGCCTTGGACTGCGACAGGATCAAGGCGCTCGGCTGGAGGCCGCGGCACGATTTCGAGACGGCGCTTAAGGACACCATAAAGTGGTACAGAGAAAACGAGTCCTGGTGGAAACGTCTTAAGAGGCCCAGGGAATCCGCCAGGGCTACGCAGGCGCGCTCCACGGGGTACGTAAAATAATTACGCGAGATGTCTAATTCGTCATTTGAGGCGGGTCTTTGATGAGAAAAAAGGTGCTTGTTACCGGTTCGAGCGGGATGCTCGGCACGGATTTATCTTTGGTATTCGGCCGCAGTTATGATGTAATAGGCGCGGACCTTGCGAAAAGCAGGACATCCGCCTACAGGCGCAGGCGTTTTATGCGCTGCGACGTAACGAATAGAAAAAAGGCCGTAAGCGCCGTCAAGAAGTCCGAGGCCGACATAGTGCTGCATGCCGCCGCCTGGACCGACGTGGACGGCTGCGAGCTCGATAAAGAAAAAGCGATGGCCGTAAACAGCGAAGGCGCCCGCAATATAGCTTTGGGCTGCAAAGAGACAGGGGCTGTTATGTTTTATATAAGCAGCGATTTTGTATTTGACGGCGCAAAGGAGGCCTCTTACGTTGAGGACGACGCCCCCAACCCGCTGAACGCCTACGGCCTTTCCAAGCTTAAAGGGGAAGAGGCGGTGAGGAATGAGTGCGAGAGATATTTTATAGTCAGGACCAGCTGGCTCTTCGGCAAAAACGGAAAGAACTTTGTGGACATCATACTGGATAAGGCGGACCGCAGGCAGGCCTTAAAGGTCGTTATGGACCAATTCGGCTCGCCCACATTTACAAAGGACCTGGCGAAGGCCCTTGAGGGGATGGCTTCGATGGCGCTTAAGAATAAGCGCCTGCGGGGCGTATATCACTTTTGCAACGGAGGAAATTGCTCCTGGTATAAATACGCGGAGGAGATACTGCGCGCGGCGGGCAAATCCGAGACCCCGATCCTTCCGATGACCTCTTTAGAACTTGACAGGCCCGCCGCGAGGCCGGGGATGTCTATTCTTAATACCGATAAATATTCTCAATTGTGCGGGAAAAGGCCGCGGGCCTGGCAGGCGGCCCTGCGGGATTATCTTGTTAACGACCTGCCAATGTCGGGACGGGATTATGTACAAAGCTTTAAGAAAAAGAATTGAGGACAAATCGGCGAAGATAGGCGTAATAGGTCTTGGTTATGTGGGGCTTCCGCTCGCCTGCGCCTTCGCCAGGGCCGGGTTCGATGTCGTGGGCATAGATACCAGCGCCAAAAGGGTAAAGGCCATAAAAAACGGCAGGTCTTATATTATGGATGTGCCGGCGGATGAGATAAAAGAACTTGTGTCGCGCAAGAAACTCGCCGCTTCCCTTGATTACCGTGCGGTCGGGAAATTGGATGTCGCGGTGATATGCGTTCCGACGCCGTTGAGCAAGACAAGAGAACCGGATATATCTTTTATAATGTCGGCCATAAGAAATATAATCAGGCACAAAAGGAAGGGCCAGCTGTATATACTCGAGAGCACTACATATCCCGGGACTACGCAGGAGATGCTGCTTCCCAAGTTTGAAGAAGGCGGTTTTACGGCAGACAGGGATTTCTTCCTTGCATTTTCCCCCGAGAGGGTGGACCCGAGCAACATGGCCTACACCACGGAGACCATCCCCAAGGTAGTGGGAGGCGTAACCGCTAAATCGACGGCGCTTGCCGAGGCGCTCTATAAGTCGATAACCACGGATGTAATATCGGTATCATCAAGCAGTGTGGCCGAAATGGCCAAGCTTTTGGAGAATACGTTCAGAAGCGTCAATATAGGGCTGGTGAATGAACTTGCCCTGATGTGTGAAAAGCTTAAGGTGGATGTCTGGGAGGTTATACGCGCCGCGGGGACAAAGCCCTTCGGGTTTATGCCCTTTTATCCCGGCCCGGGTATCGGCGGCCACTGCATAAGCATAGACCCGCTCTATCTTTCCTGGAAGGCCCGCCTGCACGGGTTCGAATCGCGTTTTATAGAATTGGCGGATAATATAAATTCGGCTATGCCGCGATACGTCGTCTCCAGGGTAATAAGCGCTCTCAATAAAAGGCGCAAGCCGGTCAAGGACTGCAGGATATTGGTGCTGGGTATGGCGTACAAAAAAGACGTTAACGATACGAGGGAATCCCCATCTTACGAAATAATAAGGCTGTTTTTGGAGGAGGAGGCCAGGGTTAGTTATCACGACCCGTATGTGCCGTCGGTAAAGACAAACGGCAAGGCGCTTAAATCGTCGAAATTAAGAAAGGATTTTCTTAAGAGGCAGGATTGCGTTATACTCGCCACAGGCCACACATGCCTTGATTATAAAAGGATATCCAGGTATTCAAAATTGATATTCGACGCCAGGGACGCATTTCGCCGCGCGAATGTCAGGGGCAGGCATATCATACGCCTTTAACCATTCCCGCCTACGAGGCGGAAATGGGGTTAACTCGCATTTCAGAAAGGAGATAAATTGGAGACATATCTTGTAACCGGCGGCGCGGGGTTTATCGGTTCCAATATAGCGGAAAGACTGCTTAAGGCCGGGTCGCGGGTAAGGATCATCGACAATTTTATGACCGGCAAGAGGGAAAACATAGAGCCCTTTTTGAGCGATATAGAGTTGATAGAGGGCGATATAAGAAATATGAAAGACGTGAAAAAGGCGGTGGCCGGCGTGGACTACATCCTGCATCAGGCGGCTATGAGAAGCGTCCCTAAGTCGGTGGATAACCCCGCCCTGACCAATGAGATAAACGTGGAAGGCACGCTCAATGTATTGGTGGCGGCGAAAGAGGCGAAGGTAAAAAGACTCGTGTACGCCTCCAGCAGCTCCGTTTACGGAGAGTGCGAGGTGTTTCCCGAAAGGGAGGATTTTGTGCCCAGGCCCATTTCTCCCTATGCCGTCTCAAAACTGGCCGGTGAGCATTACGCCTACACCTTCAGTAAGACATACGGGCTCGAGACGGCCTCGCTTAGGTACTTTAATGTGTTTGGCCCTAGACAGAACCCCGAATCCAAATACTCTACAGTTATACCCGCATTTGTGACGAGGATGATGGCGGGCAAGGCGCCTACCGTGGAGGGCAGCGGCACGCAGACCAGGGATTTTACGTATGTGGATAATGTAGTTCAGGCCAATCTGGTTGCGGCAAAAGCCGACGGCGCAAGCGGAGAGGTCTTTAACATAGCGTGCGGCAATTCGTTCTCGGTCCTTGATATCGTAAAGGAGCTTAATAAGTTTTTGGGCAGCGATATTAAGCCCGACTTTGCGCCTCCCAGAAGGGGCGACGTCCAAAAGACCATAGCCGATATCTCAAAGATGAAGAGGATACTGGGTATTAAGCCGAAGGTCGAGTTTGCCCAGGGCCTTAAAAAGACGCTGGAGTGGTGGCAAACCCGCCCCTCTTAAAATAACTTTACACTTTGAACGTCGTTCAAAGTGTAAAGTTAAGGGAAGGGATAAGGGAGAAATATGGAGCGCATTCTTATAACGGGAGGCGCCGGATTTATCGGCTCTCACCTGTCTTCTTTTCTGATCGAAAAGGGCTTTCAGGTCGTCTGCATGGATAACCTGATAACCGGTACCGTTGAGAACATATCCCACCTTACGGGAAAGAAGAATTTCGAGTTTATAGAGCATGACGTCACGAAATATATAGATATAAAAGGGAAACTCGATTATGTGATGCATTTCGCCTCTCCGGCCAGCCCCGCGGATTATACAAAATATCCGATACAGACATTGAAGGTCGGCTCGCTCGGGACGCATAACGCCTTGGGCGTGGCGAAGTCAAAGAAATCCAAATTTCTGCTTGCATCCACAAGTGAGGTCTACGGCGATCCCACCGTCCACCCCCAGCCGGAAAGCTATTGGGGCAACGTAAACAATGTCGGTCCTCGCGGCGTATACGACGAAAGCAAAAGATTCGCGGAGGCCATCGCGATGGCCTATCACAACACGCACGGCCTTGACGTGAAGATAGCCAGGATATTCAATACCTACGGCCCGCGGATGAGAAAACGAGACGGGCGCGCGATACCGAATTTCATCGATCAGGCGCTGAATAATAAGCCGCTGACCGTTTTCGGAAAAGGCTCCCAAAGCAGAAGTTTTTGTTACATAACGGATATGATAAGCGGTATATATAAGTTAATGGCCTCCGGACTGAATTCGCCCGTCAATATGGGGAATCCGGGCGAGCTTAGCGTTCTCGAGCTTGCCGAGAAGGTCATAAGGCTGACAGGGACAAAAAGCGGAATAGAATTTAGACCCCTGCCTCCCGACGATCCCAAGACGAGACAACCCGATATCTCCATGGCGAAAAAGGCGCTTGGTTGGTCTCCCGCGGTAGGTCTTGACGAGGGCCTGAAAACGACGATAGAATGGTTCAGAAAAAAATGAAAGAAAATAAATATTACGAAAACCCGAGAGAGGATATCATAGCGCTGATACCGCCTGAGGCGAAACGCGTATTGGACGTGGGCTGCGCTTTCGGGTCTATGGGGAAGCGGCTGAGGGAGTTGCGCGGGTCCGAGGTAGTGGGCATCGAAAATGAGGAAAGGGCCGCTGATATAGCAAGGGGCAATGTAAGCAAGCTTATAACAGGCGATGTGGAGAATATAAAACTGCCGTTCGATGAGGCCTATTTCGATTGTATAGTATACGGAGATATCTTAGAACACCTTCGAAATCCGTGGAAAGTCCTGAAGGACCATACCCATTACTTAAAAAGAGGCGGTTTTTGCATAGCGAGCATTCCCAACGTTTCGCATTACAGCGTTGTGCAGGCCCTTCTTAGTGACAGGTGGGAGTACGCGGTCTCCGGTATACTCGATAAAAAACACCTCAGGTTTTTTACCTTAAGCGGCATAAGGAATATGCTGGAGGAGGCGGGCTATACGGTGGAGGAGGAGAAGAGGTACGCAAGGGCCTCGAAGGCGAAGAAAGTTCTTAACGCGCTGTCGGGAGGAAGATTAAAACACCTGCTGGCGGAGCAATATATAATAAAAAGCAGGTTGAGGTGATGTTATGGAGCGAAATGGCGTAAGCATAGTGATAGCCGTATGTAATTTATTGGGTTTTACCCGGTTGTGCGTCGATTATATAAGAAAGAATACGGTCTTGCCTTACGAGCTGGTTATAGTGGACAATGGCTCTCACGACGGGACACGGGAATATATCGATGAGATTTCAAAGGAGCTCGACGTGAATTACATAAGGAACGAGGTGAATCTCGGGCCTATTATAGCTATAAACCAGGGCATAAAGGCGTGCAAATATGACTATATCTGCCAGATGCATAACGACGTGGTCATATTCGAGAAAGGATGGCTTAAAAAGATAACCTCCGTTATGGAGGCGCAGCCGGATATAGGCATAGTGTGCCTGGCGGGCAGGCAGTATATAAGAAAAAATTGCTCCTGCGACGAAGAGACCCTGAAGCACAATCTCCTCAGCATAGGGCTTAACGAGCGGATGAAAGAGGAAGTCGCCGATATAGCCGTTGTGGACGGTATGTGTTTTGTCTTCACGAAAAAGCTCACCGAAAAGATCGGGCTTTTGGATGAGGTCTACGGAATGATGCATTTTTACGATATGGATTTTTCCCTGGCCAGCATAAAGGCGGGGTATAGGAACGTGGCGATTAATGTCTTGGCCTTTCATGTCGGCAACGGCGGCACTACCAGACGCTCCGATTTCTATAAAAGGCTTGTGCCGAACGACCTGAAGCTGTATAACAAAAACAGCAAGATATTTAAAAGGAAATACAGGGATATGCTTCCCTGCGATGTAAGAAAACCCTCCGGTAAATCCGAGATGGTCTCCTCCCTCTGAGTTTGTACAAAAAAAGGGGACAGCAAAAAAAGGGGACAGGCTACTTTTTCTAGCTTTATATA
>Ga0272441_10009536_pt1 | contig 14970 bp, 17 predicted proteins | sample SSMProp6N_FD_193582 | JGI IMG/M metagenome (GOLD analysis project Ga0272441, IMG submission 193582) | Marine sediment archaeal communities from Little Sippewissett salt marsh, Falmouth, MA, United States - SSM-Prop-6N | ecosystem: Environmental > Aquatic > Marine > Wetlands > Sediment ... | reverse complement strand
GCGGCTGAGCCCGAAACGAAAGCCGACGAGCCGGAGGCCAAGGCGGCTGAGCCCGAAACGAAAGCCGACGAGCCGGAGCCCAAGGCCGATGAACCCGACGCTAAGGCCGACGAGCCGGAGGCCAAGACCAAGCAGGCCGAGGCAAAGGAGAAGGCCGAGTCGGAATCCGATGCTCCCGAAGCCGCGGAAGAAAAAGCCAAAGCGAAAGGCAAGGATGCTGACCCCGAGAAGGGGGACAAAGAGGGAACGAACGCTTAGAGCGCCGAAGGTGAAGCAAGCGCCATGGACCTTCCCCTGACGAAAGACGACGTCTACACGGTAAAGGTCTATTTCATCAAACCCATCGATCTCATCAGCGTCGTGATAAACACGCTCATCGAGATGGAGTACGAGACCTATACGCTCGGAGAGAACGACGCGGACAAGCTGCCGAAGGTGCTTCCCCTCGAAAAGCGCAACGTCCTCTTCATCTGCGTGACCAGCAGACAGGAAGCCGCAAAATGGCTGGATTTCGCGAAGCAGACCCGTGAGTGCATCCCCACTCAGCTGCAGATCGGCGTCTTCGCCTACAACACCATGGATGACAGCCTGAAGAAGCAGTTCCTGCTGAACGACATCTCGGTGACGTCGTTCGACCAGCTGGGAAAAAACGCTCTCGGAGTGGTCAGGGCGATCCTGCAGGTTTTCGAGGCCCGGGGCCGCCGTCAGTACATCCGCGTCCGCGCCAGGGGCCACAGCCAGGCGCTTGTCAGCGTGAAGCACAAGGACCAGCCCATCAAAGGCGTCATCAAGGATCTCTCAACGGCGGCGTTCGTCTGCGACGTCCCGGAAATCTACCACCACCACTTCGAGATCGGCCAGTATCTGGAGGAAGTCCTTCTCGTGCTCAAGGGCATCCGCATTCGAACCGCGGCCAAGGTGCTGGGCTACAGCAAGGACAAGAAGAACCACTTCATCCTGAAGTACTGCAGCCTCAACATGCAGGACGGCAAGATTCGCTACGACGAAAAGCTGCCCCGCGAGCGGAAGCACAAGCTCTGCAACTACATCAGGGAGTGTCTCAGAGAGGAGCTCAACGAGCTGTTTGCGGTTCCTTCCGCCTGAAGGCCAGCCCCACCGCCAGCTCGCCACGCAGAACCAGCCAGCCGGCAATCCCGTAGGCCTCCGGGCTCTCGAAGAACACGTGCTGCGCCCCGATCCCCGCTCCCAGCTCCACCGCCACGAGCAGAGGACCCAGCGCGCACCTCCAGCCCGCCACCGGCGCCACGCCGGTGCGCACGACAAAGGCCAGGTCGTGCAGCGGGTGGGGGGGGTCGAGCCACAGGACGGCGGGCAGCGTGAGCCCCAGATACAGCGACGGGGTGAAGTAGTGCCTGAGAGTGGGTTGCACGGAGACCCCGCGCCCCGCCATCCACCCGCCGCCTTCCAGAACGTAGGCAAACCTCAGTCCCGGTTTCAGGGAGAACTCGAAGTCGCCGTACTTGATGCTGAGATCCAGCTGCGCCTCACCCAGGAGCGAGTTGACCGCGTTGATCGTGATGCCGATCCGGTCGGCCCTTCCGGCTTCGCCGTACAGGCACCAAGACAGAATCATCAAGGCGATGGCGAGCAGTCGGGTTCTGTGCATCACGCCTCCGCTTTGGGATGCTGCATTATCCGATTAATCGAGCAAAGGATCAACATCGAGAGCTGTCCCGACCGAGATCCTCCATGTCGGCGATTTTGCCCACCCGGATCTGGTGGCGCCCCCCCTCGAAACGCGCCTCCATGTAGGCGTCGATCATGTCAGGCACGGCCTCCGGATACTCCATGCGCCCGCCAAAGGCTATGAAATTGGCGTTGTTGTGAGCCCGGGCCATGCGGGCCCCGTAGGAGCTGCATATGTTGGCGCAACGGATGCCGTGTATCTTGTTGGCCGCAATGCTCACGCCGATGCCGGTCCCGCAGATCAGAATGCCGAAGTCGTATCCTCCCCGCTGGAATTCCAGACAGACGCGGAGAGCGACATCCGGGTAGTGAACCGACTCCGCGCTGTCCACCCCCATGTTCCTGGTTTCATGCCCTCTCGACTCCAGGTGATCGATGATCCCACGTTTGAGCTCGAATCCCCCATGGTCCGCTCCGATCACGATCCTCATCCGGTGCCTCCTCTCTTCCAGGCGGCCACGGCGGAGAAGGTCGGCTTGAGGCGCTCATAGAGCTCCTTGTAGAGACCGAACATCCGCGCGTACAGCGCGCCGTGCTCTCTCCGCGGCAGATACTCTCTATCGACACGAACACAGGTGTGTGCCGCCTCCGCGGCGGAAGCGAACAAGCCCGCCGCGGCCAGACCGACGCAGGCGTCCCCCACCAGCTCCGCATCCGTTTCCCGCGGCACCAGAAGGCGGCAGCCCGTGATGTCCGCCTTGATCTGATTCAGAACCGCGTTCCGGGCCAGATTCCCCGCCACCCGCATCTCCCTGACCGGCATCCCGTTCTCGTCCATGATCTCAAGGATGTGTCTCATCGCGTAGCCGGTCGATTCCGCCACGGCCCGACCCATCTCGGCCACGCCGTGCGAGAGAGTCAGACCGGCGAACACACCCCGGGCCTCCGGGTTCCAGAGAGGCGCCCTTTCGCCGGTCAGGCAAGGCAGGAAGAGCAGCTTCCGGGAGCCGGCGGGTACGCCGCGGATCGATTCGTAGTATTCGTCGTGACGCCATCCCGCCAGGTTGACGAACCAGTCCTGTGCCTTCCCGGAAGTCGAAATCAGACCCGAGACGTTGAAGAGCCGGTCCGCCACATGCGGAAGCGAGATGAGCCGCCTATCGCCGCACGGTGTCTCACTGCACGTGTTGATTCCCTCCGACGAGCCGGCTCTGTCGCAGGTGTCGCCGGGCCGGAGTGTGGCGGTCCCGAGCAGGGACATGAGGAAATCCGGCCCGGCCAGACGCACCGGGGTGCCGGGCTCGAGACCGGTCTCCTCGGCCCGCGACGAGCCGATCCTGCCGACCTCCGCTCCCAGCCCCACGAAGGGAGGAAACCGCCCCGCATCGAGTCCCAGTGCATGGATCGCCTCCTCGTTCCACATGAGGCGCCGAAACCCCGGAGACGGGAGCACCGCGGCGGCTTCTCCGGTCAGCGCAAAGCCTATGTATTCGGGGCACGGCAGGAACCAACGCGTCCGCTCGTAAACCCCGGGCTCCCGGTCTGCCAGCCAGTAAGCCTTGGCCAGATAGAAGGAAGGGTCGACGGCGGAAACGGCCCCTTCCTGAGCGGCTCTATCCTGAGGGGCTCTATCCTGAGGGGCTCCCTCCTGAGCGGCTCTCCCCTGAGCCTGATCCTTCAAAGCCGCCCCGAGCAAGCGCGCCGCTTCCTCCGCGCCTCGGCCGTCCATCCAGGTTATGGCGGGATAGAGCGCCTTTCCCCCTTCGTCCACGGCTACCAGGGTGGGCCCGTTGCCGCTGATCACTACACTGCGGATCTGCCCGCGACGCTCCGCCGCGAACCGGCCGGTGAGCCGGCCGAAGGCCTCCAGCCAGAGGGCCGGATCGATTTCGTAGATTTCTCCAGTCGCCGAAGGCCGAAGCGCTATGGAAACCGCGTCCCGGTCGACCATGGCTCCGTGCACGTCGAAGAGCCCCGCCTTCACGGAGGACGTGCCCACGTCCACAGAGAGGATCATGGCCGCATTCTCGAGCGAAACCCGCAGATGGTCAAGCAGATGGGAGGGACGCGCTCGAAGGAAGCAGCCGCCGCTGCGGCGGCTCTCGACCTTGACATGCCTCCGGCGGCGTGCTATAGCGGGGCGGATTGAAGACGCTCTCAAGGAGCTCCACGTGAGCAGTCCCGTGCGAATCGGCTTCGTGGGAACAGGGTGGATGGGTGAGCAGCTGCTGAGCAAGATCCCTCCCCATCCACATGCCGAGGTGGCCGCGGTGCACGACGTGAGTCGCAGGAAGGCTCAGGAAGTGATGCGGAGCTCCGGGGTCGATCCCCGCCTTTTCGTCGAGAGCTACGAGGCCGTGGTCGCCGATCCATCCATCGACGCCGTGATCCTGGTGAGCCCGAACGCTTTTCACGCCCCCCAGGCTCTCGCAGCCCTGCGCGGCGGCAAGCACGTCTACTCCGAAAAACCCAACTCCACCCGGTGGCAGGACCATCTGGAGCTGATCCGGACTGCAGAAGAGCATCCGGAGCTCGTCACCTTCACCGACTACAGCCTGTACTTCGACGAGATGGGTCGGAGGCTCAAGGACATGATAGAAGCCGGAGAGCTCGGACGCATCACCCAGGCGCAGATCAACTACCGCCACGCCGTGAACATCCAGGGCGACAAGGCCTGGAAGCTGAAGCGCGAGATCGTCGGCGACGCCATCGGCATGGGCATCATTCACTCGGTATTCGCCTTGGTTCATCTGCTCTCCCCGGCGAAAGCGGTTTCCGTGTTCGCAGTGCATCATCCCAGCACCGCCGGCCGGTTCGAGGTGGAGCCTATCTGGGACATCCTGATCCGATTCGACACGGGAGCCGTGGGAACCGTTCTAGGGGACATCGAGAACGGCAACGGCTACGACGCGTACCACAACATCTCCGGGACCCGCGGCGGCTTCGTGTACGACTCTCTCGCCCGCCCGGAAGGCATGGTCAAGTACTGGTCGGAAGGCACGGACCGGCAGTGGATCCATCCCCTGGATCACGAGAGGGAGAAAGCCGCGGGCCATGAAGACCTTCTCTGGCCCGCGGACATCCGTCTGCCGGCCTCGGGGGATGTTTTGGACCACGCCACGGGGGAAATCATCGATTTCTTCGTCACCCAGGTCCGCGAGGGCGGCAAGTGTCCGCTGGGCTTCGACAGCATGCGGATCGTGCAGGACATCAACTTCGCCGCCCAGCTCTCGGCGCGAACCGGCTCCCCGGTTTCGCTTCCGCCGGACCCGGAGCAGCTGCGCAGGTTTCTGGGCGGCGCCTGAGGAGACAGGGCCAATGGACAGGCCTACCGCCCGGGAGCGGTCTGAGCGTTTCCGCCGCTTTCTGGAGGGACGCTGCACAGGCGGTCCGCTCATGGGTTTCTTTTTCGAAAGCTACTATCCCCTGCGGCGCTACCGGGCGGCCCGGCGGCTGCCGCCGGGGGAGTACCGTCCGGATGTGCTGGCAGTGGAGGAGTTTGCGGCGGACTACGAAAGGCTGTACGCGCTGCATGAGGCTCACGCCGGCGACTTCCTGTGGACCGGATCCGCATTCTGGGGTGTTCCCTGGGTCGAGGCCCTGGCCGGCTGTGCGGTTGTCGCGGACCAGGGAACCGGCTCGTGCCGCAGTCTCCCTCGGGAGGATGTCCGCTCGGCCGATGATATCCCCTGTTTTGACACCGCCAATACCTGGGCGGCCAAGGCCCTGGAGTTCGTCGACGCGCTGGTTCGATGGAGCGCGGGCCGTTATCCACTGGGCACCACTCTGATGCGCGGCATGGCGGACGCTCTCTCCGCCCTGCACGGGAATCCTGATTTCATCTTCCGCCTGCTCGACGACCCGGCGGGGCAGTGGAGCATCATCGATCGGGTGGCTCGCATCTGGACGGCCTTTGCAGAGGCTCAGCTGGAGCGCATCCCGGCCTTTTGCGGCGGCGTGGGCGCCTTCTTCTACAACTGCTGGCTGCCCGGCCGCGGGGTAGCGCTGCAGGACGACGCGGTCGCTCTCCTGTCGCCCGAGCTCTACCGGGAGCTCATCCTGCCGGCCCAGCGGCGGATCATCGGCGCTTTCGACTCGTGCCTCTACCACATGCATCCTTCGAGCTTCATGCCCATCCGCGAGCTTTGCGAAACCGACATTTCGGTTCTGGAGCTCCACGTCGACGTGGGCGGGCCCGGGGTTCGGGATCTCCTCACCGCCTATCTGCAGATCCAGGAGCGGAAGCCGCTGCTCATATGGGGTGAGCTCCAGATGGACGACGTGAAGTACCTGGTTCAGAAGCTGGATCGGAGATCCCTGGCGCTGAACATCGTTGTTCCCGACGAAGAACGGGCCGAAGAGATGTGGCGGCGGTTCGGAGGGTAAGAGCGCCGGCGCTTGACATCCGGTGGGGCTGCCCCTACAGTGGGATGCTGCGCATCCCATGAAGGCTGTAGTCGTATTCCTGTCAACCGTAGTCCTCATCGGTCTGATCGTGGTCTCGGTGATCACCCTTGCCGAGGGACCGGCTCGACAGGCCCCTCCCAAACCCGCGGGCATCCCGAGACTGTCGGGTCCCGTGCTGACCGGGGCCGTTTCGGTGCTCGGCGTGGCTCTCCTGGTCTCCATTGCCGGCTCCGGGGGATACCTGGCCGTCCGCCGAAGGCGGATGAAGGGACTGCTGGCGGCCGCGAAAAAACGGCTCAAGCCGCTGCAGATCGTGTTGTTCCTGGCCCTCACGTTCTTCCTCACCCTGGTCATTACGGCCCTGGTGCTTTCCCTGGTCTACCATCCCGAGGAAGATGAGCTGGCGGCGGAGAACCCGCTCCTGGCCGGTGAAGAGGAGGAACCGGAGCCTGAGCTGGAGCCGTACCAGGAACCGGAATCCGCGGCCCCGGAGACCGGAGATGTGGACAGGGACGGAGGTTTCCGCCGGATTCTGCTCGTGATCCTGGCGGCGGCGCTTTTCGCGATGGTGCTGCTTTTCACCGTTCGGCTCTACCGCTCCCGGCTGCCGCAGCCGGCGGAGGAGAAGGACCTCCACAGGCTCAGGGCGGAGCTGGCCAGAATCGCCAGAGTCAGTCTGCGGGACATGCTGCGCAGCACCGACTATCGGGCGGGCGTGATCGCCTGCTACGCGCGGATGGAGGGAATACTCGCGAAAAACGGGTTCCCGCGGCGGGCCTACCAGACTCCCCTGGAGTACATGGAGAGCACGCTGAAACGGGCCGGGGACCCATCGCCCCTGCCCAGTGGCGCGCTCCTCGACCTGACGCGCCTGTTCGAGATTGCCAAGTTCAGCACGCACCCGATGAGCCTGAGTGACCGAGATCTGGCCGTTCGGAGCCTTACCGCCATAGGCGAACGGCTCGCCGCCGAGGTTTTCGGCGAGGACGGGACTGCCCAGTGAAAGACAGAGAGCAGGAAGAAAAGAACCGAAAGACGATGGACCGGCTCATCCTCGTCGGCTTCGCGATTCTCATCATCGTCCCCCTAATCCTGTACGCCGCCGCCGAGAAGGGACCCGAGCGTCTCACCCGCTTCTATTTCTCCGGCTACATGTTGATGCTGGCCGCTGTCTTCTACACGGCACGGTCGATACGGCGCAGGCTGAGCCGGCAGAACCCCCCGATCCTCGAGAAGCTTCTGGTGGAGCCTGTAAGTCCGGTCGTTCTGCCACAGCAGTACCTGGACCTGGTCGAGCAGGTGGAGAGATCCCGGCGGAGCCTTCGCTATTTCAGGCGTATCCTCCTTCCCAGGCTCTCAGAGCTGCTGGCTCAGAAAGGCGGCGACCCGGGCCGAGCCCGGAGAATCCGGAGGCTGCTCATCGAGGCGGAGGCGCAATCCGACCGAAGCGGGGGATCCCGGCGGGATGCCGCGGCAGCCCGTTTCTGGGATCGGCTCACCGGCCGAGGCCTGCCGGTCCAGAGGCTCGAAGACATCATTACCTCACTCAAGGAGCTCTAGATGGATGTGAAGCGGCTCGCCGACTACGGAACCAGAATCATCGATGCCCTGGGGCAGGTCATTGTGGGCAAGAACGATGTGCTCCGCCAGATCCTCATGGGCATCCTGACGGACGGGCATGTCCTGATCGAGGACTACCCCGGCCTGGCCAAGACCCTCATGGCCGAGTCCTTTTCCCAGATCATGGACATACGCTTCAGCCGCATCCAGTTCACGCCGGACCTCCTGCCCGGAGACATCACGGGAAGCAACATCTACAATCAGCAGACCTCACGGTTCGAATTCCGTGAAGGTCCGCTGTTCAGCAATCTCGTGCTGGCCGATGAGATAAACCGCGCCACTCCGAAGACGCAGTCCGCCCTGCTGGAAGCCATGCAGGAGAAGCAGATCACCGTGGAAGGCAAGCGATACGGTTTGCAGCCCCCCTTCATCGTGATCGCCACGCAGAACCCCATCGAGTTCGAAGGCACCTACCCGCTTCCGGAGGCACAGCTCGATCGCTTCATCATGAAAATCTCGATAGGCTATCCCTCTCTGGAGCAGGAGCTGGAGATCCTGGTCAAACGGCGGGAGAGAAAGAGCGACGTCGTGAAGCTCGGGCCGGTCGTCGACTCCGCGATACTCCAGCAGATGCAGCGCACTCTGGAGGAAATCTACGTAGGCCCCGAGGTGAGCCGCTACATGGTGGATCTGGTTCAGTCGACCCGGAAGAACTACCAGGTTCAGGTCGGCGCATCGCCGCGGGGAAGCCTCGCTCTTCTCAAGCTCTCCCGCGCGCGGGCGGCGCTCGAGCGCAGAGACTTCGTGACCCCGGAGGACCCGAAAGCCGTTGCGTCCATGGCCCTGTGCCATCGCATCATCCTCAAGCCGGAATTCTGGGTCCGGGGAATCAAAGAAGCTGCCGTGATCGAGGAGATCCTGGGAAGCGTCCCGACGCCGGAGACCATCGAAAAGGCGTGAAGAAGCACTACACCCCTCGCTACATCGTCTACCTGCTCATCGCGTCGATTTCTCTGCTCGTCTCCGTGGTGGCCGGGCGTATCGAGCTTGCCGTTCTCAGTCTGCCCTTCTTCACGGCACTGGCCCTGTCCCTGCTCTTCGATCGGCGGCCCGCGATCCGACTGAACCACGAGATCTCGAGCGCCCGTCTTTTCGAGAACGACGAGATCCTGGTCAGCATGAGAGTCCAGGCCCTCACGGACGTGCCCCTTCTGGAGATCCTCGATCCCCTCCCGGAGGACACTCAGCTGGTAGCCGGCAACAACGACGTGGTCACCAGGGTGAAAAGGGGAGAAACCCGCGAGTTCACCTACCGTTTCCGCCTGGCCCGGCGGATTCGCTTCGTGCTGGGCCGGTGCGTCATCCGGCTCCACGCCGCTTCAGGGCTGATCTATTGGGAGGGCCTGCATCAGGATGCCAAGGACTGCGTGGTCTACCCCAAGGCGCCGTCCCTGCGGGAAAACATCAAACCGTTCCACACCCAGGTCAACGTGGGCAACTACATCTCCAGGGTCATGGGAGAGGGGATCGAGTTCGGAGATCTCAGGGAGTACTCGCCGGGAGATTCCGTGCGGCGCATCAACTGGAAGGCGTCCGCCAGGACCAGGCGCATGCACGTGAACGAGTACGCGCGAGAGAGAAACTGCGATGTGGTGGTCATGATCGACAGCTTTCAGGACGCAGGATCTTTGGGACGGAGCTATCTGGATCGGGCCGCCCGGGCCGCGGCGGGCCTCTCGTACAACCTGCTTCGAAACAAGAACCGGGTGGGCTTCATCGAATACGGCGGCCGCTTCCTGTGGCTGGTTCCGAGTCTCGGCAGCCGGCAATGGTACCGAATCCTCGAGAGCCTAACCGAGATGCAGGTGAAACGTCGGTATGCCATTCAGGATCTTGCGAGCGTACCGGGCCGCATCCTGCCGACACAGGCGCTGATCGTGGCCTTCACCCCGCTGCTGGACGAGAGATTCACGAACGCCCTGCTCGACCTGCACAACCGCGGCTACAACACGGTGGCGCTGTGTCTTTCCCCGGCCGAACTGGTGCGCGAAACGGCCGTGCGACCGGCCGAACGAATCGCCCTGGATCTCTGGGAGCTCGAGACGGATGCCGCTGTCACGGATCTGCAGAACATCGGGTTTCCCATTCTGCGCTGGAATCCAGAGGAACCGTTGGAGTTGGTGGCCCGTTCGATCAGGGCGCTCCAGCAGAGAAGGCGCATCTCATGATTCGAGCCGTGATCCTCTTCATACCGCTGGCGATCGGCGGCTATTCGCTCACCTTGAGCCGGAGTCCCTGGACGGTGGTGCTGACTCTGCTGGCCGTGGCCCTGAGCGCGGGCGGTGCCGCGCTGCGGCGTTACTCCCTGATCGTGGGTGGTTCTGCGGTGCTGCTGGCGGGCTACGTCTCCGCTCTCCCGGCGCTCGATACCCCGCCGAATGTGTGGGCTGCGGTCGGCACGGGGTTGGGGCTCTACCTGCTGTTGGAGCTGGCATACGACTGGATACATGCGATCCGACGGCCGGTGGGAAGGAGGGTATACGCGCCGAGGATCCGCCACTTCCTCATGGTGTCGGCCGTCTCTGCGGCGGCAACCTTCACGGCCGTGACTCTGGGCTACAATCTCGCCCTGCGCATCCGGGCACCCGCCCCGTTCTGGCCGGCCATTCTGGCGCTGCCCGCGGCCGTTGCCGCGGCCGGCGGACTGGTTCGATTCTGGATCCACAACCGAGAGCCGGCGGAAAGACAGGAACTCGATGCGGGGGAAAACGGATCGGACGGAGAATAGCGCACCGGACCCGTAGAGCAGAGAAAATCCGGCCGACCGGTCCAATGGCGTCTCATGTATTCCAGCTCAAACTCGAGACCGATCGACCGTAAATCTGCGTCCGTTATTGTTCTTCCCTACCGTCCGATGCCGTAGTGGCTGTCGACACTCGCTCCGTCGGCAGGCTTGTAGGCCCCGCTGCGGTAGTTCTTCACGGCGTCGCGAACCGAGCCGCTCACGCCGGTCACGAACTGTATCTCAGCCGCCTGAAACGCGGCAACCGCTCTGGGTCCCGCATTGCCGGTGAGAACCACTTCGACGCCCTGCTGCTGAACGGTTTGGACGGCCTGGACACCGGCACCACCGCCGGCCGTCTGGGCCTCGTTCGCCACCGCTTCGAAGCTGTCCGCTTCGAGATCGTAGATTATGAAGAATGAACAGCGTCCGAACCGGCCGTCAACCTGGTCGTCCAACGTATCGCCCGTTGCCGTGATCGCTATCTTCACTTGCGGCTCCTCTTTGCTCTACTCTCTTCGGACGTTCCAAGCATCTGCGTCAGTCGCACGTCTCTGTCCGTTGCCATCATAATAATGAGAATATTCTCAAATGTCAAGAGGGAAGCGTCATTTGGTCCGATTCATCGCCGCCGCTTTACGGGGCCGCCCAAACCGCATATAAATACTCTCAGATGTTGGACCAACACGCCGCCTTCGGCCGCATCGTCGACATGCACACCCATGTCTTCGACTCGCTTCCGCAGCCTGACGCCCGGGTCCTGGAACGGATGCAGCGGCTGGCCCGTGACTGCGGCATCGCTCAGACCGTGCTGTTGGCCAACGGAACGGGCATCCTGGCCGACATGAAAGCCAACGAGGCCTTGATACGGGATATCAACACCTACACGCTGAAGGCCATGGCCCATCGGCCCGAGCGGATCATCGGTTTCTGCTATCTCAACCCGGCCCATTCCCAGCGGTTTCTGCACGAGGAGCTCGAGAGGTGCATCACCAGGGGCGGCATGAGGGGAGTCAAACTCGAGGCGGCGGTCAACGCCCGTGATCGGCGCATGGATCCCCTCATGGAGATGGTCGAGGCGCTGGGGGTGCCGATCGTACACCACAGCTGGTACAAGGCGACCCCTCACGGTCGGAACGAATCGAATCCCTCGGATATCGCCGACCTGGGCAGACGGTTTCCGCAGGTGCAGCTCATCATGGCGCATCTGGGTGGAGCCCGCCAGAGAGGTATCCTGGACATTCACGACCTGGCCAACGTGGCTGTGGACACCTCCGGCAGCCAGCCTGAAGAGGGTCTGGTCGAATACGCCGTTCGCCGTCTGGGGGCGGAGCGTGTCGTGTACGGTTCGGACTGGCCGATCCGCGACTACGCCGTTCAGCTCGGCAGGATCCTCGCAGCGGAAATCTCGGACCGTCAGAAAGAGATGATCCTGTGCGGCAACGCCCGGCGTCTCATCGGCCTGGGAGAGGATGGCGGATCGTGCAGCAGCTGATCGACGCCAGCGTCTTCTGCGGCTGCTGGCCCTTCCGACCGCTTCGCTTCAGGACTCCCACGCTCTTGAAAGAGCGTCTGCGGAAGGGGGGGGTGAGCCAGGTCTGGGTTTCCGCAGTCGAAGCCATCCTCTATCCCGACCCTCTGGAAGCGAACGAGCCGCTCTTTGAGGCTATCCGCAGTGACGACTTCTTCGTTCCCGTGGCCATCACCGATCCGACCCTGGCGTCGTGGCGGGAGGACGCCGGATTCTACCTCGAAAAATTCGGCTGCAAAGCCTTGAAGCTCGTCCCGAACTATCACGGCTACGAAGTGGAGGACTACTGCGTCGACGATGCGGCGGCTTTCGCGCGGGAGGCGGACATGCCGCTCTGTGTGCAAATCAGGGTCATGGACGAGAGGGCCCACCATCCGCTCATGAAGGTTCCTCCGGTGCCGGCGGGCCAGATCGCAACGTTGGCGAGGCGCCATCCGGACGTCCGCTTTCTAGCCTGCGGCGCTTATCGAGGCGACCTGTCCGAGCTGTCCAAAGCTCCCAACCTGTGGGTGGAGATCTCACTGGTGGAGGGCGCCCAGACGATCGTCGAAGCCGTGCAGTCCATGGGCCCGCGGCGCGTGGTGTTCGGGAGTCACTCACCCTTCCTGTACCTGCGAGCGACTCTGGCCAAGCTCGAAGCCGGGACGGGGGAGGTTGCACCCGAAGTGGTCGAGGCTGTAAGGGCAGCGAACGCCCGGGAGCTCATGGACGGTTAGGCTCCCGCCCACGGCATTCCGTCCCGGCCGGACCGCTACGCGCCTAAGCGGGCAGATCGCTGCGGATCGAGCCGTCCGGAAGCATGTTGTCCGGATGGTATTCTCCGCGAGCCTCCATCCTCTTGCGAACGCACCGTGGATTGCCCACCCAGCAGTATTCAGCCACCCACTTTTCCTCCAGGAGCCCCGCCTCGTAGAAGCGCTTCATGGGGCACACCGGATACCAGCGGCAGACCGACTTCCTCTGTTTCACGGGCCTTCTCATGGGGCGTGTCCTGCCATGGGCTATCTCCTACCACAGAGCCGGGAGCTTGCCAAGGCGGCGGACGCCGCTATAATACCGTGACGATCGTGCAACACAGACAACGCATCGGAGGAGTCCCATGAAAACCTACCTCGACTGCATACCCTGCTTCTTCCGCCAAACCCTCGAGGCCGCGCGAATGGCCGGCCTGGCTGAACACGACCAGAGGAAAATCCTGGTCGAACTGGGCCGCATGCTTGCTGAACTCTCCTTCGACGCAACGCCGCCGGAGACGGGCTACCGCATCCACAAACGCATACAGGAGGCTGCAGATTGCCCCGATCCCTACCGGGAAATCAAGGAGGAGAGCAACCGCAGCGCTCTCGAGCTCTATCCCGGGCTCGTTGAGAGGGTCCACGCGTCCGCTCGTCCACTGCGCACCGCCGCGGAGCTGGCCATTCTCGGCAACATCATCGACTACGGCGCCCTGCAGCGGGAGACCGTTCAATCGGAGCTCGAGAGAAGACTCACGGAGCTCGAGACGCGGGAAAACGATTCTTCAACCTACGCCTGGGGGGTCTTCCAAGAAAGCCTCGACACGGCGAACGACATCGTCTATCTGGCCGACAATGCCGGCGAGACGGTCTTCGACCGGGTTCTGATCGAAAGCGTGCGGGAGCGAAGGGAGACGGTGAAGATCACCTATGCGGTCAAGGAAGAACCGATCCTGAACGATGCGGTGCGGGAAGACGCCGAGCTCTGCGGCCTCGGGGCCACGGCCGAGATCGTCTCCAGCGGCTCGAAAGCCCCCGGCACGGTCCTCAGCGAGTGCAGCCCGCAATTCGTGGACCATCTCCGCCGTGCGGACATGATCATCAGCAAGGGGCAAGGCAACTTTGAGGCCCTTTCTGAGCAGGATCTCCCCCTTTTCTTCCTCTTCGTGGCCAAGTGCCCGGTAATCGCCAGGGACGCGGGCTGTCGCGTGGGCGACGCTCTGCTGCTTCCCCGCCTCGCCTCCCCCGGCACTCGAAAACCAAATGCGCGAATGTGAAAAGAACGTTGAATCCGCCCTTCGCATTTGACGACGGCGCCTTCATTCAGTAACTTCTTCTGAAAAATTTCTACAGGGAAAGGAGGTGAGGCAGTATGAGGCGTCATCGAGCCAGTCTGTTCACCGTGCTGCAGCGGCACGGCAGGACTCCGGTCCACCGCCGTGAGACGGCTACTCAGCATCTCGAGGACCAGATCATCCGCCACCAGGTGCTGCTGTACCATGGCTAAGGGACAACGGGGCAGGACGGCGTCCGGGCGGTTCTTCCGCTCGGCCGTTTTGCCCCTTTCCCGCCCCGCCGCCCCGTCCTACCCTTTGCTGCGCCTGCGTGTCAACCGACGCTTCAGATCCCTCGTCCCCTCAGAGAGCGCCACCTCGTAGGGAGACGGCGCCCGCAGCCGCTTGTGCTTCTCCGGAAGGCAGGTCAGCAGATCCCTTGCACGCTTCTGTATGGTCCGCAGGTCCGCGGGTGGCTCCAGCATCCTGCCGCCGCTCATCTTGGGGGAGAGCAGCGGTTCGACGGCCCGGAATGCCCGCACGACCCGGAACCGGGACGGATCCGCTGCATCGTAGAAGCGATGCTCACCGCGAGCCTCGACATTTTCTCCCTCCAGGGCGAGCAGATCGCCCATCGGAGAGCCGTTTTCGTCGATGAAGCGGTGGACCTGCTTGAGACCGGGGTTGCTGATCTTCTCCGGATCGTCGGACACCTTGATCACAGGCTGGAGTCGTCCGTTTACTTCCCTGGCAATCAGCTTGTACACCCCGGTCAGGGCCGGATCGTCCCGGGCAGTCACGAGACGGGTCCCCACTCCCCAGATATCGATCGGCGCCCCTCCGGCTACCAGCGCCTGTATGCGGTACTCGTCCAGCTCGTTGGAGGCGGCTATCCGCGCCTCCGTGAGACCCGCCGTGTCGAGCCGCCGGCGCACCTCCCTGCTCAACTGGCCCAGATCTCCGGAATCCAGACGCACCCCGAAGCTCGATCGGTCTTTCGGACTCAGCCGTAGGCCCGTCCGGATCGCGTTCTCT
>Ga0272441_10009535_pt1 | contig 14970 bp, 11 predicted proteins | sample SSMProp6N_FD_193582 | JGI IMG/M metagenome (GOLD analysis project Ga0272441, IMG submission 193582) | Marine sediment archaeal communities from Little Sippewissett salt marsh, Falmouth, MA, United States - SSM-Prop-6N | ecosystem: Environmental > Aquatic > Marine > Wetlands > Sediment ... | reverse complement strand
ACTACACCTCCCTCTCCACGGGCATGGCCATTGGCGGCGGCTACACCATCACGATCACGATCGGAAGCCCGTACTCATCGGACATCGGCGGTTTGTGGGTCGACTGGAACCACGATTCGGACTTCTACGACACGAACGAGGAGATCACGACATCCTGGTCGGGAAACGGTCCATACACGGCGACGATCACACCGCGGGCCGATGCCCTCACGGGCAGCACGCGCATGCGCGTGCGTATCCAGGACGGGGACTACGACCCCACCGTCGACCCGTGCGGCACGACGAGCTATGGCGAGGTGGAGGATTACACGATTACCGTGACCGGATCCCCCGACTCGACGCCACCTCAACCCAGCCCCATGTCCTTCGCCCTGGCCCCGATCACCGTGGATGCTTCGTCGATCACCATGACGGCCACTGAGGCGTGGGATGAAACCCCCCCGGTTGAATACTACTTCGACGGTGACCATCCGCGTGACTGGAGCACACAACGGACCTACACCGACACCGGCCTGGCGGCCAACACGATGTACGCCTACTCCGTGCGTGCCCGCGACAGCGCCTCTCCGTCCAACCTGACCGATTGGTCATCCCCCGCGGCCACGGCGACCCTCATCGAAGCCCCGACCGGCGTGAGCTTCGGAACCGTCACCACCAACTCCGTGGTGCTCTACGCAGACGGCACGTTGACGAACCTCAGTGTCGGCTACTCGGGCCTCTACTTCGACTCGACGACGGATGGCGGTGACGGCGGGCTCAACAACTGGATCCAGACCACCACGGACACCGCGACTGGCCTTTCGCCGAACACGCCGTACACATTCCGCGTCAGAGCGCGAAACCAGAGCTCCATCCAGACGTCGTGGTGTCCGACGGCAACGAAGACCACGCTGGCGAACATCCCGGGTGCCCCGTCGCTCACCAACGCGACGTCCAACACGCTCGATCTCGATGTCGACCCCAACGGCAACCCCGCCGGTACGCACTTCGCGGCCCAATGCACCTCCTCGCCCGATCCGGCGTGGAACAACCACTATCTCAATGCCTCCGGGAATCCGGTGTCCTCCGCCGTGTGGCAGACGGACGGGGAGTGGGGCACGACCACGCTGCAGAGCCTCCAGCCGGAGACGAACTACTGTTTCCGCGTGAAGGCTCGCAACGCAGAACTGGTGGAGACGGCGCTTTCGGGACAGGCCTGCGCCGAGACGTTGGGTGGCGCCGTACCCGGCGACCTCAACTGCGACGGCCAGGTCGACTTCGATGACATCAACCCGTTCGTTCTCGCTTTGAACGGGCAGGCTGGCTATTACCAGGAATACCCCGACTGCAACTGGCTGAACGCGGACTGCGACAGCGACGGCGATGTCGATTTCGACGACATCAACCCGTTCGTGACGTTACTCGGGTCATAGAAACGAATCTTAATCGCCGGCAACACCCCCCGGCATGCGATTTCGCGGCGGGCGCTGGGCTTTTCGGCCCACGCTCGCCGCGATCGGTTTATACGTTGCGCAGCCGATGGCCGAGCTTGTATTTCTTGGTCTCGAGGTAGCGTCGATTGTGCTCGGTCGGCTCGATTTCAAGGGGCAACTGCTCGACGATCTCCAGCCCGTACACTTCCAGACGCGAGACCTTCTTGGGGTTGTTGGTCAACACGCGGACCTTGTGCAAACCGATGTCACGCAGGATCTGGGCGCCGATCCCGTAATCCCGGTGGTCGATGCGAAAGCCCAGGACCTCGTTGGCCTCCGCCGTATCGAGCCCACCGTCCTGCAGCCGATAGGTGTGGAGCTTGTTTTCCAGCCCGATTCCCCGGCCCTCCTGCCGGAGATAGACGAGCGCCCCGCGTTCCTCGCGGGCGATCATCTCCATGGCGGCGTGAAGCTGTTCACCGCATTCGCAGCGCAGCGACCCGAACACATCGCCCGTCAGGCATTCCGAATGAACGCGAACCAGCACGGGCTCATCGCACTTGCGAACCGTGCCCGTCGCATCCAGCTCACCGATGCCACCGCGGCAGAGCGCTACATGCGTGCCGGCGTCTGAGCGGGCACGATACGCGACCAGCAGCCAATCGCCGTACTTGTTCTTCAGCGGGATATTCTCGACCCGCTCGACGAGCCGCTCGCGCTGCATGCGATACTCAATCAGATGCGCGATGGTGCACATCTTGATGCCGTGCGTCTGGCAGAACTCGACGAGCTGCGGCACGCGGGCCATCGTGCCGTCTTCGTTCAGTACCTCGATCAGGGCCGCACCAGGCATCAGTCCGGCCAACCGGCACAAATCGACCGAGCCCTCCGTCTGCCCCCCGCGGACCAGCACACCGCCGTCGCGCGCCGTCAGCGGGTTCACGTGACCGGGACGCACGAAATCCTCGGGTACGGCTTCTTCGGCGACAAGATGACGCACCGTCGTCGCCCGATCGAAGGCCGACACGCCGGTGGTCGTCCCCAGTTGCGGACCCGCATCCACCGTCACGGTGAAGTTCGTTCCCAACCGCGTGGTGTTGTCCGTAACCTGCGGCGCAAGCTGCAACTGCTTGCACCGCGCTCGCGTCAGGGCCACACACAGCGTGCCCCGCCCGTAACGCAGCATGAAATTGATCTTGTCGGGCGTGATCGCTTGGGCCGGGCAGACGATGTCCCCCTCGTTCTCGCGATCCTCATCATCCACGAGCACGACCATCTTGCCCTGAGCCAGATCCTCCAGGATCTCGTCGATCGGGCTGAAAACACCCTGCCCACCCTCGGATGATGGCCTCGTCGGCATGCTCTGCTCCTGGGAGCCACACGCGGCCTCGGTCCACGCCGATACCGCCGTTCGCTCCGCCACGGATGTCGGTCCTGCCCGCACGGCCCCTGACCCGCCGGGTTCGCCAAGCACAGTATTGTACCCGAAGTGGCCGCTATCTGGCCACGGGGTTTTCCGTACGCGCCGCCGCCGATCCATGCTATTCTGTGAGGTGCGGAGCCGGAGTCGCGATCATGGACCAGGAGCAGGACAAAGGCACGGCCGTTCTGCCGGCTCGACCCAAGCCCCGGACGGCCCCCTTGTGGCACGTCGTCCTCCTCGATGACGACGACCATACGTACGAGTACGTCATCGAGATGCTGGGCCGCATCTTCGGACATGACCCGCGCAAAGCCCTCCAGATGGCCTCTGAGGTCGATACGACCGGGCGGGTCATCGTCTACACCGGCGTGTTCGAGCACGCCGAATTCAAACAGCAGCAGATTCACGCCTATGGACCCGATTGGCGGATCCCGCGGTGCAGCGGCTCAATGACGGCTGTCCTCCAATCCGTCGAAAGCTAGGCGCACGCCGTTCGGGCCAAATGCTCGGTCCCGTTCATCTCGGCAGACCCTGCAATTCGCCGACGGGGCAGTATGATGTCTATCTGAACCCAGAACAGGGAGGCAACGATGCCGACAAGACTCCGGGCGCGACTTTCCGTGAGTATCGGTTTTCTGTGGATGGCTTCGGCAGCGCTGGCAACCGGGGGCAGCGCTCCGCTGACCACCGCCCAGCTCTTGGTCGACGTGGCGCGCGATCACGCTCTCCGGCAAGCGGGAAAACAGACCGAAGCCGACGTGCAGCACGTGCAGACCCTGCTCCGGGCGGCTGTGCGGCTGGATCCCCAGCGAGAAGACGCGTACGTCTGGCTTTATGAGCTCGCATTGCTCAACGACGACCAAGCGGGGGCTGCGCGGATGCTCGCCGCCTTGCTCGACGCCCGCCCCACTCATCAGGGAGCCTTCGCGCGGTGGCTGGAGGCCGGCATGCGAGCCCAGCAGACGGCCGAGAAGCGTTCCGCGTGGCTCAACGCCGTGGCCGAAGGGCGACCACCCGTGCTCCAATCGATCGTATCCAGTGAATTGGCGAAGCTGGCGATGGAACGGGCAGACGTGGCGGAGGCTCGCCGCCTCCTCAGGCAGGCCCTGACCCTGGACCCGGCAAACGCGGAGGCCGCGTTGCTCACGTTGGCAGCGCTCGGAGATGACGCCACCGCCACCCAACGCCTCGAAGCTGCACTGCGTGCGCTTCGCCTGCGCCCGGGCACATTCGACCTCGCTTGGCAGGTCGCAGTCGTGCTCGACGATTACGGATTCACCGAGCAGGCTGCACGGTTCTTCACTCATGCCCGCAGCGTGAGCAGCCGCACCGCGTCGGATGAGGCCCTCCCCGGCGGATTCCTCCTGGATCTGGCCCGCAACGAGTATGCACGCGGTGAGGTCGATTCCGCGGTGGAACACACACGAAAAGCCATCACCTCCGACCCGGCACAGGCCGCCGAAGCGGGGATTTTCCTACACTATCTCCTGAGCCGAAAGAACCTGACTGTCGACGCTGCCCGAGTTCAGAGACAGCTTGGCGAGCGGTTCGCCGCGATCCGTGAACCAGCGGAGTGGCCGGTGAACGAACTGGCCCAGGCCGCGTGGTTCTACTGCGCCCTCGACCTGCAGCCACAGCGCGCGCTGAGTCTGGCCCAGGCCGCTGCCAAGCGAGCGCCGGGCGACGTCTTTGTGCAACGCGTGCTCGGGTGGGCGCAGGTCGCGAATCTTCAGCCCGAGGAAGCCCGCCAGACCCTCAAGCCGGTCGCCCATCACGATGCGTTCGCCGCCGGCATGCTGGCGAAGCTTGCCCAGGATGAGGGTGATCTGTTCGGGCCGCTGGAGGCGCTTTCCAGCCTCGAACCGCTGCCCACGGCCGGGCCGGCGTTCGAATTTCTCGCCGGGTTGAGACTGCCCATCGCCACGACACAGCCGGCCGCCGACCGCTACCCGGGGCTAGCCAAGGCGCTCCACACGTTTGATGAACACATCCTCGACATCACGCACGATTCCACCGAGTTCGTGGAAACGCGCGTAACGCTCGATGATCGAAGTCTCGCCTCCGGCCAGCCGTGGTGGGCCACATTCTCGCTGACCAACAGCGGGCCCTTCCCCGTCACACTCGGGCCCGACGCTATGATCAACCCTGTCTTCCTCCTCGGGTTTACGGCCGAGGGCGATCGCAAGCGGGAGTTCCCGGCGCTGATGACCATCAGCCTCGACCACGTGGGCGTGCTGCATCCGGGACAGACGATCAGCCTCCGCCGCACGCTCGACGTCGGGCCATTGCGGAACGTGTCGCGACAGACACCGCAGAAGCTGCAGCGCATCACGCTTCACGTGCTTCTGGATGCCGAGTCGGGACCGGACGGCCAGTGGCACCCGGGCCGTAGCGGGCAGCGGCCCCGCCCCGTGTACTTCAACCGCTTGCCCGCTTCCACGGGGCAAGCCGCGATCGGGGCGCTGTTCAGCATGCTCACGGGCGATTCCGAGGCGGCCCGCATGCGTGCGATCGAGGTTGTCGCCGAACTCCTGGGCGAGGCCCAGCGGGCAGAGTTGAACCAGCTAAGCTACACCCCGGATCCCGTGCCCGCTGCCCGTCTGCGGTCGGCTCTGCTGACCATGCTCGCTGACACGTCCTGGGAACGACGCGTGCGAACGCTCGAAGCCCTCCAGGTGGTCGGGCTGGACCGCGAGATGGTCGCCGCCGTCGATGCGTGCCTGGAACACCGGCACTGGCTGGTCCGCCTTATGGCCACACGTGTTCTCGCTCGCCAGGGCAACCTGTTCGCGGAGCGCGCCGCCGGCATTGCGCGGAATGACCCGGACGAGCTCGTGCGTTCGTTCGCGGCGAGCTATGTATCCAAGTGGACGCGTCCGCAGTCCGGTGCCAAAACACCTGCAAGATCGGCGCCCGGTACGACCGATAAGTAATCCGGAGAGGGATTGCGCGTCGCCGGCGCGTTGACGTTCGCCGACGGGGCATGGTACAAGCGCTGCCGCCACAGGCGTGGTCTGTTTACAATGCGATGGGTCCGAAGCATGGGAGGTTCGTGGGGAACCATGGTGAAGCAACGACGATGTTCGGGCTTGTGGTGGCGGGCGATTCCTTGCCTGCTGATCCTCTGCGGGGGCTGCACGCTCAGTCAGGAGATGGCCAGGACCCGACTGGCCGACGGGGATGCAGCACTCACCGCCAACCGTCTGGATGTCGCGCTGGCCGAGTTCCAGGAGGTCGTCCGGCTCGATCCCGAGTATGCCGAGGGGCACTACAAGCTCGGGATGGCGTACAAGCAGAACGGTGACCTAGAGCTTGCGGCTGATGCCCTTCAGGACGCCGTCCGCCTGGACCCCAGCAGCGCAACCCCTGTCTTCGAGTTGGGGGAGGTCTATCGCCTGCTCGCCAAGGTCACCCAGGCGATCCGGGCGTACATGATGGCCTGCGATCTCGATCCGAGTAACTTCGCCATGCGCTTTCGGCTCGCCACCTGCTATCACCAGGCAGGCCGGCTGAACGAGGCGGTCGACAGCTACCACGCGGCGATCAAGCTTCAGCCCCGTAACGCCTTCGCCCGCAGCAACCTCGGAGCCGCCCTCGCCGCCCAGGGCAAGGACTATGAGGCGATCAAGACCTACAAGGAATCGCTGGAGTGCGACACCGCGCAGCCCGTCGTGCTCGTGAACCTCGCCACCGTCTACCTGAACCAGGAACGCTGGGAGACAGCCCACCGCGCGCTGCGGCAGGCCATCGAGATGGATCCCAAGCTCGCCGTCGCGTACGAACGCCTCGGATACACGCTCTGGCGCGAGCAGGCCTATCAGCTCGCCCTGGAGACCTACAGGCGAGCGATCGAGCTGGATCCAAAGAACGCCGCGGCACACGCCGGATTGGGCGTCGTGCTCATGACGCAATACCTGGACCATGCGGAGCAGGTCGCGCTGCGCGACGAGGCTGTTGAGGCATGGCACGCCAGCCTCGAACTGGACCCCGACCAGCCCAAGTTGCGGGCGCTGGTCGAGAAGTACCGCCCCCGGTATGACAAGCCGGTGTTGCTGCTCGAGGAGTAGCGCCCCACAGCCACCCGCAAGGACTCACACACGCCGCGTGCTGTCCCACGGCTACTTGCTCGTTGCGAACGTCTGTTGTTGACCGGGTGCCAGCGTACATGCCTCGCCCAGGATTCTCGCCTGAATCGGTCGATCGCCCCCGTGCTCGACCACGACCCCGTCATGATCGATCGAGATCCGAAGCGGCTGGCGCTCCCACACCAGGGGGAAACGCAACACCGACCACGTCGCCGGCAGATGCGGATCCACGCACAGAATCTCCGACTGCATCCGCGTTCGAACACCGCCGAAACCGAGAATCGCAACCTGCCAGTTGGCCCCGGTGCAGGCCGCGTGAATTCCCTCCGCGGCTTCGCCGATCTGGAGGTCCAGCCCGGCGGAGTCGTGCCACATCTGCAACGCCTCCTCGTCGCGGCCGATCCACGTCGCGACCAGCGCGTGCATCGATTTGCTGAGGCTTGAATCGTGCGATGTGAGCGGCTCGTACACCTCGTACGCGCTGCGCATCTGTTCCGTGTCGAACTCCTGCGGAAACAGCGCCATAAGCTGGATCACATCCGCCTGCTTCAGAACGCGGCTGCGGTACAGACGTTCCTGGCTGACACACGCACCCAGACGCTTTGTCCGATCCGGCCACCAGCGGCTCAGCGGCAGTGGCTCATACGAGAAGAAATCGTCAGACTGAAGCACGAGCTTGTGCTCCTCGCGATAGGGCAGACGCAGCCGCGAGGCGATCTCCGTGAAGCGCTGAAACTCCTCGTCGTTGATCTGGAGCTTCTCGCGCAACTCGCGCGCCGCCACCTCGTCGATCCGCTGGAGCTTCTGCCACGTGAACCCGGCCAATGTCAACGAGAAAACCGCCAGCCGGTTTGTGTACGCGTTGTTGCGGCTGAAGGGCGTGTACTCATCCGGTCCCATGACCATCAGAAGCTCATACGCTTCATTCTCGGGCGAGTACGTAACACGCTCCGCCCAGTAACGGGCGGTCTCGACCAAGACTTCCGTCATGTCGCACAAGAAACGCTTGTCGTCTGGACTGGCCAGGTGCGCGTGAAACAACCCGTACGCCACGTCCGCGGTCACGTGCACCTCGTGGTCGGCGTACTGCCAGTTGGGGCAGCTTTCGTCGCCACTCGGCGGGCTCTCCCACGCGTAGCGCGCGCCGGGATAGCCGTAGCGCTGGGCATTGCGCCGCGCACCATCCAGTGATGCGATCCGAAACCGCGCCAGCGACTTCCCGATCTCCGGCCGTGTGTACAGGAAGAACGGCAGCATGAAGATCTCGGTGTCCCAGAAGTACCGCCCGCAGTAGGCTTCACCGGCCGCACCCTTCGCATCAATCGCACAGCGCGGATCGTCCTCGACCACGGCCCGCAGCATGTGATACAGGGACATTCGCAGCGCGAGCTGGCTTTGCGGATCCCCCTCGATCACGACATCGCTCGTGTCCCATCGCTGCCGCCAGACCTCGTCCGACTCCGCGGCCACGCGGTCGAAGCCCGTGGCCGCCGCATCCCACGCCAACTGCCGTGCCATGTCTAGCGGCGACCCCGATACATGATGCGAAGACGTCATCGCCGCAAACTTGTCGATCTGAACGGTTTGGCCCGGGTCCAGGACATAGCCGCCACACAGCGAGACCCAGCGCGGCTGAACCTCCGCCGCCCATCGCACGCCGTGGTCGCACGTCATCAGGGCCGCGGCCGCCACGTCGATCCCGGAATCCGTTCGCACGGCGAGCGTGATCGGTTCGTGTTCGCCGGTGATATCGACGGACGTGAAGTGGTCGAACCCGTTCGTCCGCACCTCGGCATCGAGCGCGCCCAGAAAGCGGAGCTCGGCGGCCGGCCCGCTCAGGTACTCCACTACGCAGCGCATGGCCATCACGTGGCGACGGCGCGCGCTGATGAAGCGATCGAAGCACAAGCGGAGCCGACTACCGGCACGTGTCTGCCACGTGAACCGGCGTAGAAGGTGCCCGGTGCGCAGGTCCAGAAGGCGCTCGTACTCGCTGATCTCCGCGTGCTCCATGTCGAGCCGCTCGCTCGCCGCGTAGATCACTAGCCCGTGGATGGCCGGGAGATTGATCATCTCATCGCCGCAGGTGGGATGTAGGCCGGAGACACCCGGCAGGTACGTCCCGACGCGGCTCTTGAAGTCGGGGAAGCGCTCGACCGTGACGTTGCCCATAATCCGCAGATACTCGACGTCCTGCGGATCGTCGTGCAGCCCCTCCTCAAGCGCGGCGCGCTGCTGCAAGGGCCCGCTGCCAATCGCCATCAGCCCTTCGTAATGCCGATTGTGGGCAACATTGAACGCTCGTTCGACAAGCGACCAGGTGTCCAACTCGATCACACGCTCCTCCTCACAACCGCGCCCCAATCAGCCCCCAACCTGGACCAGCCGGCCGAGCAACTCGCGCCCGAGACGCACGCCCAGGTGGTCGAAGTCCGCGAACACGACAATCGTCGCGATCTGGTAATGCATGGTGAGCAACCAGCACACGGCTGTCCAGAGCGGCCCCGACGGCCGGCCCTGCCAGCCCCACCGGGCGCGGAGCTGATCCCACAATCGCTGCACGCCCAGCGCCAACGCCTGGCTTGCCCCCCACGCCAGAAACGACCAGCTCGCACCGTGCCAGATCGCGCAGAAGCCGAACACGGCGAACGTGTTCAGGTACACGTTCCGCCGATTGCCGCCCAGCGGGATGTAAATGTAGTTGCGCAGCCACTTGCCGACCGTCACATGCCAGCGACGCCAGAAATCGCGGACGGACGTCGCCCGCGGGAGCCAGTCGAAATTGTTGTCGACGCGGATGCCCACCCACAGCGACAGCGTCATCGCCAGCTCATTGTAGGTCCACAAGATCAGGTAGATCTGGATCGGCACGAGGTAGAAGGCACGCACCAGCCGAGCGGTCGGATACGCCTCGGGCTGGCTGAAGACATCGCCGCCGCCGGGTAGCGGAATCGGCACGTGCCGCCCCACGAACGCCAGCCCCACCACGCCCAGGAAGAACAGACCCAGACGCTGCGTACCCTCGAACCACGCAGGCGATCGCCGAACATCCCACGCATCGAACCGCTCCAGAAACTCGTCTCGGAGCAGAACCGGTCCCAGCCGCATGCACGGTGGATACAGCAGCCAGCAGACCGTGTCGATCAGCCGCGCCGGGACCTGGGGGCTCTTGGCCAAGTCCACGCCCCACGCGATCAGACGCAGTAGAAAGTACGCGAATCCGACATTGTGCAACGCGGCCAGACGCGAGGGGTACCAGCTCTGTTGACCGTACCACCACAGCGGCGATGCCAGCCCGACGATCCCCAGCCAGACCAGCGCGATCATGGCCCCCCGACCGATTCTCTCCCGTCGCCGAAGAGCGCCCAATGCCAGAATCCAGGCGATCGCGACCCCCAGACTCGCCAGCAGCACACCCGTCGTCAGGGGCCGCAGTGTCGGCAACAGCCACGCCAGACCACCCACCAACAGGGCAGCGCGCGGATACCGGCGAGCCAGAAGAAGGACGACCGGAATGAGCGGCAGGAATACGATCAGCCCAAACGGCCCGGCGAGCAGCTCGGGCACGCTGAGCGGTTCGCTGCTCGTCAGTGGATTGAACAGTGGCCCGGGCTTCGGGATGTTGATCACGGCAAAATGGTCACTGTCGAGCGCCCCGGCATAAGGAGCTGGTACACGAACGCGACGTCCTCGTTATGCATGCGGATGCATCCAAGGGAGACGTCTTTCCCAATCGACTCCGGCTCGATCGTGCCGTGAATCCCGTACCCCTCGTGCCCGACCGCCGCCCCTTCAACTCCTTCCAGACCGATCCAGCGCCTCCCAAGCGGGTTCGTCGGGTCGCCCGGGGCGATGATGCGCTTGTTGACGGCGGAAGCCGGCGGGTAGTACGTCGGGTCCTTCAAACGGTTTTTCACGCGCCAGACGCCCCCCGGTGTTCCGTTGTCCGTGCCCAACCCCACGCGGTAACTGCGCACATACTGCTCACCCAGATACACGTCCATACGGAACTTCGACTTGTAGATCTTCACATGAAACGGGCCTCGAAGGACCTTGATCCGCTGGTTCGCCCGTATCTTCGTCTCATCGCGGATCCCGTTAATCGTCTTCAGAATGTCGTACGGAACGGCGTGCTGCTTGCCAATGTTGATGAGGCGCTCACCCGACTGAATCGTGTAACGATCCGCAAGCGGATCACCTGGTAGCACGCGGCGGCCGAAAACGGTCTCGTCCGCGATCCGTGTCAGCAACGCACGGGCTTCCGCATCTTCGGCTCCTGTCAATCCGTGAGCCAACAACCGGCTGAGTTGCTGACGCGCCTCCAACAGCTTGCCCACGCCGTGCAGCTTCCGCGCCGCCGTGATCGTCGCGTTCCCCGTCGACGTGTCGTCGATGACCCGCGCCGTGACGGGATCCTCCGCCGGCGCTTCCGGTGCCTGGGCGTCGAGCGACGCGTCAGCCTCCTTCGCAACCGGCGTGTCACCCTGAATGATGACTTCCTCGTCCGGCCGTACGGGTTCGATCGCCACCTCCGGCTCGACGACCGCTGCTGCCGCGTTACTCACGGTCTCCAACGGATTGCCGGTCGATGTCGAGGCACTCTCGTCGTCCCGGAAATACCACCATCCGCCGGCGGCGGCAAGCACGACCACCACCAACCCACCCGCCGCAAGCAACCGTCGGCGCGCCCGTCTGCGTCGTCGTGAATACAGCACGCTACCGCCTCCTGCGCAATGCATCGTTGTCCACGGCCATCCTGGCCGATGCCCGACTGAAGATAGCGTCTTTGCCCCGCCGCGGCTACCGACCAGCCCGCCTCCCACGAAAACACGCTTCGGGCCGCCCCGGCTGGTGCAGCGTGGGGGCATTCACGCTACACTGCGCTTCGCAGCGCAGGGATCGCGCACCAGACGCATGGAAGCGAGGCATACCGTGGGCGGATCGCCCTGGCGACATCGTGGCAAGCCGCGTGACGCGAACCTCGTCGGCACACCGAAGTTCGAGCAGTCGCTGGACGGCTTCCGCGTCTACCAGAACGTCGAGTTGGGCCTATCGGCCAACACAATAGAGGCCTATCGTCGCGATCTGCGCCGTTTTGGGGCCTTTCTGCGCCGCAAGGGCGTCGACGACTGGTCGCAGCTATCCTCCCAACTGATCCAGGATTATCTCGTCGAACAGAGCGCCCTGGGGCACAAAGAGACAACGCTGGCCCGCCGTGTCGTCGCTCTGAGAATGTGGCTCCGGTGGCTGTTCCACACCCGGCAGATTGCAGACGACTGGACGGCCGTCCTGGAGTTGCCGAAGCGCTGGCAGCGGCTGCCGGAGACGCTCAACCTCGATCGATCGGTGGAATTGGTCACCTCGCCGGATCCGGACCACCCGCTGGCGTTGCGGGACCGGGCCATCCTGGAGACGTTCTACGCCTGCGGTCTGCGGGTGAGCGAGTTGTGTGGGCTGCGTGCCGGGGATGTGAACCTGGCCGCCGGCTACCTGCGGTGTATGGGAAAGGGACGCAAAGAGCGCGTCACGCCGATTGGACGGCACGCCCTGGATGCCCTGGAAGCGTACCAGGAGCATCTGCGTCCCAAGCTCATCGAGCAGGGGCAAAGGCACGGCCGCTGGAAGACCCCCCTCTCGAAGGCCGCCGCCGCCGCGCTACCGTTGTTCCTCTCCCGCACCGGCGGGCCGCTGGAACGGACGACGGTCTGGCGTCTCGTCCGCCGGGAGGCACAGCGGCGAGGGATCGTGGGCAAGGTGAGCCCACACACGTTGCGTCACAGCTTCGCCACGCATCTGCTCGAAGGCGGTGCGGACTTGCGCGTCGTCCAGGAACTCCTCGGGCACGCCGACATCAGCACCACCGAGATCTACACGCACGTGCAATCAAAGCGGTTACAGGAGATCCACGCCCGGTGCCACCCCCGCGGTGCGGAGCAAATGCGCGCGAACAAGGAACGCGACTGAGCGCCAGACGTCACGCGGGACTCGCAGCCCTGCGCACACGCGGCACGCTGGCCGGACAGGTGCGAAACGCGTATGATTCCTGCCGGACGGCGGGTATGTCCTACCGGGAGTGCACGATGACGAAGTCCAGGCAGATGCGATGGTGGCGGTGGGTGGCCGTGGTCAGTGGGAGCACCCTCATCCTGGAGGGGTGCAACCCAACACTGCAAAGCACGGTCGAAGACGGGATTATCACGCTGTCCACGAGCCTGTTTGGCTCCTTTCTGCGAGCCCTGACCGAGCTGGCCAGCGAGGAAACCACCGAAACGACGGCCCAGGTCCTGACGGAACTCGTTCAGCGCTTCGTCGCCTGACGACGCCCTTCCGCAGGCTCAACGTTACTGCTCAGAAATGTTGTCGGGGGAATCGTGCACGCGCCACTGGCGGTCGATCCGCTGATACGTGACGCGGCGACGCATGCGCCACGCCGTCCCGATCAGACCGCAGCCCGCGACGACGAACAGACCGGCCACGAAATACGCCAGCAACTCCGGCATCACATACAGCAGCACGCCCAGACCGATCAGGATCACACCCAGCAATCCGGGTGCCAGCCACAAACTGCCCTGGGCTTCACCTGACCAGTTAAATCGCATCACGATATTCCGTCGCCGCCCCCGCAGGGTACTTGAGTTACACGCGGCTGGTCGTCATGATAGCCACAGGAGGGATTCGTGGCGATCGCAAACGGGGTTGATATCGTGTCTGAGAACGTGCTGTTGAGCCTGCGTGGCGTGCGGGTCCAATACGGCTCTTTCCTGGCCGTGGACGATCTCTCCCTGGACGTGGCCGGAGGGCAGCTGGTTGGCCTGATCGGTCCCAACGGCGCCGGAAAAACGACCACGCTCCGAGCGGCGGCCGGGCTGCAACCGATCAGCACCGGCCGCGTGCGCGTGATGGGCTGGGACGTCTTCCAGCACCCCACGCAGGTTGGCCGGCACATCGGCCTCTCCCCCGATACGCCCGCGCTCTACGACGCTCTCACCGTCGAGCAGCACTTGGCCTTCATCGGACAGTGCTACGGCCTATCGCAGGCCGTGTGCAACGAACGTATCGATCATTGGCTTGATCGGCTGTGGCTCAAGGACCGCCGAGCTACGAAGGTCCAGTCGCTGTCGCGGGGCATGCGCCAGCGATTGGCAGTCGCGCGGACGCTCCTCAGCGATCCGCACGTCATCCTGCTCGACGAACCCGCCGCCGGTCTCGACCCCGCCGGCCGTGTCCAGTTCCGGCGCCTCCTGGCCGACCTTCGCGAGCAGGGAAAGGCAATCATTGTCTCGTCCCACATCCTGGCGGATCTCGCCGACTACTGCACGCACATCGCGATCATGGGACGAGGGCGCCTTCTGCAATGTGGAACCGTACACGAGGTCGCCGGGGCCGCCAGCCACGAACGTTGCCGCTACCGCGTCACGCTCGCGCGCGTTATCGGTGACGCGGCCACACGCCTGGAAGACCTCGATGGCGTGACGCATGCGCAGATCGACGGGAGCTCCCTCACGCTCGAGTTCGTGCGCGATCCGGCCGCCGCGGCGGACCTTCTCCGGCGTTTGCTGAATGCCGGGTTCCCCGTCGCCGAGTTCCGCGCGCTGGAACCGGACCTCGAAGAAGCGTACCTCCGCAGCGGCATTGAACAGGTTGACTGACCATGTTGGCTAGCCCGATTGCACATGCTCATTTTCGGCTTGGTGGCGGCTGGCGCCAGAATCTGCTGGTGGTTGGCGCCTACACGGCTCTGGTCGTACTCCTGACCACCCTGGCGCTCCGTACGTCATCAGACCAAGACCGTCCCGAAGTCAGCGCCGCATGCCTGTCCATCGTCGCCATCGTGCAAGCCGTCTTCGCGATCTTGATCGCACCTGGTGCCGTGCGACGAGCGGTCCTCCGCGACTTCCAGACCGGGATGATCGAGTCCCACCGGCTCACGCCTCTCAGCGGTCTGAACATGGTCTACGGATACCTCACCGGGCCCACCGCGCAGTCCTTCATGCTGTTCACCGCCGGCCTGATCATCGGCGGATACCTGGCCGGCATCTACGGCGTGTCG
>Ga0272441_10009534_pt1 | contig 14973 bp, 7 predicted proteins | sample SSMProp6N_FD_193582 | JGI IMG/M metagenome (GOLD analysis project Ga0272441, IMG submission 193582) | Marine sediment archaeal communities from Little Sippewissett salt marsh, Falmouth, MA, United States - SSM-Prop-6N | ecosystem: Environmental > Aquatic > Marine > Wetlands > Sediment ... | reverse complement strand
TTTTTGGGCAATAATTTTTTGGCAATCTCATTACCTAATCCACTGCTGCCCCCGGAAATGATAATTACTTTCTTCATAAAAAGTGGTACGCCCAGCAGGACTCGAACCTGCAACACCCTGCTTAAGAGGCAGGTGCTCTACCAATTGAGCTATGGGCGCCTAATATTTTCTACGTGGTGCGCCCGGAGGGACTCGAACCCCCAACCTCTTGGTCCGAAGCCAAGCGTTCTATCCAATTGAACTACAGGCGCAGATTGATTGTTTAAATATTTATATTTAGCTTAATGCCTTTATCCAATTGTCCGCCAGGGGCGGGTCCGCCTTTGGCGGAAACTACAGGCGCTTAAGTTAGCTGAATATATCATATAATCTTTTTGGAATCAAGGCAAAATAAAAACGCCCCTTGGGGGAGTATTTTATTAGAAAATTATCGCAAAGATTCCGGATTGGTCATGTGGGCCAGAGCCACATCTTCAGTGATCATGCCGCGTTCAAACAGATCACGGATGCCCTGGTCCATAGTGAACATGCCGCATTCTACAGAAGTTTGGATAACAGTCTTGATCTGGGCGATTTTATTTTCCCGAATAAGGTTAGCTACTGCCGGTGAATTGATTAGAATTTCCCGGGTAGCGATCCGGCCGCCCCGGACTTTGGGAAGAAGCTGTTGAGAAATGATCCCTCTTAGGAACAAAGACAATTGTAATCTAACTTGCATTTGCTGATGAGGCGGAAAAACATCAATAATACGATCAATAGTCTGAGAAGCATTATAAGTATGTAATGTAGCCAGAACCAGGTGTCCAGTTTCCGCCAAAGTGATGGCAGCAGCAATAGTTTCCAGATCACGCATCTCGCCGACCATAATAACATTGGGATCTTGACGAACCACTCTCTTTAAGGCTTGAGCAAAGGACAGAAAATCAGTTCCCAGCTGTCTCTGTTTAACTATGCTTTTATTTGATTTGAATAAAAATTCAATCGGATCTTCTAAAGTAACAATATGACAACGTCTTTCGCTGTTGATTAGATTGATCATAGCGGCTAGAGAAGTTGATTTACCGCAACCAGTTGGGCCGGTCAATAAAATCATTCCCTGTTTTAAACGGCATAAGTCAAAAACAACTTCTGGCAGCATTACCTCTTCCATTGAAGGAATTTTGGAGGAAATTACTCGAGCTACCATTCCTACGTTGTCTCTTTCCCAGTGAATATTTACTCTATAACGGGAAAGACCTTCAATCTCATAAGACATGTCCATTTCCCGCTCGGCAGTGAATTTTTCTTGCTGTCTCTCACTAAGGATACTAAAAATTAATTTTTTTGTTTCCTCGGGAGAAAGCACAGGTTTATCCTTTATTTCAGTCAACTGCCCATCAATCCTTAAAATTGGCGGCATATTAGCCACCAAATGCAAATCTGAAGCATTCTTAGCTACAGCAATTTTAAATAAATCATCTATCTGCATAGTTTTATTGGGGATTAGGGGTTGGGGATCAAGAACTTGGGCTAGAAAAGGCTAACAAAAAAACGCTTGGGAACTTCAACTAAAAAGTGCCAAACGTTGTCATACCAAGGAGTCGGCATAGTGTACCTTTCCAACACAAGGTAATTATCAAACACAAACCTTTCGCTTTGGATTTCGTTTTTGTTTTTCATTTTGTTTTTTATTTCTACTTTTATTGTAGCACAGAATTGCCGAAAAGTCAATGAAGATGGCTAGTTTAAACGATTGGCTAAAACAACAAAAATCCCTACTGTAAAGGCCGATATCATTGTCAGTAAACCGACTACAATCAATATTTTCGTGTAAATATGCATTTTAACGGTAGTTTTGGTTTGAAATTTATAATTTTTCTGATTTTTTGACATATTTCCAAGGTTATTTAATAAGACTGTTTTGATTATAACAAATCCTAGAGCAAAAGGGGACAAAAGAACTGGTTTATGATCACTACTGCGCATTGACTAAAACTAAAAATAGTGATATAATAAAATCGAATTAACCAGCTTTTTTAAAAAGGTGGAAATTGGTTAGTTATGTTTTAAATTGTGACAAAAACAAACAGAAAAAACCAACCGAAATTTGTGACCACCCGTAGATTTCAGAAGAATAAGTACCAGCAAACTGGAGCGAAGAGGACCTTCAGCCGTTTTTTGGCTAAGTGGGTAAAGGTAAAAGAAGCCTGGCCGCTTGCCAATAAGCTGGCCTATCCGGTCCTTTTTTTTGTTGTAGCAATTGCCCTAATTATTATCATAATATCCTTGTCCCAGCCGCTTGTAGAAATTTCTTATTTTGAACTTAAGCCCAAAGGAAAAATTGCCGGTCAGGCCGTCAATGGTGTTAGACCCGAGATTTGTAGTGGTTGGACCGGTGCCGCTCATGCTACCACCACTGACCTCTTGGGTTCATCTTCTCTGGAAAATTTTTCTGATGATAACTCGGCCACTTTTTTTAATCAGCCCGGTTCCCAAGAAGTTAATGGACAGGTATCTTCAGATCAAACTGATTTAGAATGCAGTGGTTTTATTTTGACTGACAATATACCTAAAGAGGTTGAGACATTAACCGGCACTGTCACTATTTCATTTGGGGCTAAAGGTTACCCAGCTAGTGAGGATATCGTAGTTTTTGCCTATTCTCTGGATAAAGGCAACACCTGGCAATCTTTAGATTCTTTTGCCCTGTTGTCTGACATGAGCAATAACACCAATTCCGGATATTGGATGTACGAGATTCCGGATTTGATAGATATTGCTGATCCTGATGCTTTAATAATTCGGGTTCAATATATTCAAGAACCTGCCAGCCAGTTGACCAAAGCTTTTATTGATGGAATTTCTCTGGACGTGGAGTACACCACTAAACCTGTAGTAGACCTTGATTTAGAAAAAATAGTAAAAGTGAAAAAAAGGGATGTCAAAGTTGAAGAAGAGCCGGAAATAATGGTAGAGATGAAAGAAGGACGCACCATCAAATCAGTTGCCTTGGATACTCCGGACGGCACCGTCATTGAGCCTGCTTACGATGTTGCCACGGAGGAAGAGAAGGGAAAAACAATAAAAGTTCATAAGATAAAAAAAGAGAGTTTTAAAAATCCGGGAATTTACCGAGTAGTTTTTACCATTGAAGAACAAGGGGTAGAAGAACAAGTTATTGAGGAGTTTTTCTGGGGAGTTTTGGTCTTAAATACTCCAAAAAGTGTTTACCGTCCTGGTGAGACTGTCCACTTTGGCATGGGGGTGCTTAATGCCGGTGGGCATACGGTTTGCGATGCCAGCCTTAGCCTGAAAATCCAGGATCCGGATGGCGAACAGACTATTTTTTCCACGGAAGACGGGACAATTACTAAATCACCCCAGTGCGGTCCCAAAACAGTTACCAATCTACCTGATTACGCTGCCGATTTCGTGGCCAATAAAAGAGGTGAATACCCGATTGAGCTGACAGCTACCACCAAGTCAGGAACTTACATAATTACCGATACTCTTTATGTTCAGGAGGATATCCTTTTTGATATTACCCGGCTGGGCCCGACCCGGATCTGGCCGATAGCCAGCTATCAAATGTTTTTGGAGGTGGTGCCCAAAGAAGATTACACCGGCCAGTTTGAGGAACTAGTTCCGGTTAATTTTATAATCAGTGGAGTAAATGAAGATGGCTCTGTTTACGAAGTTGATAGCAATAACAAAGCTGTCCGTTGGTTGGTTAATTGGCAAGCCGGGCAAGCTTACACTCTTTCCTATACTTTTGATGCTCCTGATGTCAGCCCAGCCATCTTTCGCCTTGGACCGGCCACAATTGGTGATTTCAGCGAACTGAGACAATGGCAGATTGCTTCAGACGCCATAAATTGGAACGCCTGCCGGACAGAGCAGGGCACGACTACGATTGCCGCCAGCCAAGGTTCCTACGACCTGACTCTTGACACTTCTATCACTGATACGTCGCAGGCCTACCTGATCGTTGATTCGTCAGGGACGTCGGGAGTACAGGGCGGTGACCACCACATGGTTTCCGGCTACATCTTAGATGCTGATACCTTAAGATTCGAACGCGGACTGCAAATCGCGACCGCTGCTCAGGTATCGTATGCCCTGGTTGAATGTTTCAATAACGAATTCGACGTGCAGCGAGGCGAGATCACTATCTCGGCCGGCAGTGCCTCGAATTCGTACGGCAGTCTCTCTTCGGTGGATACCGATCAATCCATGGTCATCGTCAGCTCCCGTACGGCCGACACTGGAAATGCCCAGGATGAAGCGCTGGTTACCGGGGAACTGACGGACAGTACGACAGTCTTTGTAGAGCGGGCAGTATCAGTGAGCACTTCTGCCACTTATGTTCGGTACGAAGTGGTGGAATGGGACACATCGGTCAATGTCCACACCAATGAAGTTAGCCTCGGGTTTTCCCAGGCCAGCGTGACCGATTCACTGCCCGATTCCGAATCGGTTACTATGAATCGAGCCTGGGCCTACTGCTCGTGGGACTCGGGATACAACGGACTGCGGCAGAGTGCGGTCGGCTGCCAGCTGACGTCCACTACCCAGATGACTTTTTATCGGTACGCAGCATCTCCCTACATGAACCGCATCCGCTATTATGTTATAGAATTTCCGGCTGACGGGGTGACTGTCCAACGAGGCAATGAGGCGATATTTACTGGTCAGTTTTGTTTCGAAGGCAGCCAATGTGACCACGACATTACAATTACAGACGTCGGTTCCCTGACCAAAGCCTTTGCTTTTGGTACCAACACGACGAGTGGTACCGGCACAGCTTTTCCCCGAAACAAATGGATTCAGAGTCTATCGTCAACAACAAATCTGCGGGCCTCAAACTGGCGGAGTTACAACACGAGTAGTGCTGATGATAACTACAAATACTGGCAGGTAGTTGTCTTCCCTATGGGGATAGATGTCTCCGGCAACGCCTATAACGAAAATACCACCAATGCTCTGACGGAGTGTGACGGATCAACTGATATGGTCAGTCTTTATATTGGTAGCACCCAGTACGATACCACTTGTGCTGACTCTGACGGTGCCTTTACTTTTGCGGACGTCACTGAACCCTCTACCGGCGATGCCATGATTGTCTGGATCGAAGGGCAAACCCCGGACGGAGCAGCGGTCAATACCTACTCAGGATCAGGTGACGTGACTGGTGTAGTTGTGGAAGAGAACGCTCTTACTATCAAGAATGATGATACGGGTGGAATTACCAATACGGACCTGGACACTTATGATAATAATAATGATGATGACATCAATTATACGGTTAGCTTCGGGGGTCTGGCTACTGAAGATGGGCATCGGATTATAGTTCAGTCGAATGAATCATACGTGCCGGGTGGAACAATATACACATCTGATTCTTCTTCAGCTAGCAGTATGGACGGTGATATTTATCTGGAAACAGGGGCCACCTTGGATATGGGATCCAATACACTTGCGGTGGGTGGTGATTTTACCTCGGCTGGTAATATTACCCTGACCTTAGATTCTGGGCAGGATACTGTTTTTCTTGCTACGGCCAGTGGACATGCTATTGAGGCCGAAGATGCTTGGGAAGACCTTTATTTTGTTGGTACGGGCGGAGGTTGGGATTTTGACGCTGCAGCTACGATCAACGGAGATGTTACCATAACGACCGGCACCCTTTCCGGGACAGATGACATAGCCATAGCCGGAGGGGATATCACGGGGGCAGGCACAATCAACATGTCCGGCGGAACAGTGACCTTGACCGGTACGGGCAATATCAACGGTGGTACTTACACTTTTAATAATTTAACCATCGGGACGGCTACAGCCGCCAGTATCACTGCCCAAAGTGGTTTTACAGTATCAGGTACTCTGGATGTGGATACCAGCGATCAGCTTTCAATCGATTCCGGTCAGACAGTGACCCATTCCGGCAGTACTCTGACTCTGGATGGGACAATTACCGGAGCGGGACGGCTGACCTATCAATCTGAGACCGCTTTCCCCACAACGGGAACAATTTCCTCTATCCTGCGTTTTGATGTATCCAATAATTATCAAACCATGGGAGCCCGAACATATGGTGGTACGGTAGAGATATATAATAATGGTGCCGCTAACTATTATGTAGGTATGGGCACTGCTGGAGGCCAGACGATTAATCTTTCAAGTAATCTATATCTCGAAGCAGTCAGTACCGGCGGAGCCTATTTGCTTGGATTACAAAACGCCACTGTCAATATTGCCGGTGACCTTGATTTTCTTGGCGGTGGAGGTGCTGAATCAATATATGCAGGCACTGCCACCTGGACTGTTTCCGGCAGTGCTGATTTTACAGGCGGAGTATTTTCTGTTCCGCCGGGCAACACTTTTGTGATGGATGGAACTGGTACTCTGACCTCAGCTTCTGAGGAATTTTACCATCTTACTCTTTCCGGAACCATTACTCTAGCTAATGAAACTCATATTGTAGATGGCAATCTGAGCATGGCTGGCGGGACGATTACCGCCGGTTCTTCGACGGTGAGCATGGAGGGTACGGCCAATACTATAACTGGTGGCGATGCTACTTTAAATAATTTAACCATTGATCCATCTTCGGCCGGCACGATTACTTTGCAGACTTCGGACTTGACAGTCAGTGGAACCATAAATGTAGCGGCCGGTGATGAACTGGCTATCAGTTCGGGAATTACTCTGACTCACACCGGCTCAACTTTTACTTGGGGGGATGGATCCAGCACAGTCAGCGGAGATGGCACCTTGCGTTTTACTAATGTCTCCGGCGGTCCGGGCAGTGGCGGTACTCTTAGTTCGGTGGTGCGCTACGATGCTAGTGCTGGTGATGTCGATGAAAATATATTTGATATCAGAACTTATTACAACCGGGTAGAGATTTACTGCGACAATACGGCTTCGTCAAATCGTTCTGTTACTCCCGACGATGGTATTTATACAATGACTGGGGCTAGTTCCCATCTTTATATAATCAACGACAGTGATAGCTACACTCTTACGTTAGATGGTTCTAACAGCCCAACTATTAATGTGGGCGGGGATCTGGATTTTACCGGTACCGGAGCCAGTTCTGAAATTATCACTTCTGGTACCGGAACCTGGACTGTTTCCGGAAATGTTAATTTTACTGATGGCACTTATACGGCTACCAGCGGCAATACCCTGAAAATGGACGGGACAGGCAATCTTATCGGCAATGGCCAGAGTCTACATCACTTAACTATCGACGGTAATGGCAATACAGTAACTGCTGCCACTTCTGACGTTTCAGTGGCTGGCACTTTAACAATCGGCGGAGCAGCTGATAGTAATGATGATACTTTGTCGATTGACAGCGGCCGGACTGTTACTTCCGGGACAGGCGGGACAGTTACTTTAGTGGGCAGCGGTACGGATAGTATAACCGGAGACGGAACACTAAGAGTGCAAAATTCTAATTTAGGAGCTGACGGAACAATCAGTGCCGATGTAGAATACTACGATACCACTGTTACAGCCACGGCCCGGGATTACGGAGGCGATTTGCGGATGTTGACGGTTAGTTCTATTCAGATAACTTTTGATAGTGGCACATTCAACGTTTCGGGCAATCTCACCATTGACGCTTCTTCAACCGGAAACCTCACTGCCAACTCGGGAGCTAACAATCCAGTTGTCAATGTAACTGGCGATCTTGATTTTGTAGGAACAGGAGATGGTTCAGAGGCCCTAATTATCGGTACTGACACTTGGACGGTATCTGGAAACGTTGATTTTACTGACGGTAGCCTTTTGATTGTTTCTGGCAACACTTTTCAGATGAACGGAAGTTCCAAGACCATTACTTCATATGGCGAGGCTTTTGATAACTTTTCTATCACTGGTGGCAGCGTGTCTACCACTGATGATTTTGAAGCTGTTGGTGATTTTACTATTTCAGCTGGTGCTTCATTTACTCAGGATGATGATACGGATATCACTTTGACCGGGGATACTATTTTGATTGCTGATACGGGTTCCTTTACCAAATCCAGCACCGGCAAGTTAATTTTAGACGGAGTTTCTGATAATCAGACATTTGAAGATGCTAATACCTCTAAACAAGATTTAGGCCATGTCCAGATCGGCCAAAGCCCGGGAACGACTAAGCTAAAGAGTGATTTTGCCGCTACCGATCTGACCATCCTGGACGGAGATACTTTTGAGACCCACGGTTGGGAAGTAGATTTATCTGACTTCCTTGATTGCCAAGGTGCCTGCGTTTTGGATCTCGCAGATGATGCTCCCGATAATGAGGGAGACGGAACAATCGTTACTTTCGGCGGTAATTGGACCATGTCAGCGGCCGGCACCTTTACAGTTTCCACTGATTCCCAGGTGGAGCCAGACGGCACTGCCGACCAAACAATTACTACTGGTGATTTGGCTTTCTACCATTTTTACGTGAACAACAGCGGTGACCCCAATGATGATGTTATTATTTCCGGCACTTTAGATGTCAATGGCAACCTAACAGTTAATGATGGTGAATTAGAAATGTCCACCAACAACCCAGATATTTATACCAGTCGTAATGTTACCTTCAATCCTGGAGTAACAGCCACCAAAGGAACTGGTACTTGGACCTTTGACGGTAATGCAATAGCGTCGACATACACCGATTCAACAGCCGTGGCCCAGAATATCGGGGTGGTGGTTACCAATAAAACATCTGGTGTGCCAGCCAAAGATAAAGTAACCCTAGCCTCAGATATGACAGTGGATACAGTTAGTATCGGCACTGCCGATACGCTAGATCTGATGGATAGTGGTTACATCTTGACCCTAGCTAATATTGGAGCCACAGCCAATGTTTTGACTTATAATGGCTCATTGGATGCTGGTACTGACTCCTTGATTAAATACTCGGCTACCAATTCGGGCGGCAATATCAACGTGGCAGCGGCACCTTATCATGATATCCAGTTTTCAGGAGCCGAAACCTATCAATTGGCAGGTAACCTGACTTCAACCGATGATATTGACGGCAACCTAACCATTGACTCAGGAGCCACTTTGGATGCCTCAGGTTCCAATTACGGGATTGATCTAGCTGGTAATTGGACTAACAATGGTGATTTTACCGATCAAGCGGGAACAATTACTCTAGATGGGGCAAGTCAACAGACTTTATCTGGCCAGATGACTAGTGATTTGGACAGATTCTACGATTTGACCATTACTAACGCTTCAGCTTCGGATCCCGATGTTATTTTTGCAGCTAGTGCTAATGTAGCGAACAATTTTACCGCTATCACAGCCAGTTCCCAAATACAATTTGCTGCAGGCGAAACTTATCATTTTCAAAACATATCCTTTAATGGTCAAGACCCAACTACCCGGGTGGAATTGCGCAGTTCATCTGATGACACTGAATGGTATCTGGAGTCAGCAGGCACCCGCTCGGTTTACAACACTGATGTCAAAGATTCTTACGCTTGTGATCAGCCCCCAGATATTGATGCCACCGATATTTCCAATAAAAATTCGGAAGGCAACAACTGTTGGGATTTTGACGTGATTACTTTTACTATCAGTTCTAACGCAATTTCTCTGGGATCCCTCTCAACCGGATCCGTTAGCACAGACAGTCATACTATCCGGACTGACACCAGCGCCCAGAGTGGTTACGTCTCCTTTATTTATGACAACGGTAACCTGACTGATGGCAGTAATGACATCGATGATGTAGGAGACGGAGCAGTCACGGCCGGTTCTGAGGAATACGGCATTGCCACTTCCGACAACGGCCGGACTATTACCGAAGATGACACCTGCGACGGCAGTTCTGCATCTGCTCTGACTACAAGTCAACAGGATGTAGCCGGAGAAAGTTCCGGTCCAGCTGATGAAACTATCACTATCTGCTACGCGGCTTCGATTGCCTCTACCACCATTGCCGGTGCTTACTCCCACACAGTTTATGTTGTGACAACCGGTTTATTTTAGCCCCCCCCTCTTGACTTTACTTTTAGCCAATTATATGATATAATGCTATTGAAATAATAATCTATTTTGGTAATAAAATAGATTATAAAAGGATGTTAAAGGTCGAAAAATAAAGACAAAAAAGATTAATAACAATCTAAATAAGGATGAACAAAGTCCAACGATTATCCTATTTACTCTTTCTGGCAATTTTTGCCGTGATGATAGTGTTTCCCGCCCAATTAGCGGGTGCAGCTACGCTGACCACTCCTCGTGATTATCTCAAAAGGGTAGACCCTTCATTAACTACCGGAGAACAACACGAGGTATTTTTTACTACAGCAACAGCTGTTTCCGGGGGTGCTGGCAACAACGAAGTTATCCTGGTTTTTCCTGATGCCGATGATGGACTCTGGTGTGCCACAGCTGGTGCTGATCTGACAGTGACCGGTATTACCGACCCGACTGGCGGTTCCGAAAGTGCCACTGTTTTACCTGGTACTTTGGTAGGAACCTGCACCCAAGGCTCAGGCGGCAGTTCTTATGACACCATTACCATTACCGGAGTTAATGACCTGACTATTTCCACCAAGTATGGGGTCAGAATTGCCGATGGTTCAACTGCTAAGCTGGGTACTCCAACGGCAGGCACAACTGGTTTAATTACCGTCAAGACCAACAACGGATCTGCTGATGTAGATTCAGCTGATACGGCGGTTGATATTGTGGCTGATGATGAAATCGCTGTTACTGCCACTGTTCCGCCCTCTATCACGTTCACTATCAGTAGTAACTCCATTGGTTTAGGCACGCTATCTACTGGTTCAGTTAGTACAGACAGTCATACTATCCGAACCGAGACCAATGCCACGGCCGGCTATGTTACCCTGGTCTATGACAACGGAAATTTAACCGATGGCAGCAATGATATTGACGATGTGGGAGATGGAGCAGTCACCGCTGGCTCTGAAGAATATGGCATAGCCACTTCCGACAACGGCCGGACAATTTCTGAAGATGATGGCTGTGACGGTGACCCTTCTTCAGCTCTGACCACCACTCAGCAGGATATTGCCGGTGCATCAAGCGGTCCAGTTGATGAAACCATCACTGTCTGCTACGCCGCCTCAATTGCTTCAACTACCATTGCCGGTGCCTACACCCAAACTGTCTATTTCGTGACAGCCGGTCTTTTTTAAAGACACCATAAAGAGTAATCAATCTTGGGGGAGAGAGAGGGCTAGTTTATAATACAAAATGTATATCAGTAATTTGTATATAAAATGATTAAAAAAACCACAATTGTTCTATCGGTTGGTATTCTAGCCGGTTGTTTATTGGGAATATCTAGAGCCTCTGCCCTGACTTTGATCCCTCCCTCTTTAGAATTTGGAGTCAACCCAGGAGAAATATCAGAAACTTCAGTTAAGGTGTACAACGAAACTGCCGAGACACTGGAGCTTTATACGGAAGTGACCAATTTCACGGCTTCTGGAGAAACCGGTCAACCCGCTTTTGATTTTGAGGCACCGTTGGCTGGTCTGGCTAGTTGGATTGAAGTAGAGGCCGGTCCGATCAGTGTAGAACCAGGTGAGCGCCAAGAAATCCCGGTGACAGTCAATGTTCCTCTGGAAGCTGATCCAGGTGGGCACTACGCGGCTATCTTCTTTGTTGACGAACCGCCGGAAGTGGGAGCCGGTCAGGTCAAAGTGGCTTCCAAACTAGGTACTCTACTGTTGGCCAAGGTGGCTGGTGATATTGAAGAGGCGGGATCTTTGGTTGAATTCTTGTCTGGTGATAACCAGACGACTTTTGCTCGCCTGCCGATAGAATTCTTTGCCAGATTCCAAAACTCCGGCAATGTTCACTTGAGACCAACCGGAACAATTACCATTACCAACCTATTTGGCGGGGAAAGTGGTGTAATAGATATAAATGCAGCAGAAGGAGCGACTCTACCGGATACTATTAGAAAATATGAAGCAATTTGGGAAAAAGCCCAAGTTGAAGAAGCTAATGGCAATGCCTGGAATAATTTCTGGACAGAATTTGGAAATGAACGGAAAAATTTTGGCCTGGGCAGATATAAAGCCACTCTAAACTTAACTTATGGTGCGGCCAGTGATATGACTGCCAGCAGTGAACTGACTTTTTGGGTTTGGCCTTGGCGAGTAATTGTGATATCAGCCCTATTGTTATTTGTGGTCATCTGGTTGTTGATTTGGTTGATCAAACGCTATAATGCCTGGTTAGTGAAAAAAGCCCAAAAATAAAGTTTAAAAAATATAGGGTGACAAGAAATCGTTGGATAAAATATTTAAACTTTTTAATACTCCCTATGGTCGTAATAATGATCATGGGGCAGTGTTTTGTTCAAGGAGCAGAGCTATGGGCCGATCCCGTTTCGGTGACTGTAACGGCTACAGTGCCCAGTGATGAACCGCCCGAAGAACCTGATACCGTTATTATTTTCCAAGGTTTGGCCTATCCCGGAACCAATGTAACTATCAGCCAAGACGGAAATATTATAGCCATTGTCCCGTCTGATCCTAATGCCCGGTTTGATGTATCAGCCGTTATTGAACCGGGTTCCTATACTTTTTCGGTAACGGGCGAAGATAGCGAAGGTAGAATCAGCCAACCCTTTAATATCACGGTAACTCTATCGGTAGGCACCACCACTACTATTACCGGAATTTTTCTGGGACCGACTATTGATATAGATAATATTTCTGTTCCCTACGGCGATACAGTAAATATTTTAGGGACCACTGTTCCTTTTAGTAATGTCACGGTATTAGTTTCTTCGGTGGAAATTTCCACTTTTCAGGTAGTAGCTGATGATGACGGTTTGTGGTCAAAGGCAATTATTGCTGTGGATCCCATAAACGTCGGCTCCCATTCAGCTCGTTCCAAAGCAACCGCGCCCGATGAATCAATTTCCGAATTCAGCGCTACGGTCAACTTTGAAGTTACTGAAGTTGGAGAAGAAGAACCAGATCCTTGTGCCGCCGCTTCCCTAGGAGACCTAAACTGTGATGGCTCAGTCAATCTGGTTGATTTCAGCATTTTGATGTATTATTGGCAATCAACAAATCCGGCCAACACCAGAGCGGATATTAATGAAGACGGAATAGTAGACGTTATTGACTTTAGTATTATGCTTTACTATTGGACCGGCTAAATATGATTAAATTTTATAAAATTAGTTTTATCCTTGTCCTGGCTATTTTTGGTATTTTCTTTTTTCAGAACCAGACTCAAGCAGCTATTCTTTTCACCGCACCTCATCAGCAGGAAATTAACCAAGGAGAAACATTTTTAGTAGAAATTAGGCTGGATAGTGCCAATGAAGTAATAAATGCAGTTGAAGGTCAAATTTCCTATCCAGTAAATTTAGTAGAAGCGATTGAGGTATCTCAAGGTGGCTCCTTTTTGACAATTTGGCCGGTGAAACCAACAGTTGATAAAGCAGCCGGCCTTATTACTTTTACCGGCGGTATTCCCCAAGGCAGCCTGGTAGTTAACGGTAAAATACTGACTGTTACCTTCAGAGCCAAAAACACAATTGGTACAGCCGAAATCGAGATTAATACGACTCAATCTGGGGTTTATCTCAATGACGGCTTAGGCACTAGAACTGATTTGCGAACGCTAGTGGGCAGTTACCAAATATCAGAATCGGCTGTATCCGATTTGGTTATCAATTCCAGCACTCATCCCCAAGAAAATCAATGGTATGCTAAATCAACCGCTTTACTCAGTTGGCAGTTGAAAGAGGGAGCTTTGTATAGTTATAAATTGAGCCGTGATGCTTTGACTGAGCCGGATGATGAAATAGAGGAGGTAATTGGCGAGGTTTCTTATACGGATCTCAGTGATGGAATTTACTATTTTTTCCTGAAAGAAAAATCAGCCAATAATGATTGGAGTAAGCCGGTCAGCCGGAAGCTGTTGATTGATGTCACTCCTCCTCAATCGTTCCAGGTTTTACTTAGCCAGGAGATCAATGAATTTGCTGGCCAGTATTTCTTGACCTTTGCAACCCACGATTTGACCTCTGGCATTGATCAGTATCAAGTATTAGAAGGAAATCAGCTTTATTCTAATGCCGAAAGCCCTTTTATTTTGAAAGATCAAACACGATCTAAAGCCATTACCGTTAAGGCAATTGATAAAGCCGGCAATGTGAGTGAATCAACTTTGCTAGCTCTCCCTCAGAAAAAGACTGATCGGACCCTTGCTATTATTGTTGTATTCGGGGTTATACTAATAGTAGTGATAATAACAACAATCTTTATTAAGAAGAAACAAAAAAAGCAATGAAACGTTTTCTGACAATCCTTACAGCTCTGATCATCGTTTCTTTTTTATTCCAGCCTAATCTGGCCAGAGCTGACGGCTCATTTTTTTTAAGCCCCAATAGTGCTTCCTATGCTGTTGGCTCGACTTTCACAACTAATTTAGTGGTGGGGACTGGGGGACAGACCATAAATGCCGGACAAGGCACCATTACTTTTTCCACTGACCTGCTGGAAGCAACAAGTGTTTCTTGGAACGGATCAATCTTTACTCTTTGGCCGGTTACTCCCACTAGTTCAAGCAATCAAGTGTCATTTGCCGGCGGTCTACCCACTCCTGGCTATTCGGGCAATGGCGGCTTAATTTTATCAATCACCTGGCGAGCCAAGGCAGTCGGCACTGCCACGGTTAGTGTTTCAAGTGGTCAGTTACTTTTAGATGATGGTCTGGGAACAAATATTTTGACTGGTTATGGCACTGCTAGTTACATAATTACTGAATCAGCCCCCACTGAAGAACCGACTGAGCCGGAACAAGAAGAGGAAGAGGAAGTAGAGAAAGAAGAGGCGGAAAAGATTACAGTGCCGCCAATCCCTAAAATATTATCCAATACTCATCCTAAACAAACCGCTTGGTATAATAATAATAGTCCCGAATTTACCTGGGACAAATTAGAAGGGATTACTGATTCCAGTTATGTTTTCGATGACCAGGTTG
>Ga0272441_10009533_pt1 | contig 14973 bp, 15 predicted proteins | sample SSMProp6N_FD_193582 | JGI IMG/M metagenome (GOLD analysis project Ga0272441, IMG submission 193582) | Marine sediment archaeal communities from Little Sippewissett salt marsh, Falmouth, MA, United States - SSM-Prop-6N | ecosystem: Environmental > Aquatic > Marine > Wetlands > Sediment ... | reverse complement strand
GAACCGGATCGCCGCCCCTTCGCACCACGAGGGGAACGTACCGTCGGCAATCGTCAGGACACGATTGCCGTGGGTATACGAGACCGTACCCGCCGTCTGTTCCCCGTGCAGGTGGATCCGCGCCACGCCTTCGAGCGCCGGCCAGTCGCACGCGTTCAGCACGTGCTCGTAGGCGTCGATCACCGCGCCGCGAATCAACTCCGGCGGACCCGTGGTCCGGGTAGGCGTATCGTGCCCGTTCGCACGCAGGAAGTTCACCGCCCGTTCGTAGCAGTCCTGGAACGTCAGGATATGGCGTGTGTAGCCGGTCGTGACGATCGGCGACGTCGGCAGGTCGACGACGGCCAGGTAGCCGTCCCCTTCCAGCGTCTCGCCGCCGGTCGTCTGGACCACGGCCTCGATCGTATACGTCACCAGGTTCGTCCCGCCGGCGACCAGGAAGGCCGCGCTGGTGCCGACGAGGGTCGCGTCGGTAATGGTCAGCCCGGTCGGCGTCCCCGTGACGCTCGTCACGGACGCGAGAGAATCCCCGTCGGCCAGCAGGTTCGTGAAGTCGATCGCGTACTGCTTGACCTCGGACGGTTGCTTCGTATAGGTCGTTGTGCTCATTCGCTGACCGTAATGGTGAGAATCCCACTGGCGTTCCAGTTGATGGCGACAGGACCGTCCTGTTCGCTGACCGGTCCGCCAAGATCGACAAACGCGATCGCCTCGTCGCTGCCGGCCGAATCGTTGTAGAGAATGGCCCAGTAGGCGTCGGTAAAGCCCGACGCGTTCTGGGTGAGCGAGACGTCGGCGGCATCGAGCGTCCCGACCCCGCCCGTTTCGCTCCACGACACGCTTGCCAGGGTAATCCCGTCGGCCGTATAGCCGCCGCCCGTCCCCACCTCGTTGGCCGAGTAGTCGCTCCAGGTCGGCGTGCCATCGGCGGCGGTCGGTGTCAGCGTATCGTCGACCAGGCCCAGCTTGAGCGTATCGGACGAGAAGTTGTGCGTTTCCCCGGCCAACTGTGCCGCAAACTCTTCGAACAGTGTCAAATCCCCTCGTGCCATTGCAATGACTCCTTACATCGTAGGTATCCAAACGCGCCCGCGCGCCGCGGGCGTCCACGTTCTTCGTCGCACGGACGGCGTCCACGTCTCGGAATTCAAAACGCCTGCCGTATGGGCCGAGAGCGCCACGCGCCCGGTCGCACACTCGATCTGCCATGGCAATGCCACCGTCGCGTTGTGCGCCTCGACGAGTGCCTCGCCCAGGCCGCACAGAATATCGGCCCCCTGCCGGACGGTCGCCGCATGGCCAGAGACGGCCACCGTGCCCGCCGAACAGGCAATCTGCGTCACGGGCACCACGGTTGCCGGCAGCCCAACGGCGCTGACCAGCCCCATGGTGCACGGAATCACTTCTGCTGTGGCGACCGTCGCACCGTACCCGGCCACGGTCACCGCACCCGCCGTACACGAAACGGTTATCCCTGCCGACACCGTCGCAGCGCAACCGGCAACGCTCACCGTGCCGATCGAGCACTGGGTCGTGGCACCGGTGGAAACGGTCGCAGCGTACCCGGCGATCGTCACCGTCCCCGTCGTGCACGAGACGCCCGTCGCTGCCACAACCGCTGCAGCATAGCCGGCAATCGTCACCGCGCCACTGGAACACACGGCCGTCACCCCGGCGGAAACGGTTGTGCTGTACCCAACCACCGTCACCGCGCCCGTTGCCACCGAAACGCCTGTTCCGGCGGAAACGATTGCACTGGATCCGGCCACCGTCACGGCGTCCGTTGTACACGAGACGCTCGTCCCTGCGGACATGGTCGCAGCGTATGCGGTAATCGTCACCGTGCCAACAGAAGATTCGGCCACGGCACCCGTGGAAACGATTGCAGTGTATCCGACCACCGTCACGGCACCCGCTGTACACGAAACGGCCGTCCCTGCAGAAACCGTCGCAGCGTAACCGGCAATGGTGACCGTACCGACGGAACACTCGGCCACGGCACCCGTGGAAACGGTCGCACTGTATCCGACCAGCGTCACGGCGCCCGCTGTGCTCGAAACGCTCGTCCCTGTGAGCACGGTCGCGGCGTAACCGGCAATGGTGACCGTACCGACGGAACACTCGGCCACGGCACCCGTGGAAACGGTTGCACTGTATCCAACCAGCGTGACGGCACCCGCTGTGCACGAGACGGCCGTCCCTGCGGACATGGTCGCGGTGTATGCGGCAATAGTCACCGTACCGACGGAACACTCGGTTGTGACGCCAGCGGAAACCGTGGCATCGTACCCAACCACCGTGACGGCGCCCGTCGTGCACGAAACGCTCGTCCCTGCAGACACCGTCGCATCGTATGCGGCAATCGTGACGGTCCCGGCCGTGCACGCAACGGCGCCGCTTTCGGGAACGGTCGCGTTGTAACCCGCAATCGTCACCGTCCCGGTCGAACACGCGACCGTCACCCCCACCGCCTCGGTAAGCAGCACGTCGCCGCTTTCCAGCAGGAGTTTGTCGGCAGATTCGAGCAGGATATTCGCCATCGCCTGGCTTAACCTTCTGCAATAAGTTCCGCTACCGCCGTTGCCACGGCCGTAATGGCATGGAGCAAGGCAGGCTTACCGGCCTCGTTGCGCGCTGCGGCCAGCGTGTACACGTCGCGGTAGACATGGTGCGTTGGACGTGCCCCCGGCTGCACCTCCTGGGCGTCATAGTTGTACGGAACCGTCTCGATGACTGCCGTCCAGGGGCCATCGGGCGGCGTCTCCAGGTGCAGGCCCACCTGGTAGGCCTCCGGATACGCCTTTTCGGTCGTGGCCGGCACCACAACCGGTACCGGGCTCGTGATTCTAGGCAAGGGCATTTTGGAACTCCTTCAGTTGCAAGCGTAGACCTGCGAGTATCGCTTTCGCACGGTCGATATTGGGAAAAAACTCGGGCCGAACAAACGGGCGACCGTGCAGGGCCCACTTCGACTGGCACAGGTGTGAGAACAGAAGATTGCCCTCCAGGTCGTGATGGAGGTAGCCGCGTCCGAAACTGCCTGGCCGATGCGGACAGAAGAGGAACGGAACGCGGGCCTTCAGCAGCCCGACCAGGAACGTGTCCTTGTCGCCGTACAGGTACCTGTACGTGTCCTCATACCGCCGGTTCAGTTCCAGGGCCTCCTGAATCGCCCCTCTGGCCACGTCCATCCGGAACACCATCTGCCCCGACTCGCACTGGTAGATGGTATGGCCGTCCGGGCGGATCGGGAACTCGACCCCAAAATGCTTCTGCAGGAAGGGAATGTCCGGGTGGTCCACGTTCCAGGTGGTCCGATCGGGCCACAGGATCGCACCGAGCCCGTCGTACGGATCGGCATGCAGCACCTCCAGCAGGAACGTCGGATCGCGATGCGGGAAGCAGTCGGCGTCGAGGAACAGGATATCGGTGAACCGGCTCTCGAGCACGGCGAGCGGTTTGGCCTGCCACGCCCCGGCGTCACGCGTATAGGTCCCCTTCTGTGTCACGTCCAGTTCCCGCAGTGTGACCCCAGGCACCCGTGTAATTGCATGCTGCCAGGCGTCGTCCAGTTCCCCCGGCAGGTAGCACCACTCAATCGGCAATTCACAGCCCATGTCCCGCAGCCGGACACAGTTCAGGTACGCATTCGCACCGTACATGCGCCCACCCGCCAGTGTCACGATTCCTTGCATGATGTGCGACTCCTTCCAGTCAGGCTACAATCTCGCGAGAGATAATGGACTCCACCAATCCCGGCGTATCCGACGCTTTCGGGACTGTCCACCGGACGCCGTGCCCACGGAATAGGCTCGCCCGAATCGGGTCCGCCGCCTTGTACCCAACTTCGCAAAACCACAAACTCTCCCCGGTCCAGACCGTATCGAGCAAGTACCAGCCAGGGCCGAACAACCGCACCATCCCTGCAATCAGGCTGCCTGTATCGAAAGCGGCAAGCCAGTCGCGAAATTGATCGTCGCAGGCGACGGCAGCCGACCAGTCCGCGTCGCGGGCATGAATGTTCCAGTTCGCGGACGGGATTGCCCAGTAATCTGTGAGCGAGCCGCCTATCACGTGCAGTCGCACGGCGATGGACGTCTTTTCGCCCGAGGCAATAAACTCGGCCGCCTGCAAAGGGCAATAGCCAAGACGTGCGGCGGCGGTTCGTAACGCCTCGTGGTTGTCGGCCAGGATTGCACCCGCTCCGCCAGCACCTCGCGGCTTGCGGACCACACACGGGAACGCCGTTACGGAGTCACAGTCCTCCAGCCGGTTCAGTCGCCAGGATTGCGGCATCTTGACGCCCGGGATTCCGCCGTGTAGCCGAACGAAGTCATCAACGGCCAACTTGTCGCCAAGGTCGCATCGGGGCTCATTCCAGATCACGGCATCGGGCCGAATCTGCCGAATGGCCGTAGCGAGGGCCTGCCATGCTTGCATGTACGGAGTGGCGTCTTCGCTGATATGGAACACGATCACATCGTACTTCGCGCACTGCTTCGGATCGGCCTCCAAAATGCTGACCGTTTTGCATCGGAGGAATGTTTCTGGGGAAGCAATCCCCTTGCCATCCAGAGGAACGGCGTCTTTCACCATAAGGACCGACTTCCACTGGGCGGTCGGGCCTGGACCCCGTCGCCGCGTTCCGGCAGCGTGCTCCACGAGGTCGTAGTCTTGTGGGGGCAGATAGTTCAGCGTGGCTCCGCATTTCCATACCGCGTACTGCAGCGACACCTGGTCACGGACCGTCGTCTCCCGGATCATGTCCCACCACAGGGCGTTGGTCCTTGCGGTGCGATCCGTGTGCCGTCGCACCAGGAGCCCGGTCTCAGATAGCCCATCCTCATTGAAGCCGTCCTGCCGCATTCGCCGGACCGCAGCCCGCACGCAATCCATGCCGTCGTATCCATGCTTCATACAGCGGTGGGCGTGGACGTACGGGTTCGCGTCGTCGGGGTGTGCGGGCGTGATCAGGTCATACTCACCCAACTGCGAGATCAGTTCCGATACGGGCACGCGCGGCAGCAGGTTTCCATCGCACCACACGGACACGTCGCACTGAGGAAACAGCAGGTGGGCGTTGGCCTTCAGGTATCGGGTCGCCAGTCGCGGGTCACGCCCCCTGCACGCATCTGGCATGGGCCGAAACTCCCAGCCGGTCTCGTCCGGCTCCCCGTCATAGAACATGACACAGTCCACGCCATCCTCTTTGAGTCGCCGGATATCTCGCGGCCGGTCCAGCCCGCCCATGATCGCGCTGTACATGACGACGTTCATTGGAGCACCGCTGCTTTCTGACGGATGATGCGTGCCAACTCCGGGAGGTTGGGCCGGCCATTGCTTCGCACGCCCGAGACGTGGCAGAACAACTGTGTCCCGTCAAAATACCTGTCCGTACGGACGCGACCGCAACGCCGAAACTCCCGGTGCCACAGGTTGCCGGCCAGCTTGGGCGCCACGGTCCATCGCAGTCCCGTCTGATCCAACGCGGCGTCAATCGCATCCTGATCCCACAGTTCACGCCGCCGCCATTGCGGGTCCTTGTCCGCCGCAAGCAACAGCGCCCTGGCCGTCGGTCGCAGATACATCACCCCCGTACTGATCCGCGTTACCGGGTCGCGGGCAAACACAACATCCGAGTCGGCCGAGGGGAGGAACGCCTCCAGGGGCTTGCGACAACTGGCGACACAGTCCGCATCGACCCACAGGGTCTCGTCGGCCAGTCGCTCCAGCAACAGCGGCAGCTTGGCCCAGGGCGCGGGGCGTTCCGGAAAAGCCGGCAGATGGTCTGCGTCGTACGTATAGCCGTGCAACTCCGCCCACCGGCGCACCGTCTCCATGGCGGGACGCACGGCATCCCGGTACTCATCGCCAACAGTGCGCTGAACCACAGTGGCCACTAGCTGCTCCCGGTTTGCGCCAGGTTATAGACCTCAACAGCTTCAACGGTGGCATTCCAAACGATCTTGCTGCCAGCTTCGCCATACCCCTTCACCGCAAGGTTCCAGCCGTCCATCTCGTAAGAGAGCTTCCACGCACCAGCCGTGTCGTCGTGCAGGTTGGCGGCGTACTGTGTGCCCGCAGTCTTCGACTCGCCGTCCACAGGGTCAAGGATCGCAATAATGTCACCCGATGTAGTGCCGGGCCTGACCTGCGCGATGACACGATGCTCCCAGCAAGCCGTCTCAAACACGCCATCAGATACAGCCAGTGTCTTAATCGTACACAGGCATGTCTTGCCGATGGGTATAGCGATCACCCATGAGCCATTCGTGGTGGGGGCTGCGGTATCAAGGCACAGCTTTTTGGACACCGCGCCGTCCGTAACCGCACCGAGCGTCATGGTCCACCGCTGAATCGTGCCTGCCCGCGAAGCCTCAGGCAAGTCTCCCCTGCACACGGCCGTAGCGGCATGTTGGCCGTACTGGCTGGCCACTGCATAACGGCCGCCTGCGACGACAGAATAGATGCCGCTGGCCTTGTTGTCGCGCCCGCCTGCGACGACAGAATACATGCCGCTGGTCCTGTTGTCGCCCCCGCCCACAACGGCAGAATAGAAGCCGTAGGTCGTGTTGCCGTGCCCGCCCACAACGGCAGAAGAAGTGTCGCAGGCCCTGTTGTCGCGCCCGCCCACAACGGCAGAATAGTAGCCGTAGGTCGTGTTGCTGTCCCCGCCCACAACGGCAGAATAGTAGCCGTTGGCCGTGTTGCTGACCCCGCCAATAACCGCGGAATCATTGCCGGAGGCGATGTTGCAGGCCCCGCCCACAAGGACAGCCTGCACCCCGCTGGCAACCTGGATTACCGAACTGCGCCACGTCTGCAAATCCACCGCCCCTTGGCCGCGGGCGTTGCCGGCTGTCGGGTAGTCCTTGTCGTTGGCAATGACCAGGGGGCCCGTGCCGTCGTTCAACAGATATACGCCATTGTTACCAGTTGCGGCAATGAGCCGGTCAGACGACGGTACTACGTTCGACGCCAGGACCTTCTTGTTGGTCCCCGACGCGGCCATGGTCGTATCGGAGACGTCAACAACGACGAACAGGTCGTCACTTGCCGGCGCCTCCGAGAGGGTCGTTAGTTCGCTAATGCGGGTATCGGCCATGTCAGGTTCCTCTCACACGTGCGGGATTTTTTGATAGAGGATGTGGTTCGGTCTGGGCGGCGTACGGAGCGACGCCCAGGGGCGCTCGTTGCAGGGGCCGTTTTTCGTGGTCGTTTTTCGTCATTGGGTCAATCCGTCAGGTTGCAGCGGTCCAGACGCGCCCGCGCGCTGCGGGCGTCCAGGTGCGGGCCCTGGACGTCGGCGTCCAGGCAAGTGCGTGCCATACGGTCGGCTCGGGGGCGGACAGGGCTACGTGCCCCGTAGCGCACGGGACCCGGACCGTCGAGTGAACGGTCACTCTGTTCGCCTCGACAAGCGCCTGCCCCAACCCGCACAGAACGCCCGTGCCCTGGTAGGCCGTCGCCGCATGCACCGTGGCGGCGATAGTGACATTCGCAACGGCAATCGTCGTCCCGACCGACACGTTCACCGCCTGGCCTGCGACCACAACCGTCCCCTCGCAAACGGTTGCCGTCGTACCGACCGACATCGACGCGTCGCAGCCCACACTCACCACCGTCCCGGTCGTCCCGCCAATCGCCGTCCCCTGCTGCACGTCGCCGTCATACGCCTCGATCGTAACGGCACTCACACCACAGGCAATCGCCGTCCCCTGGTGAACGTCGGTAGGGAAGGGAGCCACCGTAACGAGATCCACCGTACACAAGACGGTCGTAGCGACTGACATCGTTGGGTCGTCGCTCTCGATCGTGACGCTGCCCACGGAACAGGCAACCGCGGTCCCCTGAAAAACCTCGGCAGTGCGGGGCGCGACGGTGACCGCTCCCGCCGCACACGTGCATATCGCGCCGTGCTGGACCTCGGCATTGTGCTTTTGAATCGTGGCGGTACCGCAAGTGCAATCGACGCGGGTCGACAAGGTGGCCGTCTCGACCACCGTACCCCAGGAGGTCGGGTAGATTATCGTCCGTGTCTCGACCACCGACATCCCGTCGGGCAGTAGCCAGACCGCCGGCGCCTCAACCGTTGGCGATACCACCGCACGTCGGATCCGCCAACTCCTTCGCCGCCAAGGTGCTCGCAGGTGATTGGTTGGATCGGCAAGCCACTGGATTTCGGACGCCGAGAGAACGCCGTCGTACAGGAAGAAATCAGCGATGACGCATGGCAGATGCGTGAATCCAGTGCCACCGACTCCAAGGTAGAGTGGGTCGGTGGTACTGAAACTACCCGTATAACTACCATCGATCTCTACTATACCATTGAGATGGGAACGTAGCGTTGCAGCGTCCCTGGTGATCGCCAAATGGTACCAGTGTCCAATCGACAAGGTAGTTGTCGACAAGTATATCGGGTAATTGTTACCAACATTTCCTCGCAGACGGCTTGCGTACAGATAAACCCATACATCACGGCTGGCTGTCCCCTTGTGGATCAGGCCCCAGTTGTTTGTGAGGCCCAACACCTGAAACCAGCACCCAAACGTAACGTTCTCAGGTGCGAGACTCGCAGAATGTGGAATGGTAACATGATCATCTGTCCCATCGAAGTCTAATGCCGACCGCCCCAACTCCTCCGACCATACCCACGCACTCCCGGGATCCGTGTAGCCGGAAAGCGTACCATGATTCTCCCGCCCACTCGCATCGTGGTAATACGTGCCACCAGGATGTTCACCCGACCCATAGAACACCAGCCCGTCGCGCAGGCTGCTGGGCGCGTGGGGATTCCACTCGTAGGGAACGCTCGGTGGCAGGATCAGGTCACTCATCAGGTTGCGTCAGCCGCCTCCATGTGTTCGCCCACGTAATAGACATAGTGATTCGTCCCGGTGGCATTCAGGGCTACTTCGGTGTCCTGAACGACGCAAATCCCCCACTCCGGGCCGGGACTCGCAAGCAGGCAGTCGAACTCGTAACCCTGCTCGCTCGTGTCGTCGGTCGGAATCGTCTTGAGCAGGCGGGCCGTCATGCGCGTCATGCCGGCGTCACTGGCCCCGGCGCCATCGGTGCGCCGCGTCCCGTCGCCGCGAATTGCGTAGAGATAGATCGTCTTCCCATCGGTAGGCGAGGTCCCGGTCGTGATCTGACCGAACAGGTGGATCAGGTCGTACCGGTTCGTCGTATTGTCCACCAGCGTACACTGCCGACCGACCCCCGCCGTACTGCTGGCCAGAGAGGCCAGCGTGATCGTCAGGGCCGTCGACGTGCCGAACTTCGGCTTAACATTCTGCGTTGTCATCGTGCGAACCCCCTTTCATTTTCCGTTTCCTTCACCTTGACCTTGACCTTTCCCTTTACCTTTACCTTTACCTTTTGGCGTGAACGTGCTTCTCTTCCAAGGCACGGTCCTGCAGTCCCCTACGGTCCGGCGCCATCAGTTCACCTCCACGTCGGGGTCGACGTACACGGTTGTGCTGACCTTCGCGAGGCAGAAGACGATTTCCACCAGTCCCGCCTCCTGCGGCGTGAACGTGACCTCGGTGTATTGCTTCACCGGCGAGGTAAGGCCGGTCGTGGTCCATCCCTCGCTACTGGTCGTGTGACTGGACGCCGTGGCCAGGATATTGCCCTTGGCGCTCGATGCGATGGCGCCCAGCGGATACGAGGCACTGCCCAGGTAGTTCACCTCGATCCACGCGTCGCCGTTGGTCAGCGTAACCCCGTCGATCAGCATCTCAACCCGCACCGTAACCGACGACCCTTCCGTCGCGTTGTAGCGCCCAATCGGGAAGGACCGTAGCGGGCTGTAGAATTGCGTGTAGCCCGAGGATACCAGTTTATGGCTATAGGACGACTCGCTGTTATCGCGGACGCGCACCGTGTCCTCGCTGACCACACCGTTGTAATCGTGTTTTGCCTGCCGGATGAAGTTCGTCCCGTGGTCGCATTCCACGGACCGTATTTCCGCACCAAGCATGGGAAAGGTGTTGGAGGCCAAGGCGCTACCCGATTTCAACAGGCAGCGATGGAGGTGGATCTGCTCAAACCGGAGCAAGCTGGCATTCGTGATGGTATCCACTTGCGATAAGTCGACACTCTCGCAAGTGACGATACCCGGTGCTCCAGAACCTGCGCCGTAAAACAGCGGGGTATACGATGTCTTTCCCTGCGTAAGTGAACCGTTTCTCCAATCAAATCGGCACAACGGTTTGATCTGGACACCTCCGTTCGTTGCAGACAGATCGGTGTCAATGAACTCGACCGCCTGTGCTCGGCCGTGGCTTGCTATCCCCATATGGAATACGCAAGCATTACTGTACTGCGTTGCCGTAAGCGAACATTGACGGAAGGCGACACGGCCAGCATACGCATCGTCCAGAAATACGAATTGGAAGAGCGATCCGAAGTCAATGCCCTGAAAGAAATGAAATCGTCTGAAGTAGACAATATTGCCGTTCGACGTGATCGTCGCAATCGACGCCCCTGTACTCGCGGTATGTGTGATACTGCCCGGATCGGTTTCGGTGCCCCAATCGTCAATACACATGGTTTGGCACGGGCTGGCGGCCGTTCCCGAACCGGCCAGATACATGTCATCGGCCAACGTCTCGTCGTGCAGATCGGAGACATAGCAGCGGTCTCCGGCGGCCATAACGGCAAGGGCTCCCACCAGCGTAGCGAACGGCGCACCCGGCGTCCCCGCATAGCCGTCATCACCATCGCTGCTGCGCAGATAGTAATCGCTCACCGGCCACCCCCCCTCTTGTGCCAGCCGAGCCGTTCGCGCAGCGAGCGGCGGAAGATACCGACGGTTGTGGCCGTGCTGCAAGGGGCATGCCGTACCATCAGCTCACCTCCACGTCGGGATCGACGTACACGGTTGTGCTGACTTTGGCGAGGCAGGCAACGATCTCGATGGGACCGCTCTCTTGGGGCGTGAACGTCACTTCCGCGTATTGCTTCACAGGCGAAGCGAGGTCGGCCGTCGTCCAGCCCTCGCTACTCGTCGAGAGGTTCGCCGCCGTGGCAAGGACGCTGCTCTTGGCCGAGGATGCAATGGAGCCCAACGGATAGCTTGCGTTGCCGAGATAGCTGACTTCCATCCAGAAGTCGCCGTCCGTCAGTGTCACGCCATCGGTCAGTGTTTCCATGCGAACGGTGACGGAACTGCCCTCCGTCGTGTTGATCCTCGCAACGGCGAAGGAGCGTAGCGGGCTGTAGAACTGCGTGTAGGCAGACGAAGCCATTGCGAAGCTGTAGGACGAATCGCTGTCGTCGCGAATGTGCACCGTGTCGTCGGTAACCGTGCCCTGGTAATCCTGGTAATGTTGCCGAATGTAGTCGGTAGTCGAGTCGCATTCGACGAACCTCGCGACCGTGCCATGCTGCCCGGTGATGCTGCCAGACAGGAGCGTCGCACTGGAACCAAGCCGGCACCGGTGGAAGGTGTAGTCGCGTTGGTTATCTTCGCTCGCGAGAACGATTGCGTTTGAACCGAGCACCGACAAATCCACGTTTGAAACGCGAATCGTACCCGTTTCACGGCCGTTGCGAACCCGAAACAGCCCACCAGATGGCGCGGTGCTCGCAATCACCGAGACGGTCCCACCCCTCCACACGAACAGCCCTTGCCCCGTCTCAATGCGAGCACGATAATCTCGTGTCTGGAGCGTGACGTTGTCCCATTCGATAATGGAGCCTTTTGCATAGTACGTCACACCGGGATTAACATACCCGTTTGTCGCTTGAACGATGGCGTTACGCATTACCATGTAATTGGCTGCGCTGGAACTGCTGCCAAATATCCACCCGCCGGAAGTCGCAGATTGCCCAAACGTCAAGCCGTCAAAACAATGCCAACACGGATCGATATACCGATACGTGGTGGCTGCAATATCCAGCAGCGCCCCCGTACTCAGCACTAGCGTTGGACTGCTCTCCGATCCCCAGTCTTCAATACAAAGACTCTGGCATGGCGACGCTGCGGTTCCAGGTGGAGACAGATTTGCAGTAATCGTCTCGCTATGGAGGTCCGAGAACAGCGCACGATCGCCCGCCGACATGGCGGCGTAGGCGCCGGCCGCCGTCGCCTTTGGTGCCGACGCCGTTCCGGCATAGCCGTCATCACCGTCGCTGCTTCGGACATAATAGTCGCTCACCGGCCACCTTCGCTTTCCATTGCGTGGCTTCGTCGATAGACACCTTCGGTGCCGCGGCGGTTTTGGCGGATCCTACCGGGATGCCCGCTTCTCATCTCACCCTCCAAACACATACCGGGCCAACAACAGCAGGAGGCCGACGACGGTTCCGCTGGTGACGGCGGGGAGCAGGTCACGCCATCTCCAACGCCATCGCTTCTCGTCCTCACGACGTGCGTCCGCCTCACGCTTCAACTCCGCCAGTACCTCGTCCGCGCCCGTGACGCCGTTGCCAAAGGCCCAGCGGCTGAGCTTCTCGCACGAGGCCTGGCACGACTCGCGACGGATCAGCATGGCCTTGATCTCGGCAACGTCCTCAAGTAATTGCTTCTCCATCGCTGCGGTCACTTCAACGCCTCCTGCCGTTGCGATCGCCGACTCATCACCTGCTCGTAATCCATTACTTCCTGCCGCTCTTCTCCGTCACCTTCTCCGTCACCTTCTTCGCCACGCGTTCGGCCACCTCGTCCGCCACGTCGTCCGCCTCGGTCGTGAACGCCGCCTTCAGCCGCCTGCCGATCAGCTTCGTTGCCATCGGAACCAGGAACCGTACCGCCAAGGCTGGAATCCCCGTCAGGCCGACGACACCCGTCAGCACCCACACAAGGATCTGCCCCAACCAGCCCAGCATCGGGTCGCTGGTCGCCGTATCGAGGGCGCCGGAGAAGTTCCCCGTTACCGCCTGCCCGACGGCCGCGCCTGCGTCGTCCGGGATGCTCGAAATGATCTTCTGATGCTTCTCTTCCTCGGCCTTCGCCTTCATGCTCTCGTAGTATTCAGCCTCAGCAGTGAGCGCACGCTTGCGCAGTTCCGCCTCCTCGGGCGGACCGCGGATCGCGTCCACAATCGGTTGCAGGTCCAACGGCGCAGGCGGCTCGACCGATTGCACGTCCTGTCGTAGTCGCGGCAGAGTCGGCCAGATGCCGCCAGATTGCGGCGCGGGGGCCTGCTGTTCCGGCTGCACGGGACACGTGCCACCAGGGCAACCGCCGCCAGGACACAGATTACGGAATGCACCGCCGAACGGTTGCCACTGCTGGGCGCAGAGCGTCTCGGTCGCCCGTGCGGCCGTGCGCTGGTGCGGCGCCCCCCAGAGCCGATACAGGGCCGTTACCGGCGTCGCGTAACCCGACGCCTCGGCCCGCGCACGCACCACGCCCACAATCTGACCCGATCCGTTCACGATCGCCGAACCGCTCCGACCGTTCGCCGGCGGCGGCGTGAACTGCAGGCCCAGCTCCGTATACCCCGTGGCGTGCCCTTCGAAACCGGTCACCCACGCACCGTGCGCCGAACCGACCGAATAGAGCGGCTCGCCCTTGTTCACCGCGTAGTCCGGCGGGGCCAGCGGCAGCGTGGGCGGCAGTACGCCGGCCAGCGCCGCCTGCGGCACCATGACCACGGCCACGTCCGATGCCTCGTCACGCCACAACAGCGCGCCCGCAACCGGGCCCGACTTGTGACCCGCGTAAAACCACTCGACTTCAAGCTGCCGGCGCGACGCCACGTGCGCGCACGTCACCAAAAAAACCCGCCCCTGCGAGACCTCGAACGCGGTCCCCGTTCCGCAGCCGCCATCCGCAGCCGTCAGACGCGCCGTGGCCGAATGGGCACGCGCCATGACGTCGGCCGAAGCCGGATACCATGCGGCCAGAGAAGCCGCGAGGAGAAAAACCATCGCGCACCTCGTATGGGCAATGAGTCCCCACAAGAAAAGGAAATTGCGAACCATAACGCACCTCCCATGGGCAATTAAACCCCACTCGAACTCGACGACGATTCGTAGCCGGAACTCGACGCCTCCTCGCCGGACGAGGAACTCGAGACCTCTGCCGGCGCGATGAGCGTAATGAACTCGCACGCGGCCTGGGCGCCCAGGGCGCCCGACAGGGCCGTGCGCAGCGGCTGCGACGGGGTGGCCGTACCGCCGCCGCCCAGCAGGGTGATCATCTCCCGCGCAACCTGCGGCGGGAACGTCCCCCACAGGTCCGTGCGTAACTGGATACTGCACACGCCGACGAACAGCCCGGAGTTGAGCTTGGCCGCGATCTCTTTCGATCCGGTCGGTGAAAACGCGTTCCGCAGCGCGTGCCGTAGGTCTTGGCTGATCGCCATCTTTTTACCCTCTCAAAAAAAGCGGTTCCTGGAATGGGCTCTCCGCCGTGGTCCATCCGTACGTTGCCATCGCTACGCCTCCGGGGTCCTTCGCGCCACCCGCTCCTTGAGGCGACGCCCGAGTTTCTTCACGTGCCCGCCCGGGTCGTCCGTCGGAAGGAACGCCTTCGGATCGCCCGGGTAGTCCGCCAGGGTCGGTACGTAGTTGGCCGGATCGAATCCGTACCGCCTGGCCGTCCCGCAGACCTGGCTGCTGTGCATCTGCTTCTCGTCCACGCCGAAATACGGCTTCCGCCCGGCGAGCATCGTCGCGTTGGTCCGTAGCGTCGGCACCCGCCGCGTCGCCAGCATCTCGGCCATGTTGTGACTCTGCCCCTCTCGGCGCATCGTCTCGTACGCCTCTTGCACCCTTTTCTTGTCGCTAATAATCGGCAGTGGCACGTCAGTTATCTCCACGTTTGGCGAGTCGCTTTAACCGTTGCTCGGCTTGGAGAAGCAGCATGTCCATCCGGTGCTTTTCTTGCTGCTGCGTCAACTGCTGGGCGTGCCGTTCGGCGTCCTGAACAAGCGTCTGCTCGGCCTCGGCCGCCTTCAACTGCAGCTCCGCCTGCTTCCCCGCGATTGCCGCCAGCACATTCTGCAGCTCCCGCTC
>Ga0272441_10009531_pt1 | contig 14975 bp, 9 predicted proteins | sample SSMProp6N_FD_193582 | JGI IMG/M metagenome (GOLD analysis project Ga0272441, IMG submission 193582) | Marine sediment archaeal communities from Little Sippewissett salt marsh, Falmouth, MA, United States - SSM-Prop-6N | ecosystem: Environmental > Aquatic > Marine > Wetlands > Sediment ... | reverse complement strand
CACGCGCACCGAGCACATGTTCTTCACCGACTTCGAGGTGCCCGAGGACTCGGAGAAGCGGCAGCTCGCGATCCAGGAGATGATCGTCGCCGATTCGGCCGAGGCGCGGAGAGCCGCGCTCGGCAAGCTCCTGCCCTTCCAGCGGCGGGACTTCATCGGCATCTTCGAGGCGATGCGCGGGTTGCCGGTGACGATCCGGCTGCTCGACCCGCCGCTTCACGAGTTCGCGCCCAAGGCGCGCGAGGAGGTCGAGCGCCTCAGCCGCGCGACCGGCGTCGCGGCCGGGCGCATCGAGGCGCGCAGCGCGCAGCTCCACGAGTCGAACCCCATGCTCGGCCACCGCGGCTGCCGCCTCTCGATCACCTACCCGGAGATCCTCGAGATGCAGGTGACCGCCATTATCGAGGCCGCGGCCAACTGCGCGAAGCGGAAGATCAAGGTCCTGCCCGAGATCATGATCCCGCTGGTGATGCACGCGCGGGAGCTCGAGCTCCTCGCCGCGCGCACGCGCGAGGTCGCAAACGCGGTCCTCGCGCGCGAGAAGGTGAAGGTGCCCTACATGGTCGGCACGATGATCGAGCTGCCGCGCGCGGCGCTGACGGCCGACGAGGTCGCGCACTTCGCCGAGTTTTTTAGTTTTGGCACGAACGACCTGACGCAGACCACGCTCGGCATCTCGCGCGACGACTACGGCTCCTTCATCGGCGACTACGTGGACGAGAAGAAGGCCGGGGTCTTCGAGGACGACCCCTTCCAGTCGCTCGACCGCTCGGGCGTGGGCCAGCTCGTGCGCATGGGAACCGAGCGCGGCCGCGCCGGGCGCGCCGCCTTCGCGCGCGCCAAGCGCCTCCCGAAGGCGAAGGGGTACCTCAAGGTCGGCATCTGCGGCGAGCACGGCGGCGAGGAGAAGTCGGTCCTCTTCTGCCACGAGGTCGGCATGGACTACGTCTCCTGCTCGCCCTTCCGCGTGCCGATCGCGCGCCTCGCGGCGGCCAAGGCGGTCATCCTCGAGAAGGGCGCGAAGAAGGCCGCGCGCAAGTCCAAGAAGAAGGCCAGGCCGAAGCGGAAGGCGAAGCCGAAGAAAAAGACCAAGGCCAAGACGAAGAAGCGCGGCCGGCGGCGGTAGCCGCGCGCTCGCTCGAGCGTGACGCGCGCTCCGCGCCCGCGCGCGGAGCGCGCCATTATGGAGGCGCCCGGTGGAGTGGATCTGGCCCTTCGGCGAGACCGGTCCTGAGGTCCGCTTCGCGGTCGCGGCCGCGGTGGTCATCCTCGCGGGCGTGAAGCTCGTCCAGTACGGCGACGCGCTGGGCGGGAAGCTCAAGCTCGGCCAGGCGTGGGTGGGGCTGGTGCTGCTCGCGGCGGTGACGGCGCTGCCGGAGCTGGTGACCTCGATCGGCGCGGCCACGATCCACAGGCCCCAGATCGCGCTCGGCAACGTCTTCGGGTCGATCCTCTTCAACACCATGCTCATCGCCGTGATCGACGCGGCCGAGGGGAAGGGCTCGCTCTTCCTGCGCGTGGGCCGGAGGCTGGCGATCCCCATCGCGCTCGCGCTCGTGCTGCTCGGGGTCGCGGCCTGCGCGATCCTCGCGCACACGCTCGTCCCGAACCTGCGCCTCGGACCGGTCGGACCGGAGACGCCGGCCATCCTGCTCGTCTACCTCGTGGGCGTGCGCGTGCTCAAGCGCGCGGGCGCGGAGGAGGCCGACGCCGAGTCACCGCCCGCCGGAGAGTCGGGCGGCGGCTCGACCGCCGCGGTCGCCGCGAAGTACGGCCTCGCCGCGCTCGCGATCCTCTGGGCGGGGCTCAATCTCGCGGGGGCGGCGGACGCGGTGGCCGAGGAGTACGAGATGGGCCGCACCTTCGTGGGCGTCACGCTCGTGGCGGTGACGACGAGCCTGCCGGAGCTCACCTGCACCTTCGCGGCCGCGCGCAGAGGGCTCGTGGACATGGCGGTCGGGAACATCTTCGGCTCGAACGCGTTCAATATCGTGATCATCGCGGTGGCCGACTTCTTCTACCCGGGGTCCATCGTGCGCGGCGTCGTCGAGGCCGGCTCGACCCGGACCCAGATGATCGCGGTCCTCTTCGCCGCGCTGACCGGCGCGATCGTGCTGGTGAGCCTGCGGCTGCGCGTGCGGCGCACGGTGGGGCGCGTGGCGTGGCCGTCGCTCGCGATTTTTGTCGGCTACCTCGCGGCGGCGTTTCTGATCTACCGCGTGGGCGGGTGACCCGGGGGCCGGGGAAACGGTTTGCCGGTTCGTATCGGAGCGACGCTATAAGGGGTCCTGAAATGACGCGATTTGGCACGCGCTCTCTCGCACCGATTCTCTTCGTGGCCTTTCTCGCCGGCGCCGGCGCCCCGGCGCGCGCGGGAACGGCCGGCGGCGGCGCGAAGGAGCTCGAGGCCGAGCTCGCCGCGAAGGCCGCCGAGGCGCTCGAGGCCGGCATGCTCGGGAAGCTGCGCGTCGAGATCGAGTCGCGGTTGCGCGCCGGGCTCGCCGGAAAGGACCCGCTCGATCGCGATAGCGCCCCGCTCCTCGAGACGCTCGAGCATTACCGCAACGTGAGCGCGTTCTTCGACTGCAAGCCGGACGAGGAGACGCGCGCGTTTCTCAAGTGGCTCCTCGCGCAGCGGAAGCTCTGCGCCCGCTTCTGCCACGCGCTCGACGCGCGCGACGACCCGGTCAAGGCCATCGCGATCTTCAAGCGGCTCAAGGCGGTCGAGAAACTCGACGAGCGGACCTTCCTCGCCCACGGCGAGCTCGCGATCGCGCTCGCGGTCATCTGGGACGGCTTCCGCTGGCATCGCTGGGCCCGGCACCCGGTGGCCGAGGACCAGCCCGAGCAGCTCCTCGTCTATTACGCGAAGCCGGACCCGCGGATGGCCCTCCAGGCCCGCGCGCTGCCGTACGAGCTTCTCGTCTTCGTCGTGAACCACCCGCTCTCGGCCGAGGAGCGCGAGTTCGCGCTCGCGGAGTACGGCCGCGGGTACTCCCCGCGCAAGGCCTTCTTCGACGTGGAGTGGAACAAGAAGCTCAGCCCCGCCCACGGCACCGGGCGCGACATCCCCTACACGCTGATGAACATCCGCAAGCTCGGCGGGGTCTGCATGGAGCAGGCCTACTTCTCCTCCTGCGTGGGCAAGTGCGTCGGCCTGCCGGCGGTCTACTGCTGCGGCGCGGGCAAGCGCGGTGGGCACGCGTGGGTCGGCGCGCTGCGCCAGGCGCGGCCCGGCTCGCTCTGGAACTTCAAGGCCGGCCGCTACTCCTACGACCACTACTGGAAGGGCGTGGTGGACGACCCGACCGCGCGCACGCGCCTCACCGACGGCGAGGTCATGATGACCGCCGGGTGCCTCGCGGTCCCGATCGAGCGGCGCGAGCGGGCGGCCGCGCGCAGGAACCTCGCCCTCTGGCTCTGGCGGGGGTGCCCGGAGCCGCAGGCCCGGCCGGCGGGCCGCCGGGGCCGTCGTCGGCCGGTCGAGCGCGTCCAGCCGGGCGAGCCGGTCGAGCCCCCGGCCGAGCTTTCTGATGACCAGAAGAAGCTCGTGCACAAGCTCCTCCTTGAGGCGGTGGAGCTCGATCCCTTCTCGAGGCGCACGTGGGACGGCGTCGCCGTGGTCGCGGCCTCGCGGACCTTCTCGGTCGACGAGGCGCAGATGTTCAATGAGCGGCTCTTTCGTCACATCGGCAAGGTCTCGCCCGACTTCGTCTGCCATACCTTCCGGAAGTTCCTGGGCGTGATCGAGGAGCAGGCCGTCCGCGACCGGATGTACGAGCAGGCCTTCGCCTACTTCCGGGCGCGGCCCGACCTCGGCGCCGAGCTCAAGGTCGCGCAGGGCGCGATGTGGGAAAAGGACGGTGCACCCGAGAAGGCGCTCGACGCCTACGTCGACGCGCTCGCGTCTTTCCCCAAGGACGGGCATGTCACGATGAGCGCGGCGCGGAGAATCGACCAGGTGCTCGCCAAGGGCGAGCCGGCGAAGGCGGTGGCGGTGCTCGAGAAGCTCTGGGTCCAGGTGAGCGCGCAGCGCGGCAGCCTGTCCGAGAAGCGCGAGGCCCTGCGCATCGTCGGAGAGAACCTGCTCAAGTACATGCGCAAGACCGCCGACAAGCGGCTCGAACAGTTCGAGGCCGACTTCCGCAAGTTCATGCCGGAGAAGAGGGAGTAGCGGATGCGCGCTTGGGGGCTGACGGTATTCTTCCTCGCGCCGCTTTCGCTCGTGGCCCGCGGCGGGGAGATCGGGTACGATCCATCGGAACGCACCATGGCCCGTGCCGACCTCATCGTCATCGCCACGCAGACGGGGCCGATCTCCAGCGCGACGGAGCCCGAGAAGGAAAAGGAGAAGGCTATAGAGAGTCCGTTCGTCGTCGAAAACGAGCCGTGGGACAAGCTCTTCATCAGCGACTTCGTGGTGAAGGAGGTCATCAAGGGGCGATACGAAAAGAAGACGATACGCGTGCGGTCCAGCAGGCACGACGGGGGCGGAGGCCATTTCGAGCCTTTTACCGTCGAGCCCGGCCAGACCGTCGTCCTGCAACTCGGGACGGCAAGCGCCGGCGAGCGGGAGTGGCGCGTCCTCGGCTACCTGGCCTCCATGTATCCCATCGAGGCCGGGAAGACCGGGGAGGTCTTCAGGGATCTCAAGGGCCAGCTGGCCCGACTAATGCAGCTCCGCAGGGATGCCCTCGCCGAGATGGAGGCCTTCAGTCCGGAGTCGGTCAAGAAAGCGCGCGCGCTTCTGCCAACGCTTCTGAAGGCACCGCGCGCGAAGCTCCCGGAGCCGGATTCCTTCGGGATCATCCGCGAGCCGCTGCCGTCGTCCAAGGGTCCGCCCTGGGACGAGTTCGCCAAGGCCGATGTCCGCGTCCTCCGCGCGCTCGGAATCCTGAGCTACCTGGTGCGATATGTGCCCGAGTTCGATGCCGTCGTCGAGACGCGTGCGGCCAAGCTCGCCGAGGACGAGGCGAAGATCGCCCGGGAGTGGTTTGGGGTTCACTTCCGCTCCCTGAAGGTGGGCGAGGGGCTCGATGGCTTCGCGCGCGCCCATCCCGGACTCATCGCGCGGATTTTCTTGCGTTTTCCCCCTTCGGTCACGGGTCGATACGGTTACGCGCCGCCCGAACCGGGCGAGAGACTGATGGCGGTAGCAAGAACGGACGAAGCCGAGCAGGGGCCCGAGGTCGAGACCGAGGTGAGCCGGACCCTTCTCTTCCTCGTCTACGCCGAGGATCCCGGATGCTACGAGCTTTCGATGCGGCACGCCTGGGCGTACTGGACGCGCGAGTTCGGCGGGGAAAAGGGCAAGGGGGTCGAACCGGTCTTCGGCCGGATGAGGCTGCCCTGGGTCAGGGAGAAAATCCTCGAGTGGCTCAAACCCGAGGCGGATTCGCACCGGCGCAAGGTCGCACTGACCGTGATGAACGAGAACCCCGGCCCGTGGGTCCGGGAGTGGATCGAGGCCGAGCGCAAGCGCGCGGACAAGGACAAGATCGCGGACCTCGCCGCACCCGCGGCCGGCCTCGCGGACGCGAAGCTCGTCCTCGCCCTGTGGAAGGAGGCCATCGAGCGGGGCGCCTCGGAAAGGAGCTTCTGCTGGTGGCTGCGTTACGTGCGGTATTTCGACTCGAGCCTAGCGGCCTTCGCCCTCGAACGCTGGAAGGCCGCGGTCGCCGGTGCGAAGACCGAGAAGGACAAGAGGCGGGCGCGCCGGCAGCTGTCCGCCTACCTGGAGGCCTACCACCGGCACCTGACCGGCAAGTCGAAGTACTTCGAGTCACCCGCCGAGGCCGAGAAATGGCTTGAAACAATCGCGAACAAGAAAGGGCTTTCCCCGCCCGAATAACCTCTTGCCCCGCAAGGCGTTACGTCAATCCGCGCGGCATGTTGAAATGGCTTGAATAAGGGAGGGCGCCCGTCCGTCTCTCTGTGTGACGGACGAACGGGAGTAGGAGGACGAGCCATGAATGCGAAGAGGACGCTTCTGACGATGGCGCTCGCCGCAGCGGCGATAGTCGGCAGCGCGCGCGCGCTTGAGGTCGAGGAGGTCGAGAAGCTCTCGAAGGCCGGCGTGGGCGAGGAGGTCATCCTCGAGAAGATGCGCGCCGACGGGACGGTCTACCGCCTCTCGACGTACGAGATCCTCAAGCTCAAGGAGGCCGGGGTCTCCGACCGCGTGCTCCGGGCCATGCTCGCGACGGCCTCGGCGCCTGCGGCGCCCGCGCCGGAGGAGCCGGCCGCGCCGCCGGTCGTCCTCATGCCGGAAGCGGTGCCCGCCGCGCCGCTCGAGCACGGCTCGGTCACGCTCACGGTCGAGAACCTCGACCGGCGCGATTACTCGGTACAGGTGGACGAGCTCCACCACGCGCTTTATGTTTACCACGGCACCGGCACGGCCGGGCGCGTGCACGTGCCGGCCTCGGGCTCGCAGGTGCTGCGCCTCGCGCCGGGCACGTGGACGGTCCGCTGGGTGGGCGCCGCCGGGAGCCAGGCTCTCTTCGCCGCGCCGGGCGCACCCGCGCGCCTCGTCCTCACGCGTACCGAGACGGCCGAGGCGGACGCGCTCTACGTTTCGATTTTTTCGGGCGCCGAGCGCACCGGCGGCGGTCGGCTCACGACCTTCCGCTATGCACCCCCCCCGCCGGCGCCCGCGCCGCAGGCAACGACGATTATCCGCGAGCGCGTGGTCGAGCGCGTGCCCGAGCGGACCGTCATCGTCGAGCGGCCCGCGACCCGCGTCTACCAGTCCACCGTGCGGCCGAGCTACCGCCGCACGCCCTACCGTTACAGCAGCCGCCATCACCGCGACCGCTCGCTCCTCAACGTGCTCGACTTCGGGTACTCATGGCGGCGCGGCCGGAGCCGCTACGCGATCGGCGTCAACGGAGGGAACCTCGGGTTCCGCTACGGGCGCAGCGTCGGCCGCGGGACGTGGTGGGTCGGCTTCTAGCGAACGAAACAGGGGGATGGTGCAGGGGCGGACCGCGATGGTCCGCCCCGTTTTTTTGTCTCCGTCCGGCGCCGCCCCCTCCCCTTGCGCGCGCGCCGAGGCGGCCCTATAATCGCCCCCTTGTACGTGTGCGTCCTCGGGGGAAACGCGTGAACCGCATGACCACGGACGAGCTGCGCGAGAAGTTCCTCGCCTTCTTCGAGGAGCGCGGGCACACGCGCTACCCGTCCGACTCGCTCGTGCCGACCTACGACCCGTCGCTCCTCTTCAGCGGCGCGGGCATGAACCAGTTCAAGGACGAGTTCCTCGGCAAAGGCCGGCGGAAGGCCAGGCGCGCCTGCACGAGCCAGAAGTGCCTGCGCACCGGCGACATCGAGGAGGTCGGCCGCACCGCGAGCCACCACACCTTCTTCGAGATGCTCGGCAACTTCTCCTTCGGCGACTACTTCAAGCGCGAGGCGATCCGGTGGGCGTGGGAGTTCTGCGTCGATTCCAAGTGGCTGGGCCTGCCGGCGGAAAAGCTCTCGGTCTCGATCTACGAGGACGACGAGGAGGCCTTTGAAGTTTGGGACGGCGAGATCAAGGTGCCGAAAGAGAAAATCTTCCGCTTCGACGCACATGACAACTTCTGGCCCGCCGACGCGCCGAGCGAGGCGCCGGCCGGGCAGCTCTGCGGCCCGTGCAGCGAGATCTTCTACGACACCGGGCCGAACGAGTGCGCGCGAAGCGACTGCTCGCCCGCCTGCGACTGTCGGCGGCACGTCGAGATCTGGAACCTCGTCTTCCAGCAGTTCGAGAAGGGCGACGCGCCCGGCGAGCTCGCGCCGCTGTCGTTTAAAAATATAGACACCGGCGCGGGCCTCGAGCGCGTGGCCGCGGTGCTCCAGGGCGCGGAGACGAACTTCGGGATCGATATCTTCCGGCCCCTCGTCGAGGAGGCCGCTCGGCTTACGGGCGCCGGGCCCGGGCGCGAGCCGGAGACCGTCCGCCGGCTGCGGCGCATCGCCGACCACGCGCGCGCCGTGACCTTCTGCCTCGCCGACGGCGTGCTGCCCTCCAACGAGGGCCGCGGGTACGTCGTGCGCCGGCTCCTGCGGCGCGCGGTGCTCGACGGCCGCGCGCTCGGCCTCGACGAAGCGCTCCTCTACGCGCTCGTCGCACCGGTCGCGCGCGTCATGCGGCGCGCCTACCCAGAGCTCGAGGCGCGGCGCGAGAACCTCGCGCGCCTCGTCAAGGCGGAAGAAGAGAACTTCCGCGCCACGCTCGAGCGCGGGATGAACATCCTCCGCGAGCGGATGGAGAAGGCGCGCTCGCGCGCGGACAGGACGCTCGACGGCCGCGACGCCTTCGAACTCTACGACACCTACGGCTTCCCGGTCGAGATTACGGAAGAAATTCTCGCGGAGGCGGGGCTCTCCCTCGACCGGGAGGGCTTCGAGAAGGCCATGGCCGCGCAGCGCGCCCGCGCCCGCGCCACGAGCGCCATGACGAAGGACGTCTTCGGCGGCGTCCTCGGCCGGGTCAAGCGCGACAATCCTCCCACCGAGTTCGTCCGCGATTGGAAAGAGGGCGACACGGCCAAGGTGCTGGCGATCGTCGCCGATGGCGCGCTCGTGTCGGAGGCTCACCTCAACGAGCAGGTGCAGCTCGTCCTCGACCGCACGCCGTTCTACGGCGAGGCCGGCGGACAGGTCGGCGACGCGGGCGAGCTTCACTACGCCGGCGGGAGGGGTATCTTCGCGGTGCTCAACACGACGCGCGCCGAGGAGGTGTTCCTGCACAGCGGCACCGGTAGCGGGACCCTCCGGGTCGGCGATGAAGTCAGGCCGACGATCAACGAAGACCGCCGCGCGCGCATCGAGGCGAACCACACGGCCACGCATCTGGTGCACCACTACCTGCGCGAGGTGCTGGGCTCGCACGTGGAGCAGTCCGGCTCGCTCGTGGACGACGAGCGGCTGCGCCTCGACTTCACGCACTTCGAGGCGGTGAAGCCGGACGAGATCGCGCGCGTGGAGCGGCTCGTCAACGAGGCGATCGACGCAAACCTGCCCACCGAAACCAAGCCCGACATGACCGTGGACGAGGCCAGGGCGCGCGGCGCCATGGCCCTCTTCGGCGAGAAGTACGGCGAGCGCGTGCGCATGGTCGAGACCGAGCTCCCCGGCGGTGCGCCGAGCCGCGAGCTCTGTGGCGGGACGCACCTCGCGCGGACGGGCGAGGCGGAGCTCTTTCTCATCGAGAGCGAGGGCGCGGTCGGCGCGGGCCTCCGCCGCATCGAGGCGCGCACGGGTGAGGGCGCGCGCTCGCTCGCGAAGGAGACCTGCGGCGCTGCCTCGGACGCGCTCGCGAAGCTGGGGCTCCCCGAGCGCTTCGATCCGTCGGCCGACTAGGCCGCGAAAATCGCAAAGGTTGTTGCGAAGGCGCGCACGCTTCTCGCGGACCTCGCCGCCGCACTCAAGACACCCGTGCGCGCCGTGCCCGCGCGCGTGGAGGAGCTCGTCGCGCGTGCGGGCGCCTCGGCCGAGGACCTCGCGAAGCTGCCCGCCGATGCGCTTGACCGCGTGGCTGCACTCACGAAGATGGCACGCGAGCGCTCCCGCGCCGCAGAGGCGGGCCGCGCGAAGGGCCTCAGCGCGCGCGTCGCGGAACTCGCCGAGGCCGCAAGCGAGGTCGCGGGCGCGAAGGTGGTCGCGGCGCGGTTTGACGATGCGGACGCGGGGGCGCTTCGCCGCGCAGTCGATGAATTGCGCGCGAAGCTCGGCAGCGTGGCCGCACTCCTCGCTTCGACGGCCGGAGGCAAGGTGCTGCTCGTCTGCGCGGTGACGCCCGACCTCGTGAAGCGGGGACTCGCCGCCGGCGCGCTCGTCAAGGCGTGCGCGAAGCACGTGGGCGGCGGCGGCGGCGGGAAACCGGAGCTCGCGCAGGCCGGCGGGAAAAATCCGGAGAAGCTCGAAGAGGCGCTCGCCGCGTTCGAACGTGAGGTCGCGGGGGCGCCGGGGAACTAGGCGTGGGGGACGGCCGCCGCGGGCGGCCGCGACGAAGCAAGTCGAAAGGAGTGGTCATGGGCGAGCGCTCGGTCTTCGCGAACGCGATGCGGTTCCTGCTGGTCGCGGCGGTGGTCTTCGCGACCGTCATGATCGTGAAGGCGGTCGACGGCCTCAAGACCGCGGTCGAAGGGATTCGGATCGTGGCCGGCCCCGCGCCCCGGGAGAAGGGCGACGCCAAGCTCGCCAACGCCGAGCTCTACGACCCGGCCGCCGAGTCGGGCGACGAGATGATCATGACCTTCACGTCCGACACGAAGAACATGAACTACATCGTGAACAACGAGTCGCAGGTCTCGAGCTACTGGGACCTCTGCTACGACAGCCTCGCCCAGCGGAACTACAACACGCCGGACGTCTTCGAGCCCCTCCTGGCCGAGCGCTGGGAGGTCTCGGACGACAAGCTCACCTTCACGATCCACCTGCGCAAGGGCGTGCTCTGGCACGACTTCACCGACCCGACGACCGGCGAGAGCTTCGAGAACGTCGAGGTCAAGGCCGGGGACTTCGCGTTCTACATCGACGTCATCCGCAACGAGAAGATCGCGTGCGACCCGATCCGGTCGTACTGGAAGGACCTCGACCGAATCGAGGTCATCGACGACCACACCTTCAAGGTGATCTGGAAAAAAAAGTACTTCCTCTCGGTCTCGATGACGCTCGGCCTGAGCCCACTGCCGCGGCACTTCTACCGCTTCGACCCGGAGAAGGCCGACAAGGAGTTCGACGAGAACACCAAGCGCAACAGCATGATCGTCGGCTGCGGGCAGTGGCGGTTCGAGAAGTGGGAGAAGGACAAGGCGTGCGTCTTCAGGCGCAACGAGAAGTACTACGGTAACAAGCCCGCGCTCGAGCGGCTGCGCTTCCGCATGATCAAGGAGCCGAACGCGCGGCTCACGGCCCTGCGCAAGCACGAGGTCGACCGCATCGGCCTCCTCCCCGAGCAGTGGCTCGACCAGACGAACGACGAGCCGTTCGAGAGGGACTTCGCCAAGTTCAAGTACCTCTCGCGCTCCTACAGCTACATCGGCTGGAACATGCGGCGCGATCTCTTCAAGGATCGCCGCGTGCGCCTGGCGATGACGCACCTGGTGAACCGCGCGCGCATCCGGGCGGAGGTCTACCGGGACCTCGCCGAGATCACGACCGGCAACTTCTGGATCGCGAGCAAGTCGTACGACACGTCCATCAAGCCGTGGGCCTTCGACCTCGAGCGCGCGAAGGCGCTCCTCGCCGAGGCCGGCTGGAAGGACACCGACGACGACGGCGTGCTCGACAAAGACGGAAAACCGCTCCGCTTTACGCTCGCGACGATCTCGAACCACCCCATCCAGGAGCGGCTCGCGCCCATCGTCAAGGAGGACATGGCCAAGGCCGGCGTCGTCATGGAGATCACGCCGTTCGAGTGGTCGGTCTATCTCGACAAGCTCAACAAGCACGACTTCGACGCGTGCACGCTCGGCTGGGCCCTGGGCTACGAGGGCGATCCCTACCAGCTCTGGCACTCGAGCGAGGCGGACAAGGAGGACACCTCCAACCACTGCGGGTTCAAAAACGCGCGCGCGGACGAGATCATCGAGACCGCGCGGCGGGAGTTCGACGTCGAGAAGCGCACGGCGCTCTACCACGAGTTCCACAAGATCCTTCACGAGGAGCAGCCGTACACCTTCCTCTTCAGCTCGAAGTCGCTCGTGACCCAGGACCGCCGCTACCGCAACGCGAAGGTCTACCCCATCGAGAGCATGCACATCCGCTCGATGTGGGTGCCGGCCGCCGAGCAGCGGCGCTAGGAGATCGCGCTTGCGCACGTACATCCTCAAGCGCCTGCTCCTGATGATCCCGACGCTGGTCGCGATCACGCTGATCACGTACGTGATCATGCGCCTGGCGCCCGGGGACCCGACGCGCTCGAGCCTCTTCGTCGGCGCCGATGCCGGGACCCTCAGTGCCGAGAAGCGCGAGACCGAGGTCGCGCGCCTGCTGCGCGAGAAGTACTACCTCGACGTCAACCCGGTGGGCGGGTACTTCCTCTGGCTGCGCGACGTGGTGTGGTACGGCGACTTCGGCACCTCGATCACCTACGCCCGCGGTCGTCCGGTCGTCGGGCTCTTTCTCGAGCGCATGCCCGTCACCATCACGCTCAACGTGATCTCGCTGCTCGTCATGTACCTCGTGGCCGTTCCCCTGGGCGTGTGGAGCGCGGTGAAGCGCAACCAGATCCGCGAGCGCGCGGCCACGGTGATCGTGTTCATGCTCTGGTCGCTGCCCGTGATCTGGGTGGGCCCGATGCTGCAGACGCTCTTCGCCCGCGCGCTCGGGTGGCTGCCGGTGGTGGGCATCGAGCCGGAGAGCACCTACGCGCTCGGCCGCAGCACCTGGACGGTCATGGCGAAGACGGCCTCGTACTACGTCATGCCCGTCCTCTGCCTCACGTACGCCAGCTTCGCGGGCCTCTCGCGGTACATGCGCACGGGGATGCTCGAGGTATTGCGGCTCGACTACGTGCGGACCGCGCGCGCCAAGGGGCTCGCCGGGCGCGTGGTCCTCTTCAAGCACGCGATGCGCAACGCGCTCATCCCCATCGTGACGATGATGGCGGGGCTCCTTCCGGGGATGATCGCCGGCTCGGTGATCGTGGAGTACATCTTCAGCATTCCCGGGATGGGCCAGCTCGCGCTCTCGGCGCTCTACTCGCGCGACTACCCCATGCTGATGTTCTCGATCAGCCTCGGCACCGTGCTGATGCTGGTGGGCATCCTGATCTCGGACCTCATGTACGCGCTCGTGGATCCGAGGATCACCTATGACTGAGCCGGCCCCCGCCCCCCCCGCCCCGAACGCGGTGCGTCCGCCCCGCTCCTATGGGGCGATCGTCTGGAAGCAGTTCAGGCGCGACAAGCTCGCCGTCTCGGGCCTGTGCGTCATCGTCTTCTTTTTCCTCGTGGCCCTCGCCGCGCCCCTGCTTGCGAACAACAAGCCCTTCGTCTTCCATGAGAAGAACAAGGAGGTCCGCAGGGAGGTGAACGGCCAGATCGTGACCGTCCACGAGGACGTGACGAGCTACCCCCTCCTGCGCGAGGTCTTCGCCCCCTCGCCGAGCATCAGCGAGAAGGGTCTTGAGAGAGGCTTCAATTTCGCGATGTTGCTGGGCTTCATCGCAGCAGTTCTCTTTCTCCCGACATGGGCGCTTCTCCGGTGTCTGCCGGAAGATCGCCGGAGGATATGGAAGCGAGCACTACCGCTTGGTCTTGTAGCAGCCGCTGCAGGAGTGGGACTGGGTACCGCAGTCTATGGAATGACGCTCGCAGTTCCTTACCTGTCCGCTTGGCTTTTCGGTTGGCGTGCGCATCTTGAGACCTTCCTTCGCCTCAATCCTGATTGGTCCACGCGAATTCCCAGAATCTATCTCTACATTCTAGGTTGTGGGACGCCCCTTGCTTTGGCCGAGTGGGCCGCACAGAGAAGCGCCTGCGCGCGTGGGGAAATGAGCCCCCCGCTGGTCCGGAAGTGGCTGGCGACCCTTCTTCCAGGCCTCCTGGCGGCAGCCCTGGTCATCCCTTTCATTGGGGTCAAAGGTCGTCTCGACAAGCGCGACTACGTGGCCGAGGCCGAGGCCTTCGCCCCGGGGAGCGGGAGCTACGCCGTCTTCCCTCCCGTGCGGTACAACCCCTTCCAACAGGTCGCCGGCCGGGTCTACTGGTCTCCGTGCCGGGCGCACCCGTTGGGGACCGACAGCATCGGGCGCGACATTCTCACGCGCGTGATCCACGGCGCGCGGGTTTCGCTGGCGGTCGGGTTCGTGGCCGTGGCGATCTACCTCGTGATCGGCGTCTTCATGGGGTCGCTGGCCGGGTATCACGGCGGCTGGGTGGATATCACGGTCTCGCGCTTCATCGAGGTCATGATGGGGTTCCCGACCTTCCTCCTGATCCTGACGATCATCGCGGTCTTCGAGGCGCGGAGCGTGGTCTACGTGATGATCATCATCGGCCTGACGCGCTGGACGGGCGTGGCGCGGCTCATGCGCGGAGAGGTCCTCAAGCAGCGCAAGATGGACTACGTCTCGGCCGCACGCGCCCTGGGCGTGCGGGACAAGCGGATCATGTTCCGGCACATCCTGCCGAACGCGATCGCACCGGTGCTGGTGAGCGCGACCTTCGGCATCGCCGGGACGATCCTGACCGAGAGCTCGCTCGCCTTCCTGGGACTGGGCGTGCGGCCGCCCACGGCCACGTGGGGGGACCTCCTGCGGCAGTCGCTGGCCAACCCGTCGGCGTACTGGTGGCTCATGGTCTTCCCGGGTGCGATTATTTTCCTTTCGATTCTGAGCTACAACCTCGCGGGCGAGGGCCTGCGCGACGCCATCGACCCGCGGCTGAGGAAATAGGAGGCACGGTGAGCGAGGAGGCGAAGGCAGCGGTGGCCGGAGAGGCGACGAACGCGCCGGAGGCGGCGGAGGCGCTCCTCGAGGTGCGGGAGCTCGCCACTCACTTCCGCACGGACGACGGCGTCGTGCCGGCGGTGGACGGCATCTCCTTCTCGGTCGCGCGGGGCGAGACGCTCGCGCTCCTGGGCGAGTCCGGGTGCGGCAAGTCGGTGACCGCGCTCTCGATCCTGAGGCTGCTCGACTACCCGCCGGCCTCGCACCCGACGGGCGCGGTCCTCTTCGAGGGGCGGGACCTTCTCAAGGCGAGCGAGCGGGAACTCCGCCGCGTGCGCGGGAACCGCATCGCCATGATCTTCCAGGAGCCCATGACGAGCCTGAACCCGGTCTACACCGTGGGCGAGCAGATCGTCGAGGCCGTCACGCTGCACCAGCGGGTCTCGCGCACCGAGGCGATCGAGCGCGCGATCGAGGGGCTGCGCCGCGTCCAGATCCCCGAGCCCGAAAAGCGGCTCGCCAACTACCCGCACCAGATGTCCGGCGGCATGCAGCAGCGCGTGATGATCGCGATGGCCCTCGCGTGCGACCC
>Ga0272441_10009530_pt1 | contig 14977 bp, 10 predicted proteins | sample SSMProp6N_FD_193582 | JGI IMG/M metagenome (GOLD analysis project Ga0272441, IMG submission 193582) | Marine sediment archaeal communities from Little Sippewissett salt marsh, Falmouth, MA, United States - SSM-Prop-6N | ecosystem: Environmental > Aquatic > Marine > Wetlands > Sediment ... | reverse complement strand
CTCGACGGGCGAAGTCCTGCGCGAAGCGTTAGGCACCCTTCTTGAGCTCAAGGAGAGGCAGAAGGACGGATACACAGAGGTCGTGCTCCGCAATCCGCAGTTGAAGAAGGAACGGGACCTGCATGTTCCTGGGCCGCTGCCGAACGGTGCGCAGGCGGATGAAGACGCAGTGGCGACGGTATCGGCTGAGTCCAAGGCCGAGGAAGTCCCCGTCTAGCAGCCAGGCAAAGAAGCCTCCTTGTGTGGCAAATGCTTCACTTCAAAGTGAGACTGCGGTGCGGAAACCGGTCTCTACAAGGCAGGTTTCGTCACCGTCCGCGCCGATAGGTTCTTCGTGTTCGCTGCGTATCTCCGCCAAGACTTGGGCGAGGCACACTGGGCAATACGTGTGGCTGACGCACCCTTCGGGGGGCTTCGAGGCGCGTGTCCATTCGCCGTCAATTTTGAGCTTCCTGCATTTGCAGCATTGAACCGTCATAGTCGTCCTGCCTTGTGCCAACCATCCTCTATGGGTGTTTATCGGCAAGTTGGACGGAAATCTAAGCGCAAAAAAGACGATAAACAATGAGATTGCTACCGCATATTGAGAAACAACCGCAATCGGAGTTGGAATGGTTCGGGGCCTTGGTGAGTCTCACGCGCTATTTGCGCGGGCCCGAGGGTTGCCCTTGGGACCGCAAGCAGACGGCGCGGAGCTTCGCGCGGTTTGTGCGCGAAGAGGCGGAGGAACTCCTTGAGGCCTTCGAGCAGGACAACGAGAGCGTGGCCGAGGAATGGGGGGACACGTTTTTCACGCTTCTTGCCACGGCCGCAGCCGCAGAAGAGCAGGGGATTTTCACGATCTCGAATGCCCTCGATCGGGTTCATGAGAAGATGGTGGGGCGGCACGGCCACATCTTTGGCGACCGTACCGCCGAGACGCCCGAAGACGTCGTCAATCTTTGGCACGAGGCCAAGGCGCGTGAGAAGGCCGGGAAAGAAGCGCCGTCATCCACTCCTGGGCCGTGCCCGGAACAGCAATAAGCCAAGGAGGCCATCATGACGCGTTCTATCCTGCTCGCCCTTATCCGGCGCTGTCGGCGGCCGGTTGCGCCACAATGGGCGCCGGGCCCGCCGGGGTCAAGAACGTCGAGGCCGGCGGCAGCGTCCAGGTCCGGGGCAGTGTCTACCGATAGCATTTCCTCATTCACCGCCATACGCGCGTGCCTGGACTCCTGTCTGAAAGGCCCGCTATAATCCGCCCATGCGATACAGCCATGCGGCCATTTGGAGGTAGGGTATGCCGAGCGGATACAGGGGGGTGATCCTGTGGGCCGATCTCAGTGCACGAAGCATTGAGCGGCTCGAGTTGGACGAGGGGTTCTATCGTACTTACATGGGCGGGGGCGCAGTCGGTGCCTATTTCCTGCTGAAGGAGACGCCGCCGGACCTCGATGCATTGGACCCGCGGAACGTCTTGACCGTTGCGCCGAGCGTGACAACGGGGTGCCGGGTATCGGGGGTGAGCCGGTGTTCTGTGGTCGCGCTTTCGCCCGTGACCGGGGCCGTGGGCGAGGGGCAGGTCGGCGGCTACATCGGGCCGATGGTCAAGCTTGCGGGGTATGACGCCGTTGTTGTCACGGGCCGCGCCGAATCGTTGTCGTATCTTTTTGTCGATAGGGACCTCGTCGAAATCCGCGATGCCGCATACTTGGCCGGCCACACCGTAAGCCAGGTCTACGACCTCCTGAACCAGGAGTTGGCTGAGCAGGGAAAACGCTTGAGCATCCTCCAATGCGGACCCGCTGGGGAGCGGCTGGTTCGTTTCGCGTCCCTGATGGCAGACCGCAACGATGCGGTTGGCCGGACAGGCATGGGGGCCGTCATGGGGAGCAAGAACCTGCGCGCCATCGCCGTACGTGCCCCGCAAAGAAGCCAGATTGAGTTTGCCGACCCGGACGGGTTGAAGCAACTCAACCAACGGGCAAAGGAGCGCCTCGCCGAGTCGGGGTTCCCTGCCACCTTGCATGCCTATGGTACGCCGGGGGTGTTCGGGGTTCAGTCCGAAGCGGGCAATGTCGCGACGCATAATTACAGTCGCGGCTGTCACGAGCAGTATCAGAACTTGCACGGCCCTACCTTTGAACCGCAGATAGGCGCAGGGAAGACCACGTGCTACGGCTGCGTCGTGGCCTGCCGCAAACGGGTCCGCGTCGATACACCCTATGACGTCAGCGATAAACTGGGCGGCCCCGAGTTCGAGACGCTGAGCACGCTCGGCTCGAACCTTGACATCATGAACCCTGCGGCTGTGGCCAAGGCCAACGAGCTGTGCAACGAGAACGGCCTCGATACCATCACCATGGGGGGGCTTGCGGCTTACCTGTTCGAATCGATGGAAGAGGGCTGCATTTCGCCCGAACTCGTGGACGGCAGAACGCTCCACTTCGGCTCGCCCGAAGACCTGCTATGGCTCATTGACCGTGTGGCCCGCCGGGAAGGCGTCGGGAATGTCCTCGCCGAGGGCTTCGAGGCGTCGGTACGGCACTTTGGCGACAAGACGGCCCAGTTCGCCATCCACTGCAAGGGCCAGGGGCTGCCGGCGCATATGGCCCAAGTCAAACCCAGCCAAGCCATTATGTACGCCGCATGCCCGCTTGGCGGCGATCACATGTCATCCGAACACGACTGGCTCCTGGCCGGCCAAGGCGAGATCTGCCGCGGGCTCGGCATCATTGGCCAAGGCGACGCGCGCTCGACCGATCTGGCCAAGGTTCGAATGACCGTGTATAGCCAGCATTTCTACAGTCTGCTGGACACGCTCGCGCTGTGCATGTTCGTTTGGGGACCCGGCAACCTCTTCACGTACCGTGAACTTGAGGACCTGCTGCGCTTCACCACGGGATGGCAGTGCACCTTGTGGGAACTCATGAAGGTCGGCGAGCGTAAGACCAACATGACGCGCCAGGTCAACGCCCGCCGCGGCTTCACGCGCAAGGACGATGTCCTGCCCGACCGCCTCTTCGAGCCGCTGCCCGACGGCCCGAGTCAAGGGGCGCACGTCGACCGCAACCTGTTCCCGAAGATGCTCGATCAGTATTACGCGCTCATGGGCTGGGACATGGGCACCGGAAACCCAACCGCAGAGAAGCTCATGGAACTCGGGCTCGACTGGGCCATCTGATCGCTTCCGCCCGTGGCACGCCGCCTCTATTTCGATTGAAATAGCCACTAACCGCACTTTCTGTTTCCATTATATCAATAGAAACCATTTTTACTTGTCTTGTCGTGCGCCTTGTGCTATAATGAAATGGTTGCAGTGGAGTACGAGGAACCTTCAAACATGCAGTCGGTTATCGAGGTGAAATGTCCACATTGTGGCGCCCAAGGCCGGATCATGTTGCCACCGCTGGACGTAATAATCATCGGTCCGTGCCCGGAGTGCGAGGGTTTGGTTGCGATCTTCTGCGGGAGCGTGCTCCCGTTGAACGCTGAAATCATGCGTGATGGCAGCGCTGAAGAGAAGATTGACCACCTGATGGACGTGCTCGGCGGCTTCTTGAAAGCCCGCGTCACGGAGATGGTGCGCGAGCTCTCGTCGCCTCACGAGGATAGTCTCGACAGCAACATGATGGAGCTCCCTCAAGCTGAGTTGGATAACGAGGAGTTTCTTGAGGAGATTCCTGAGCTGGCCATGCGGCCGATAAGTCAGGAAGAGGTTGACCGTTTCTCAGACCTCGAGTTGGATCTGCTCGACAATAGCGACTATTTCCACGCCGTCTTCACCTGATCCGTGCAGGCGGCGAGTCTTTCGTTTCCGGCTCTCTCACGCGTGGCGTTTTGTTTTTTTGGCACTTTCTGGCTCCCCCCCAATTGCCGCTATTCGCCGTGCATTCCGCTTTGGTGCGACCGCGGTCGTTTGTGCGTTCGCCGGTTCACGTGAACTAATTCACAACCCCCTTGATTTGATGACCTGGACATGCTATATTCCCTGCCAGTGAGCTGGCGCCACGGGCTTCGCGACGAGCAAGCAGGTTTCAAATAGGTCGAAGTTCTTCCCCTCGATACAGTCGTTACCTTTAAGGTTCCGTGGGCTGAAACCTGTTCGAGGGTGTGTTGCGCAATGCATAGTGTGGGCGCAGCACAACGGAAGCAGAGGAGGATGTGAAAGAATGGCGAGTGATGATTCCAAAAAGGCAATCAGTTCTCTTATGACCGAAGAGCGGACCTTTCCGCCGGCAGCCGACTTTGCCGCCAAGGCGCATATCAAGTCGTTCGACGAGTATCAGGAGATGTATGATCGCTCGATCAACGATCCTGATGCGTTCTGGCTCGAGCAGGCTGCGGTCATCGACTGGTTCAAGAAACCAACCAAGGCGCGTGAGTTCACCTGGAACACCGAAGGCCGCATCATCAAGCACACCTGGTTTGACGATGGGGTGCTCAATGTCAGCTACAACTGTCTCGACCGTCACCTCAACACGCCGAAGGCCGACAAGCCGGCTCTGATATGGCAGGGCGAGCCGGAAGACGACTGTGTGACGATGACGTACCGCGAGCTTCATCAAGAGGTGTGCAAGTTCGCCAACGTTCTGAAATCGCTGGGGATCAAGAAGGGTGACCGGGTCTGCGTGTACCTGCCGATGGTTATCGAATTGCCCATCGTCATGCTGGCGTGCGCGCGGGTCGGGGCGATTCACTCCGTCGTGTTCGGCGGGTTCAGTGCCGACTCACTCCGGGACCGGATCAACGATTCGGACTGCAAGGTGCTGGTGACCTCGAACGTCTCGCTGCGCGCGGGCAAGCATATTCCCCTCAAGAAGATTGCCGACGAGGCCCTGCAGCAGACGCCCAGCATCGAAAAGGTGGTCGTTTATGAACGCAACCAAGAGCCCATCGACATGAAGGAAGGCCGCGACCTTTGGTACCACGACCTGATGGCGAACGCCAGTACCGAATGTGAGGCCGAGCCCATGAATGCCGAGGACCCCCTCTACATTCTGTATACCTCGGGTTCCACCGGAAAACCGAAGGGCGTCGTCCACACCCATGCCGGCTACCTCATTCATATCATGCTCACCCACAAGTACATCTTCGACGTGCACGACGATGATGTCTGGTGGTGCACGGCCGACATCGGTTGGGTGACGGGGCACAGCTACATTGTATACGGGCCGCTGGCCAACGGGTCGACGTCGCTCATGTTCGAGGGCGTGCCCACCTATCCGGACGCGGGCCGCTTCTGGCAGGTCTGCGAGAAACACAAGGTGACCCTGTTCTATACGGCGCCGACCGCGATCCGCGCGCTCATCGTCAAAGGGCCGGACTTCCCTGACAAGTACGACCTGAGTTCCCTGCGCCTGCTCGGCACGGTGGGCGAACCGATCAATCCCGAGGTGTGGATGTGGTACCAAGAGCACATCGGCAAAGGCCGTTGCCCCATCGTGGATACCTGGTGGCAGACCGAGACCGGCGGCATCTTGATTTCGCCTATTCCGGGCGCCCATACCCTGAAGCCGGGCAGCGCATGCCGGCCCTTCTTGGGCGTTGAGCCCGTCATTCTTCGCGACGACTCGACCGAGTGCGACCCGAATGAGGGCGGCAAGCTCTGCATCAAGAAGCCCTGGCCGGGCATGATGCGCACCATGTGGGGCGACCACGAGCGCTTTGTCGACACCTACTTCACGATGTACAAGGACCTGTATTTCACCGGCGACGGCGCGCGCCTGGACAACGATGGCGACTATTGGCTGATGGGCCGCATCGATGACGTCGTCAATGTCTCCGGCCACCGGATCGGCACCGCGGAAGTCGAGAGCGCGCTGGTCAGTCACGCCAAGGTTGCCGAGGCCGCGGTCGCGCCGATGCCGCACGAAATCAAGGGGCAAGGGCTCTATGCGTTTGTGACGTTGGTTGGCGGTGTCGAGCCGAGCGACGAACTTCGCAAAGAGCTCATCAAACACGTACGGGCAGAGATCGGACCCATCGCCACGCCCGACGTTGTCCAATTTGCGCCCGCACTTCCCAAGACGCGATCCGGCAAAATCATGCGGCGCATCTTGCGCAAGATCGCAGAGAATGCCGCGGACCAGATTGGCGACACGACGACCTTGGCCGATCCGACGGTGGTAGAGGCCCTCGTCGCCGAAGCCCTCAGTTTGAGGAAGTAACCGGACAAGACACAGGGCCGAGCGTGCCTTGGGGTACGCTCGGCCCATCCCACTAGGGAAGGAATACTGAATTGCCGAGCGCGCGCGGCGTGTGCCGCTCCCACTCGTTCCCGTCTCCGCGCCCTAACCAGACGCGCTATTCCCAACAACAAGACTCGCACGCTATGAACGCCAGCCATGCGGTGCGGTGAGGGCCCCTCCGAAGGTTCCCAGCATGCCGGCACGCAGACCTGGCAAACGCTACGAAGGAGTTAGTCTCATGGCACACACGGACATTAAGGACCTGGGCTGGCGCGTCACGTTCGCCGGACTCGGGATCAACCTCGCGTTGGGCATCCTGTACACCTGGAGCGTCATCAGCAAAGGAATACCCGACGCCTGGAACTGGACCGAATCGGACAAGTCGCTGCCTTACGCAGTGGCCTGCCTCGTGTTCTCTCTCGTCATGGTCCCGGCCGGCAGACTGCAAGACAAGCTCGGCCCGCGCCTTGTCGCGACCTTTGGCGGCCTCATGGTGGGCGCCGGCATGATCATCGCCAGCACCACCACCTCGCCCATGGCCTTTATGGTGGGCTTCGGCATCCTCGCGGGCGCCGGTATCGGATTCGGCTACGCTTCCGCAACGCCCCCGGCGGTCAAGTGGTTCCCAGCGGCCAAGACCGGCATGATCGCCGGCATCGTCGTCTCAGGCTTCGGCCTGGCCTCGGTCTATGCGGCCCCACTCGCCAAGTGGCTGAACGCCACCTATGGCACGCAGAGAATGGTGTTGGTTCTCGGCATCCTGTTCCTGTTCGTCGTGGTCGTGCTGTCCCAGTTCCTCAAAGCACCGCCCGCGGGATACGTTCCCAAGGGTGCCGCCCCCCCCGCCCCGGGCGCTGGGGCCGTCGGCAGCAAGAAGGAGGACTTCACCCCCAAAGAAATGCTCTGCACCGTTCAGTTCTACTTGTTGTGGTTCATGTACGCCTGCGGCGCGGGTGCCGGGCTCATGATCATCGCCAAGCTGGCCGCCATCGCCAAACAGCAGGCCGGCATTGAACTGGGATTCATCTTGGTCGCGGTGCTCGCCGTCGGCAATGGCGCCGGGCGTATCGCCGCCGGGATGCTGTCCGACAAGCTGGGCCGCAAGCCCACGATGTTCCTGTGCTTTGTTTCCCAGGCCGTCCTGATCCTGCTGCTGTCCAGGACCTCCGAAGGCAACGCCTTGGCGGCCGTGCCGGTGCTGGCGCTCATTTCGGCCCTTGTCGGCGCCAATTACGGCGCCAACCTGTCGCTGTTCCCGTCTATCACCAAGGATTTCTACGGTCTGAAGAACTTCGGCGTGAACTACGGGCTCGTGTTCACCGCGTGGGGCGTCGGCGGGTTTATGTTGGCCAAGTTGGCCGGCAGGATGTACGACCTGCACGACACCTTCGCATACGCGTACTATGGCGCGGTCGCGCTGTTGGTGCTGGCGGCCTTCGTCACGTTTCTCGTCAAGCCCCCGCATCACCAAGTCGAGGCGTAATCTCGTCCGGCCCGGCGCACGGGCGCGGGCCGCTCAGGCATAGCAACGGCCAGGCCGCTTCGGCCTGGCCGTTTTGTATCCACGCGGGGCTCCGGGGGCAGACGCACCCCTCAATGTGCACGATGCTCACCCGAGAATCGCTGCCAGATCCTCATCGGGTGTCGCGATCGGTTTGATGGCGAAGTTCTTGATGAGCACGTCGAGCACGTTGGGCGTGATGAACGCGGGAAGACTCGGCCCAAGCCGAATATCGGTCACGCCAAGGTGCAGGAGCGTGAGCAGGATGGCCACCGCTTTCTGCTCGTACCATGACAAGATCATGGACAGCGGCAGATCGTTTACGCCGCAGTCGAAAGCGTTTGCCAGGGCCAAGGCGATCTGCACCGCGGAGTAGGCGTCGTTGCATTGGCCGATATCGAGCAGCCTAGGGATCCCGTCGATGGCGCCCAGGTTCTTGTCGAAGAAGCGGAACTTCCCGCACGCCAAGGTCAGGACGACGCAGTCTTGCGGCACCTTCTCAACAAACCGGGTGTAGTAGTCGCGCCCCGGTTTCGCCCCATCGCACCCCCCAACCAGGAAGAAATGGCGCAGCTTTCCGCTCTTCACCGCATCAATAATCTTGTCCGCCACGCCCAGAACCGCGTTCCGGGCGAAGCCCACCATCACGCTGCCGGCGTCCGTGTCCTGCTTGAAACCGGGCAGCGCGAGCGCCCGCTCGATCACGGGCGCGAAGTTGCGGCCCGTGATGTGCGGTACATCCGGCCACCCTACGGGACCACAGGTGAAGATGTTCTCTTGGTAACTGGCCCGCGGTTTCTGAATACAATTGGTCGTCATCAGGATTGCCCCGGGAAATGCGTCGAACTCGGCGGCCTGATTCTGCCATGCCGTGCCGTAGTGTCCATAGAAATGCGGGTACTTCTTCAGGCCCGGGTACCCGTGGGCCGGGAGCATCTCCCCATGGGTGTAAACCCATATGCCCTTGCCTTCGGTCTGTTCAAGCAGGGCCTCGAGGTCGAGCAGATCATGACCCGAAATGGCGATGGCCTTGCCTTGCCTCGCGCCGAGAGGCACGGGGGTGGGCACAGGGTGGCCGTACCGTCCCGTGTGCCCCGCATCCAGCAGTTCCATGGCCCGCAGGTTGATCGCGCCGCATTTCAGCACGAGGCCCAGCGCGTCGTCACGCGTCAGGTCTTTGCGGTGCGTCGCGCTAAGCGCCTCGTGCACGAACGCGTAGACCGCCTCATCCTCCTGGCCCAACAGGTACGCGTGGTAGGCGTACGACGCCGCGCCGCGCACTCCGTACAGCAGGATGTCCTGAAGCGAATGCGTATCCGGGTCTGCGCTGCCGTCCTCTCTGATCCCATGGCGTTCGCCTTGGGCGATCAACTCCGGCAAATCCGAAGCCGGCACAAAGTCCGCCGGCCCGGCCGGAAATGATACGTCGCCGCCCGCCGCCTTGATCTGGTCGCGCAGGCGGTCGCGCAGACGCGCGGCGCGCTGGATGTACATCAGGAATCGCGCGCTGTCGAAGTTGACATTCGTCAAGGTTGTGAAAAGGGCCTCACAGGCGAACACGTCCACTTCGTGATCCTGAATTCCCGCCTTGCGCCCCTCGACCGCGTACAGCGAAAGGCCCTTTACGACGTACGTCAGCAGGTCTTGGAGCGCGGCCACATCCGGTTGCTTGCCACACACGCCCACCTTCGTGCACCCTTCCCCTCTGGCTGTTTGCTCACACTGGTAACAGAACATGCTCGTGTCCTCCTTCTCTTGGGCGCGGGTGTTGGGCGGGGGAACCGTCCTGATCGCGCCTGGGTTGCGGTTGGACTTCATGCCCTGACTGTACACGGCTTTATGGCGCACTGCCTTGACTTGAGTCAAATCCGACAAAGCAGCGGCACTTCAGCATAGGGCTTTTCTTCCCCCATAGATACCGAAGATGGCTGCGGTTTGTCGTTTCCGCTGGAGGGATTTTCTGCAATGCTTTATTGTATTAGGATGGCCAGGCCGAACAGCAGACGATTTCCAGGAAGCGGATAGTCCGGGCCGCGCAAGAGACCTGGGCGCCGGCCGCCGCGCCGGAAGCCGGCGCATAGATAGAAGGAGAGACGCCCTCGCGAGCGTCTCTCCAATTGTTGCGAATCTCGGATCGCTATGCGCCTGCAGTTCGGCTATCCCACCTCGGGCAGGTGCTTCAGCGATTCCTCGATGGCCGTCTCAGGATGCGCGTAGTCCTTGAGTTTCCCGGCAAGGTACGCATCATAGGCGGCCATATCGACGTGACCGTGGCCGCTGTGGGCCAGAAGGATGGTCTTGGCCTCACCGGATTCCTTGCACTTCAGGGCCTCATCGATCGTCACGCGGATAGCGTGGTTCGTTTCCGGGGCGCTGATGATGCCTTCCGTCCGCGCGAAGGTGATCCCGGCTTCAAACGTGCCGAGCTGGTGCACCGCTGTGGCCTCGACGAGCCCGAGCTTGTGCAGGTGGCAGATGATGGGCGCCATACCATGATAGCGCAGCCCGCCCGCGTGCACCGGCGGTGGAATGAAGTCGTGGCCCAGGGTGTACATTTTGAGGAGCGGGGTGAGCCCGGCTTCGTCGCCGAAATCATAGGCGTACAGGCCTTTGGTCACGGTAGGACAACTCGCCGGCTCGACGTTGATGACGCGCAGATCCGGCTTTGTGCCGTCAATCTTGTCCTTGATGAACGGCAAGTACATGCCCGCGAAGTTCGACCCGCCGCCGATGCAGCCCACGATGATGTCGGGATACTCGCCCGCCATCTCCATCTGCTTTTTGGCTTCAAGCCCGATGACGGTCTGATGCAGCAGGACATGGTTCAGCACGCTTCCGAGCGAGTAATGCGTGTCCTCGCGGGACACGGCCTCCTCGACCGCCTCGCTGATGGCCAGCCCCAGGCTGCCAGGGCAATCCGGGTCCTTTTCCAGGATGGCGCGGCCGGCCTTGGTGTCGGGGCTCGGGCTCGGGATGCACTTGCCGCCCCACGTCTCCATCATGACGCGACGGTACGGCTTCTGATGAAAGCTGATCGCGACCATGTAGACCTTGATCTCGAGGCCAAAGCACGCGCCGCCAAAGCAGAGCGAACTCCCCCATTGGCCGGCGCCGGTCTCGGTGCTAATGCGGTTAATCCCCTCGGCTTTATTGTAGTAAGCCTGTGCCACGGCCGTGTTCGGCTTGTGGCTGCCCGGCGGACTCGTCCCTTCGTACTTGTAGAAGATCTTCGCCGGCGTATCGAGCGCCTTCTCCAAACGATGCGCGCGATGCACAATCGTGGGGCGCCACAATCTGTAGACCTCCCGGACCGGCTCAGGGATATCGATCCAACGCTCCGTGCTCACCTCCTGCTTGATGAGTTCCATCGGGAACAGCGGTGCCAAATCCTGAGGACCTATCGGTTGCCCGGTGCCAGGATGCAAGACCGCCGGCAAGGGCTCAGGCAGGTCGGCCTGGATGTTGTACCATTGCGTCGGTATCTCCGCCTCTTCCATGAAGTACTTCGTCTGTTTGTCCATTCCTGTCCTCCTTAGTCGCGTCCACATTACGTGCTTCGCGTTCTTCGCGAATTGCGCTTCTCCTCGTTTCCGCCTGAAACTCCCCAGAATGTCGCGTAGCTTACACCAAACGGCCATCAAAACTAAAGGAGATAATCACATGCGGAGTTCGGGCCGCAGATCAGGCCTTGGCCGGACCCCGAACCGACTCCCCGGCCACGTCCACGATCTCCGTGCCCTGCTCATACTCCTCAATCGAGATCGTCCCGATGACCTCGACGCGCAGACCCGTGTCAACGCTCGTGAAAGCGGCGCCGGTGCCTTGGGCCAGCACCTGCGGCTTCTCAAGGGTCTTCCACCGCTTGCCGGATTGGCCCCCGGACCAGATCGTTACGATGTAAACGGTTTCCAATTCTGTCTCCTCCGTTTGGCAACTGCCCGCATTGTACTCCTGGCCCCGCACCGTCGTCAGCGCGGACGCTGACTGCTCCTCAGGGCCTGGTCCAAGTCTGCGATGATGTCCGCCGCGTTCTCGACGCCCACCGACAAGCGCAGCAGGGTGTCCGTAATGCCCAAGGCGTACCGTTCCTTCCGAGAGCAGTCATAGTAGCTGACAAGGGCCGGGTGCGTGATCAAGGTCTCGACGCCGCCGAGGCTCGGGGCAATGAAGCACAGCTTGAGGTTGTCCAGGAATCGTTTCGCCTCGGCCAACCTCCCTCTGATGTCAAACGTCACCACGCCGCCGAAGCCCTTCATCTGCGCCACCGCGGTGTCGTGGTGGGGGTGGCTCTCGAGGCCGGGATAGTACACCCGCTTGACGCACGGGTGGCCTTCGAGGAACCGCGCGACCGCCATGGCCGACTCGTTATGCTTGGCCATGCGCAACGAGAACGTCTTCAGGCCCCGCAACAGCAGGTAGCAGCAATGCGGATCGATCACGCCGCCGATGGCCTTGTGAAGCGCCCGGACCTGGCCGACCAACTCGGTGCGCCCGAGCACGGCCCCCGCGAGGATGTCGTTGTGCCCGCCGAGGTACTTCGTGCCACTGTGCATGACCAGATCGACGCCGAAATCGAGCGGCCGCTGATTGAATGGCGTACTGAAGGTGCTGTCAATCAGGGTGAGTACCTTGTGCTTGCGGGCAATCGCGCGCAGTCTGTTGAGGTCGAAGATATTGAGGTAGGGATTCGTCGGGGACTCCGAGAAGATGAACCGGGTTCTCTTCTTCACGGCCGCATCAAGCGCGTCGTAGTCGCCAAACGGCACGATGGTGCAATCCACCCCGAAGCGCTGCAGATAGCTGCTGCAGAACTCGAGCGTCTTCTTATATGCATCGTCCGTGATAACGATATGGTCGCCGCTGCGCACCAAGGCAAGGATGGATGTCACGATCGCGCCCATGCCCGATCCGAACACGACGCAGTCCTCCGCGTCCTCCAGTGCGGCGATACGATGCTCGGCCACCTGCTCCGTCGGGTTCCCGTAACGCCCGTACTCGAAGCGCGCCTTGCCGTGTTTCGTGTAGGCCTCGATCTCCTTGCTGTCCTTGAAGGCATAGGTCGCGGTTTGCACGATAGGCGTCGTGATTGAATCCGCATAGCGCAGCCGGTCCTCGCCCGCATGGATTGCCTGGGTCGACATACCCAAAGACGAGAGGTTGTTCCTGGACTTTCGGGCCTTCTTCATCCGTACTCCTTTTCTTCGCCTCCGTAAACGGCCGCAGCCGTCGACGCCGACCATGTAGTATACACTATCACGCTGAGCAAACGCGGCAACCAACGCATAGCGGTTCTCATCTCCCTCTTCATCTTCATGAAGCGTCTCCGCAAGCCCGTCCTCAACACGCTTCACGCAAGCCTCTTCTCACGCTCACGCCCGTGATTCGTCACTGGTTGTTGTTTTCGGGGGTACGTGCTCCAGGAACTGGCAAGCTGGCGGGGCCGGTGATAGACTGGTCCGCGCCGTCCACGCGGCAGGGCGAGGCAACGACATGGCCCAACCGTCACGAGATCGCGTTGTGAAGGGGGAGACCGTCCGTTTGCGGGCGACGATCCACGGCGCCGTGCAAGGCGTTGGGTTTCGACCGTTCGTGTATCGTCTTGCCACGGAACTGGGATTGGCCGGTTGGGTGCGGAACTCGTCGGAGGGCGTGCTTGTCGAAGTGGAAGGGCCGAAGCCGTTGCTCGACGCGTTTCTGCTCCGCCTGCAACAGGACCAGCCGCCGCGCGCGTCCATTCAGAGCCTCGAATGCTCCTTCTTGGACCCGGTGGGCTGCGCCGCCTTCGAGATACGCGAAAGCCTGGGGGGGCCGAAGACCGCGCTGGTGCTGCCGGACATCGCGACCTGTCCGGACTGCCTGCGCGAGATCCTTGACCCCGCCAATCGCCGCTACCGCTACCCGTTCACGAACTGCACCAACTGCGGCCCACGGTTCACCATCGTGCAAGCCCTGCCCTACGACCGGCCCAATACCACCATGAAGCGTTTCACCATGTGCGAGCAGTGCCAGGCCGAATACGACGATCCGCGCGACCGGCGGTTTCATGCACAACCGAACGCGTGCCCGGCGTGTGGCCCGCGCCTCGAGCTTTGGACGCAGGACGGAACGCGGTGCGCCTCGCACGAGGAAGCCTTGGCCAAGGCCGCAGACGCTCTCCGTCAGGGCAGGATCGTTGCTCTCAAGGGTCTTGGCGGATTCCATCTCATGGTGGATGCGCGCAGCGAGGAAGCCGTGCGTCGCCTACGCTTACAGAAACGTCGCGAGGAGAAACCGTTCGCGCTGATGTATCCGACGCTGGACATGGCGAAAGCGCACTGCAACGTCTCGACGCTGGAAGCACGGCTTCTGGTCTCGCCGGAATCGCCCATCGTTCTCCTGGAACGCAAGGGAGACGCCCCGGGGGCCGAGGTGGCGCCGTCGGTGGCGCCGCAGAACCCCTTCCTTGGCGTCATGCTCCCGTACACGCCCCTGCATCACCTGCTCTTGCTGGACTTGGGCTTCCCGGTCGTGGCCACCAGCGGCAACGTGTCCGAGGAACCCATCTGCATTGACGCGCACGACGCCCTCGAGCGCCTGGGGGGCATGGCCGATCTGTTCCTGGTTCACAACCGCCCTATTGCGCGCCACGCCGACGACTCGATCGTGCGCGTCATCATGGGCCGCGAACTCGTGGTGCGCCGCGCAAGAGGCTACGCGCCCTTGCCGGTACCCCTTCCCGAGCGCGTGCCGTCCTTTCTCGCCGTGGGCGGGCAGCTCAAGAACACGATCGCCCTGTCGGTGGGCGATCGGGCCTTCGTCAGCCAGCACATTGGCGACCTCGATACCGCCCGGGCCGTCACCGCCTTTCACGAGGCGATTGCCGGCTTGGGGCGCATCTACGACGCCCCGGTTGCCGCCCTCGCGTGCGACGCGCACCCGGACTACAACTCGACCCACTTCGCCCACGATAGCGGCCGGCCCGTGTTTTCGGTTCAGCACCATTATGCGCACGTGCTGGCGTGCATGGCGGAGAACGAGGTGCGCGCTCCCGTGTTGGGCGTGGCCTGGGATGGGACCGGCTATGGCGCGGATGGCACGGTGTGGGGCGGCGAGTTCCTTCGGGTGAACGAGGAATCCTTTGAACGGGTCGCGCATCTCCGAACCTTCCGTCTTCCCGGTGGCGACAAGGCCGTCAAGGAACCAAGACGCGCGGCCTTGGGACTTCTCTATGAGTTGTTGGGGCCTTCCGTTTTCTCGATGGAGGATCTTGCGCCAATTCGGGCGCTTTCCGCCCAGGGTCGCGAGGTCCTGCGCGCAATGCTTGAGA
>Ga0272441_10009529_pt1 | contig 14977 bp, 10 predicted proteins | sample SSMProp6N_FD_193582 | JGI IMG/M metagenome (GOLD analysis project Ga0272441, IMG submission 193582) | Marine sediment archaeal communities from Little Sippewissett salt marsh, Falmouth, MA, United States - SSM-Prop-6N | ecosystem: Environmental > Aquatic > Marine > Wetlands > Sediment ... | reverse complement strand
TATACAGTCCCGTTCAAGTTCTTCTCTGGAGAATTCTTCCTTTATCATCGGGTCCCAGGAATCGTACCATTTGCCGAATCTTGCCCAGGTTACATCCCGGCATCTGAGGCCGCCGAATTCCGCAAGGAACTTCTGGCCCATAGTATCAGCAACATTATCAAAAGCTATCCTGCGGTAATCCTTGTCCTCTTCCTGCTTCTTTCGGTCTATACCTGAGTAGAGGCTTACAGCAAACGCAGCTCCAGTTAAGGCGCCGCAGTTTCCCCATCCCATGTTGCCGAAACCGCCGGAAAGGCCTACCAGGCCTTTGTACATCTCTTCAGCATCTTCAGGTGTAGCTATTTCGATTCCGTACTCTCTCAGGGAATCAACGACAGCCATGAAACTAGACTGAGCACATCCCCAGTATTTCGGTACATATTCTCCTGCAAGTTCTCTTGCCCTTGCTTCTAATTTTTTCTTTTTTTCAGCATCCATATTACATCCTCTCTTTCACAGATTTTTCTAGCTGCGGTCCATTTTTGCCAGAGGACCGTCATGTTTATCTTTCAAATAGCTAAGGTCCCTGGGATGAAGCTTCATTTCTATAATCGTCTCAGTCGCCATAGCAGCAGCATTGGCTATAGTACAGGAACCCGCATTTCTGCATCCCAATTCACTGGCAAAATCAAACAATTCTTTGCTGCGTTCGGGAATTCTCATATTTACCGCTTTTCCGAAAATCGAAATCTGAGTTTCCCGGCATGTAATTCCGCCGTATTGTTCTGTCCAGGGGTCTCCCAGTCCTGTTTTTACCCAGTAATAGGCATACCATCTGTTTCTTTTATCCTGATTTAATGAATCACTTCCTACATCGGCTGCAAGACTGATCGCATATCCGGAACCCTGTACTGCGCCGCATGTACCGATTCCCATATTCCCTAATCCGCCGGTCATGCCGATTAATCCTTTAAACATTTGATTCTGCATTCTTTCATCAACAATTTCCATGCCAACATAGCGCAAAGCTTCCATAATCGCCGTGAATGAGCAATGTCCGCAGCCTACAAGGGAACCCTGGTATTCAACAGCAAGTTCTCTTGCCTTGGCCACTGCTTTTCGTCTCAATAATACTTCTTCTTTAGCCGTCATTATTTTCCTCCAAAAGGCTGTTTATATATCTTTGAAAACTGCTCCGGTACTGGCAGATGTTACCAGCTTTGAATAAAGGGCAAGATACCCTTCTTTTACCTTTGGAGCAGGCTTTTTCCAGTTTTTCAGCCGTTCTTTTATTTCTGCGTCTTTCAATTCTAAATTGATTTTTCTTTCATATATATCGATGGAGATTTTATCGCCATCCTTTACTATTGCTATCGGCCCGCCTGCAGCTGCTTCAGGAGAGATATGTCCTATTGCCGGTCCCCTGGTTGCCCCGGAAAATCTGCCGTCGGTTATGAGAGCTACATCTTCTCCAAGCCCCATACCCACAAGGGCCGCGGTTGTAAGATGATTTTCCCGCATTCCCGGACCTCCGATAGGGCCCTCATACCGGATTACAACGACATCACCTTTCTGCACTTTTCCGGAATATACTGCTTCGGAAGCTTCCTCTTCCGAATCAAAACACCTTGCTGTACCTGTGAAATTCCACATCTTTTCCGGAATAGCTGTTCTCTTGCACACTGCATGCTCCGGACAAATGTTTCCGCTCAGGATAGCCAGAGAGCCTTCCTGGTGATACGGTTTATTAATTTGTTTTATTACATCATCTCTCTCAATCACCGGATATTCCCGTTCAATATTTTTTCCGATGCTCTGTCCGGTAACTGTCACACAGTCAAGATTAAGAAGATCTTTTTTCCGGAGTTCCCGCATAACCGCGTATACACCGCCTGCCTCATAGAGGTCCTGGAGATGATGAGGTCCTGCGGGACTCATATTGCAGAGGTGGGGTGTCCGTTCGGAAATCCTGTTAAACTCCTCCAAATCAAGGGTGAGCCCGGCTTCATGAGCAATAGCCGGCAGGTGAAGGACTGTATTACTTGAACCGCCTAAAGCCATATCAACGGTCGCGGCATTTACAATAGCCTCCTTAGTTATAATATCCTTAGGCCGGATGTCCGCTTCAACAAGATCCATTATTGCTCTTCCCGTATCCTTGGCTAATCTGAGACGTTCGGCATACACCGCAGGAATAGTGCCTGATCCTCCAAGAGAGAAGCCCATTGCCTCAGCTGCGCAGTTCATGGTGTTAGCAGTAAACATGCCTGAACAGGAACCTACGGTAGGACATCCTTTTTCTTCAAGAATGTCCAATTCTTTTTTATCGATAAGGCCTGCTGCCAGCTTTCCTGATGCCCTGCCGACGGTGCTGATATCAACATCTTCCTTACCGTGCCTTATCGCGAGCATGGGTCCGCCGCTGACCATTATCGCAGGTATATTTAAACGCAGGGCAGCCATGATCATACCGGGAATAATTTTGTCGCAGTTTGTTATAAGTACGAGAGCATCCATTTGATGAGCATTTGCCATTATTTCAACAGTATTGGCAATGTGTTCTCTGCTCGGTAAAGGATATTTCATTCCCATATGACCCATAGCTAACCCGTCACAAATACCAATTGTCGGGAATCCGATAGGCAGGCCTCCTGCTGACCGTATGCCGGCTTTAACAGCATCTGCCACCTGGTTCAGATGAAAATGCCCGGGCAGTATTTCATTTGTGGGCACAGCCACCCCTACCCAGGGCCGCTTTATCTCATCATCCGTATAGCCCATTGATTTCAACAGGGACCTGTGCCAGGCCCTGTCATTCCCTATTTTAAGTGCATTACTTCTCAGTTCCATGATTCTATAAATCCTCTTTAATATATTTCTATCGGCCGGCCATTATCCCGCCGTCAACCCAGTAATCAGAACCTGTTACAAAGGAAGCTTCATCAGAAGCAAGAAAAAGAACAACCCTGGCAACCTCTGAGGGTTCACCAAGGCGCTTCATGGGCTCCCCTTCAATAAAATTTTTCATAACAGCATCAGGATTATCCGTTGATTCAGCGAAACCTCTCGGCATCGGCGTATCTATTGTTCCAGGGGCCACAGAATTAACACGAATATTTTTCTGTGCCAGTTCCAATGCAAGAGCCCTGGTCATATTTGTAATTGCCCCTTTTGTTGTGCAGTAAAGCGTCATATTCGGATGTCCGATAGTACCGGACATTGACGACATGGCGACAATGCTTCCATATCCCTGTTTCAGCATCTGGTCTGCGGCCTTCCGCAGCTGGTAATAATTTCCTTTCACATTAGTATCTACCAGCCGATTTATATCTTCATCTGTTGTTTCCGTCATCGGCCGGACAAGAACCATGGAAGCATTAGCGACATACGCATCAACTTTACCGTGTTTTTTTACTGTACGATCAACTAAATTATTTACCTGATCCGATTTACTTACATCAGTAATTATATACTCAGCCTTTCCACCGCTCCGGGTGATTTCGTCTACAGTTTCCTGCAGAGGCTGCTCCCTTCTGCCGGCAATTACAACGAGGGCTCCTTCCCTGGCAAAATCAACAGCACAGGCTTTTCCTATTCCTGTACCGCCTCCTGTAACAATAACAATTTTATCTGTAAATCTATCTTCTCGCATGTAAATCATCCCTTCTAATACTGATTTAAATAAAATAACAGGCGGGGATAAACACAAATCCCCGCCTTTTTAAATCACATCTTATTACCAGCCGAAATTCTTAACCTGTCCGGTAATATTGGACCATAAAGCAGGATTATCAACATTCTCTTCTCTTACAGAAGAACCGTTTGTTTGGATCCAGATATGGCCGTACTGTTTGGTTGTGTCGATAACTTTTGCGGGAGACCAGAAGTCAGCCGGAATAGTTATATCCAAGTCATCCTGAGGAACCTTGGAATAAATATCAATATCTCCGGCTTTTAGTTCTGTACCAGGTTTCGGTAAAACACTCGTATCACCGCCGGCATCAAGCAGTTTGATAAGATAATAAGCGGCAATAGCATTGTAGGAGAGCACAGGCTGGTCAATTACCAGGTCTACATATCCCTTTTTAACAGCAGGATTAATAACATCCGGACAGGAATCCATTCCAACATTGATTACATGATTCGGATCGCCGATGGGATAGAGCATGTTTTCTCTTTCCAGGGCATTAATATGTCCCATAAACTCAAGCATACCGACTGAGAACAGAGCATCAACCTGGGAAAGTGTCCTGAGTAGAGTACCGACTTCAGTTACTGCCTTTCCAGCATCCATGTTGCTGACATACTCTTTGATTTCGATTCCAGGATACTGCTGAAATACGTCACGTACCGCACCGGCTCTTTCCAGGTGCTCAGAGTTTCGTACATCACCAAGACCGAGGATTACGGTACCTTTCACTTCGCCGTATTTTTCTTTAAGCAGTTCAACTACATACTCAGCGCCTTTGGCACATTCTCCGGGACTGTTGAACCGGACACAGAAATCAGCTTCCGGACAGTAACCTGCGTCATTGTTGGAAAGTACTACAGTTTTCCCTGCTTCTTTGAGGGCTCTGATTCCGGGAAGAACTTCTTCTCCGCCCAGAGGAGCAATGATTACACCGTCCATTTCATCATCATTTGCCCACTGCCTGAGGATTGTGTTCATCTTCTGGGTATTCCATTCCGCGTTTTCAATGACAACATCATATCCGCGCTCCATCAGATACCACGCACCGCCTGCAGTAAAGGGATCAAACCAGAAACAGCCTGTATGAAAAGGCATAATCCCAATCTTGTATACCTCTTCAGTTTCTGCAGCTGCCTGTCCTTCCTGCTGCCCGCCGGCAAATACCGATGCAAACCCGCCGATCATCATAATTGCGGCCAGAAGCATCACCAAAGCTCTTTTCGTCTTCATTTCTAACCCCTTTTCCGTTTCATTTTTATTTCCTATACAGGAAATATTTATGAAGAGTTATTCAGCTGCCTTAGCCAAAACTCTTCCTTTTAACCTACTTTGATACGTGTTTAAAATAATTGCGGCAATTAATACAATGCCGTTCATTGTCTCCCGCCAGGTGGCCGGAGTTTTCAGAATTGTTAATCCGATTTCAACAATACCCAGGAGAAGGATACCGCCGAATATACCGCTTATCTTTCCTTTTCCGCCGCTTAACGCGACTCCGCCGATTATCGCCCCGGCAAAGGTGGAGAAAAGATACGGCCTTGCCAAATCCATGGTTACACAGTTCATGTATCCGGCATAGAGCAGCCCGCCGAAAGCGGAAAGAATACCGCTCAGAATAAATACAATGATAAGTGTTCTTTCTACATTTATACCGCACGCCCTGGCCGCCTCAGAATTACTCCCTACTGCATAGATCTTCCTGCCGAGGCTGGTCTTTGAAAGCACAAAATGGAGTATAACCGCACAGATAATCAATAAAAGAACAGCAACAGGAAAAATGGAATCCCCAATCCTGCCGCCCCCGGGAATTATTAATGCTTTGGGAATCTGAAAAAGCGTCCGCTTTCCGATTATAAGCATAAGTCCGTAGAAAAACGTGTAGGTTCCCAGGGTCTGGAGAAACGGATTAATTTTTACTTTTGCGACGAAAAATCCGTTGTACAAACCGATTGCCGCCCCTACCAGAACCATGATAAGCAGAATCACCGGCCATGGGGCTCCCGGCCACCAAAATTCATAAGTTACCGCCATGACAACTGCGGAAATACCGCCAATAGCGCCTACCGAAAGATCAAAATTGTCACTTATAAGTACAATGCCCTGCGCAAAAACCAGGAATCCAAGCATGGAAACCGAGTAAATCATTGAAATTAGGTTTTTCGGCTTCAAAAGACCCGGGTCAATAATAACAAATACTATTAGCAAGGCTAAATCAATAAACCAAATTATATTGTCTAAAAAAAACACTTTTAGTTTGGTCGAATTCATACACCCTTCCCCTATTTTGTAAGTAAATCTGATTGTCCGTCTGCGCAATGCAGAAGCTGCTCTTTAGAAAATTGTTCCTGTTCCAATACTCGAACAATTCCACCTTCATAAAGAACCATGATTCTGTCTGATACAGTAATGATTTCTTCAAGATCAGAAGAGGTAAAAATAATCGCACACCCATGGTTTGTTAAACCCTGCATGATTTTATAAATCTCATGCTTGGCTCCGATATCAATTCCCTTGGTTCCTTCATCAATCAAATACAGAACAGAATCCGAAGCAAGGCTCCGTCCGAACATAACTTTCTGTTTATTACCACCGCTCAAATAGTCAATCTCCGCAGATTCACTGGGAGTTTTTATCTGGAACTGAGATGACACTTCAGAAAACAGAGCATGCTCTTTGCTGCTATTAATCAGAATATTGTTCCTTCCATGGATCTTTTTTGTAGCAGTAGAGGTAGTCATAAGAAGATTCTCATTAACGGGCCTTCCGAAAAACAGCCCTTCGCCTCTATCCTCAGGAACAAATCCAATACCTTTTCCAATCAGTGAAGAGGACGGCATGTTGTGTATAGCTTCTCCGTTGTATTTAATACCGCCGCCCTCATCAACTGTCATTAAACCGAAAATCGTTTTCAAGAGCTCGCTTCTCCCAGATCCCCGAAGTCCGTATACTCCAAGTATCTCTCCTTTGCATAATTCAAAGGAAATATCCTTAAGCTTCTCATTCGTCACATTTTCAACTTCCAGAATAACGTTCTTTTTCTCCTCTTCTTCACAGGGAGCATGGTGAAGGATATCGATTTCTCTGCCTGCAATTGCCTTTTTTAAATCCGCAGGAGTCAGATTATCGATAGTGTCATCAAGAACGACCTCTCCGTCTCTGAAGACAGTCGCACTGTCACAGATCTGAAAGACTTCATCTATTTCGTGTGAAACATAAACAAAGGACTGTCCTTTTGCTTTCTGTTCACGAAGTATTTTGTACAATTGTTCAGTTTCATCAAAGGAAAGAGCAGTAGTGACTTCATCCAAAGCAATGATACTGGCCCCTGTTGAAAATATTTCTCTGAGGACCAGGAGCATCTGTTTCTCCGCAACCTTAAGATGATATACCTCTATTTCCGGGTCATGCTTTAAACCGAAAATTTTTAATTTTTCCTTTGCGTCGTCATGGATTTTTTTCCAGGGAACAACTTTAAAACCCGCATGAAGATCTTTTTCCCTGAGAGCCATGTTTTCCGCAATACTTAAATCTTCCATCAGAGAAGGTTCCTGAGAAATAAAACGGAAACCCAGTTCCTCGGAATCCTCAACGCTCCGGACATCAGATTCTTTGCCGAAATAACAGACTTTACCATCTGTTTTATTTGTAAGTCCGGCTAATATTTTTATTAAGGTGCTTTTACCGGCCCCGTTTTTTCCCAAAAGCGCTTTTATTTCCCCCTTTTTCAGCGAGAAATCAACACCCTTTAGGGCTACTGTTCCGGGATACCGTTTTACAACACCTTGTACTTCTAGTGCTTTTTCAGACACATTCCACCCCTAATTTATTTTCCTTCAGAAACGTATTATTCCTCAAAGGCAATAATTCGAGCCAGGCATCCGCCGGCTCCTTTCAGAAGAAGAGGAAGACAGACAAAATAAAAACGGTCTTTTCCTGATTTTGCTAAATCTTCCAGATAAACTTCTTCAGCAATAAGGACTTCTGCCCCGAGAAGTTTCGGATGAACTCTGGAGGTGCCGTCAGGCGGAAAACCGTACATTTCAATACCGAGCCCGTCAGTTCCGATCATATTCACGCCATGATCAACTACCCACTGGGCTCCGCTTTCATCAATGGAAGGCCAGTTTTTCAAGTAAGTATCATTAAATCCCCGGGTCTTGCCTCTGCCTGTATAGAGCATAACAATATCGCCTTTCTTTACTTTATCAGCATAAGCATCAAGGTCTTTATCCGTAATGGCCTCTTTGTCTCCCTTGGAACTGAAATCCAGAACCGGCCCTTCGCCGACGAATCGTTCCAAAGGAACTTCTTCCAGTGCTTTCCCGTCCGGACAAAAATGAAGAGGCACATCGATATGTGTTCCGGTATGGGTGTTGATGTCAATTTTTTCTACTGTACAAATATCCCTGGGCTGATAAAGCATCTTCACTACTGTGGGAGGATCAAAATCAGGCCACCCCGGACAGTTGTGAAACAGAGGATGTGTTAAATCATAAACCTTCTTGTAATTCATGGCTGTCTCCTTGTATAGGATTTTTATTTGATACATATCCCAAACGCGTTGAGATTTTTTCACTTTGTGCGAGGATCATTCTTTTAATATCTTCTTTCCGCTCTTCAGTCAGACGGACAGTGGGTATTGAAACACTGATTGCTCCGGCTAAATTTCCGATATAATTACGTATTGGAGCGGCAATACAATGCAGTCCTTCGCAAATCTCTTCGTTATCTTCCCCGTATCCCTGTATCCGTATTTTCGTCAGTTCCTGCTTCAGATCCCGGGGATTGGTTATTGTGTTTTTTGTATACCGGGGGAGTCCCACATTTTCTATTATCTTATCAAGAATCGGTTCATCCAGATGGGAGAGCAGTACCTTTCCAATTCCCGAGCAGTGGGCGTTCAGCTTCTGCCCCACTTTTGAAATAATCCCCATGGCATGAGGGGCTTGTTTTTTCACCAGATACAGGACCTTCCCCGCATCCAGGATGCCGAAATGCACTGTCTCGCCTACCTGCTCAACAAGTTCTTCAAGATACGGGATAACAACCTGAACAAGGTCCATGGAATCAAGTTTATTTTTGCAAAGCTCCAGGACCTTTGTTCCGAGAAAATATTTACGGGTAGACGGCTCCTGTTCCAGATATCCCCAGAATTTAAGAGTGTCCACAATTCGATGGACCTTGCTTTTCGGAAGGTCAAATTTTACACTGAGTTCCGCAATACCCACGGGAACCTTGCGCAGACTTATTTCATCAAGGACTTCAAAAGCGTTTCCTAAAGTTTTCAGATAGTACTTTTCTTTAACTTCCATCTTCTCTTTTGTTCTAATTAATGGAACCATGTTCCGCTATATGGATAATAAAATAATTATAGCACCGAGTAATTTTCTTGTAAAGGGAAATTTGAAATTATTTAGAACGCCGTTACGTATAGCGGAACAAAAAACCGGGATTCTGCACTAATTCAGCAGAACCCCGGCATACATATACATTTCAAAGTTTTAAGAAAGAATCACAGCCTCCCCGGGTACTATAACTCTGTCCCCGGGCACAACTTCATTCTTTTGCTTTTCCTCTCTGAATTTCGGCGGGAGAGCAAAAACAGCGAGAAGTTTGTCCTTTTTTGCTGCCGAGGATTCAATAACAGCTAATCCTGTTAACACCCCTTCCGTATCGAGAACCGCACTTGTTACCTTTCCGATAATCTTACCGTTCTTTTCGGCTACTGGATCTCCGAAATTGGGCTTGCGCACACCTTTTGCAGTCATTCTCCACTGAACAACACGCCGATTTGACGCATTATCTCTCTTTCGTATAGCTTCCCTGCCGATAAAAAATGGTTTGTGATATTTTACATAACCGCCGAATCCGGCTTCATCAGGAGTAAGCTCCTCAGGACCTGCCAGCTCATGACCATACAGAGGCAGGCCTGCCTCCGTCCTTAAACTGTCCCTGGCAGCCAAACCGCAGGGGATCAGACCAAAAGGTGCTCCGGTTTTCAGGAGTAAATTCCAAAGATCAATAAGAGAATCCGGATGCACATACAGCTCATATCCTTCTTCCTCCCCTGTATAACCGGTTTTCGCGGCAAGAACAGAAATGCCTGAAAGATTCATTCGGGCAGTCTGTGTTTTTCGGATTTCTTTCAAACTCTTCAGGGTGGCAGAATCAGAAGCACAGGCGCGGAGTATCTTTACGGATTCCGGGCCCTGAAGAGCGATCCCTCTCAGCTGATCCTGTCCTGATTTTTCATCTTTCAGGTTCCGAAGGCTAAAATCACTGTACCCTTCAACCCATGGCCTTTGCGCGTCAATAAGGACACCCCCGTTTTTCACACTGTTAAGCCAGTCCCAGTCCTTATCTTCATTTCCAGCATTCACAACGAGAATATACTTTTCCTGGCCGACACAATAAATCATAAGGTCATCAATGCAACCTCCACTGATATCAAAAAAATGACTGTAACAGGATTCTCCGGGCTGCAGCCATCCTGCATAATTACCATTTACAAGGTCCAGGAAGGGGAGAGCTTCTTTTCCGGAAACCTCAAAACAGCCCATGTGGCTTACATCAAACAAACCGGCTTTCCGGCGCACAGCTTCATGCTCTTCAGAAGCTGAAGTGTACCATACCGGCATAGAGTATCCGCCGAAAGGCACCATTTTGCCTCCGAGTTCCACATGGCGGTCATAGAGCAGAGTTGTTTTCGTCTCTTCTCCTGGTTCCGGAGCCTTCCATTCCTGTTTAGCCTGAGATTCTTTTGGAGAGATTCGGCCGCAGCCGATAAAATAGGCTTTTGAAATATCAAAGTATTGAGGATATTGCTGATAGGCTTCCTCAACTCCGGATCCGGACTTCGGATTATCCTGGGGCATTTCCCCGTCCCATTCTTCCTCTGAAAATACCAGTTTAACCGGTCCTTCAATCTTTTTCAGGCAATCATTTTCATCAAAAACAGTATAACCCGCTGATAAATCCTTCAGCCAGCGGAAAGCTTTCTGTCTGTTCTCTTCTGATACAAAAAGCAGTGCCTCAGTATTTTCTCCGGGATTCAGAGGTTTAAGATTCATAAGAGCTGAAGTAACAAGGACGCCTTTACTGTCAAAAAAGAGAGTTCCCTTCCATTTACCGGGCGATAGTTTATACATATCCGTTGTTGAGGCACTATTGAGAAACGGTACAGTTCTTGGTCCGGACACCTTAATACATGGGCCTGAGATTTCCTGCTTTTGTTGTGCCGGGATTACATCAGAACCGGCGTCCTTAATAACTCCGGTGATTTTCTCTTCTGCCGACCTGAGTGCCGGGCAGGGAATCTTTCCCCTTGGAACGGTGTGACCCATTCCTCTATAAGTGAAAGGAATAATCTGCTTAAAAAGTTCCGCCGAAGCCCGGGCTATCTCCTCCATATGGGTTTCCCTCAATCCCCGCTGGGTAACCCAGGGAGTACCGAAACGGAGGCCTTTGGCAAGGGCAGTCTTTGTGTCTCCGGGAATGGTATTTTTGTTTACCACAATACCGGCTAAATCAAGAATCCGTGCAGCCGGTTCACCGTAAAGAGGGATTTTTGAGCCGGGAACCGCGGAACTGACATCCACAAGGACGATATGTGTGTCTGTACCTCCGTAAACAACCTTAAGCCCTTCGCTTTCGAAACCCTGTGCTAAGGCCTGAGCATTGAGCACAGTCTGTTTTTGAAGTTCCCTGAATTTATCTGTCTTTGCTATTTCAAACGCTGCGCACAGAGCAGCCATTTTATTTACATGAGGACCGCCCTGGGAACCGGGAAAAACTGAGGTATCTATTTTTTCGCTGAGGCTGAAATCTGTTGTGAGAATTACCGCACCCCTTTGACCCCCAAGGGTTTTGTGGGTTGTAAAAACCGTAATATCAGCAATGCCTACAGGATTAGGATACACCCCTCCCAGGACGAGACCGGCTGTATGGGCTATGTCCGCAAAAAGAAAAGCCCCTACTGAATCAGCTATCTCACGAAACCTCCGGAAATCAGGAGCCCATGAATAGGAGGTATATCCGGCAATGATGAGTTTCGGATTGAACTGCTGAGCCAGAGACTGAATTTCATCATAATCAAGTTTCCCGGTTTCTCTGGATATACCGTAGGATACCACCCGGTATTTTTTGCCTGACTGGTTGAACTCACTTCCATGGGTCAGGTGGCCCCCCTGGAAGAGATCCATTCCCATGATCGTATCTCCGTCTTCCAAAAGCGCATCATAGACTTCCAGGTTCGCTGCGGAACCTGATAATGCCTGAACATTAGCGAAAATATCATCAATTTCTGCATTGGGATTGGAAAAACATTCCGCCGCAAGTCTTCCGGCCAATGATTCTACTATATCCGCGAACTCGGTCCCTTTATAGAATCTTCTGTCACTATAGCGGTGATAATAAGCCAGCTGGTACTCCCAGTCCTTCAGCAGAGATGTATCATAGTTCATCATTCTCCGACGCGGATATCCCTCAGCATAAATATTCTGGAAGACAGAACCCAAAGCTTCCCGGACAGCTTTGGGCGCATAACTTTCCGATGGAATCATGATAAGCTTATCAATCTGACGCTCCTGTTCCAGGCTGATGAGTTCGGCAACCGCCGGTGACAGGGTCTTCAAGTCTTCCCGAAATAAAAAATCCTCATTCTTGTTTTCCATGGTCTACTCCTCAAGGCTGCAGAGATCCATCTGCCTTGCCGCTGCTGTTTCATCAATTCTGCTTACCGGGGTATTCTCCGGCATGGTATGAAATTGCCCGGGATTTTCTTCTGCAGCCCGGGCAAGATCAAGTAAAGCATCCGCAAATGCGTCAAGGGTTTCTTTTGATTCTGTTTCCGTGGGCTCTACCATAAGGGCCTCCTTTACAATAAGAGGAAAATAAACAGTGGGAGGATGAAAACCTTTATCTATCAGTCCCTTTGCAATATCCAGAGCACTGACCCCTGATTTTTTCTGTTTTGACGCGGAAAGGACAAATTCGTGCATGCAGTGATTTGCATAGCTGCATCCCGGTTCATACGCCTGTCTCAGCCTGGCAAGAAGATAGTTGGCATTCAGTACTGCATTTTCACTCACTTCAAGGAGCCCCTGCCGCCCCAGCCGCAGGATATATGCATATGCTTTTACCAGCACAAGAAAGTTGCCGTAAAAAGGTGCAATATAACCTATGGAATCCGGTTCATCATATTTCAGAGAGTAGGTTCCGTCCTCTCTCCTGATAATCCGGGAAGTGGGCAGAAAAGGAATGAGCTCTTTTTTAACACCTACCGGACCTGCTCCGGGTCCGCCGCCCCCATGGGGTGTTGCAAAAGTTTTATGAAGATTGAGATGAACAACATCAAAACCCAGGTCTCCGGGCCGGGCTTTTCCCAGGATTGCATTGAGATTCGCTCCGTCATAGTACATGAGGCCTCCTGCCTCATGGGTCATGTCGGCAATTTTTTTAATATTCGGATTAAAAACACCCAGGGTGTTGGGAGAAGTAAGCATCACCGCTGCTGTTTCATTTGTCAGAGCTTTGGTAAAGGCATCAAGATCCATACAACCGTCCTCATTTGAAGGCACAGTTACAACATCAAAACCTGCTACAGCAGCACTCGCAGGATTTGTGCCGTGTCCGGAATCCGGAATAATGACAAATTTCTTCCCGGCTCCCCTGGCTTTATGATAGGCTGCAATCAGCATTGCCCCGGTAAGTTCCCCGTGGGCTCCTGCTAAAGGCTGGAGGGTAAAAGCATTCATTCCGGTTATCTCCCCGAGGAGATTCTCAAGTTCCTTGAGCAAAGTGAGGGAGCCTTGGCACAGCATATCTCCCTGAGGGAGCTGGGGAAGCAGGGGGTGCTGGGATGTAAAACCATTTTTACCTGCTAATACCTCGGTGAATTTCGGATTGTACTTCATGGTGCAGGAACCGAGGGGATAGAAATGGCTGTCTACTCCGAAATTCTGTTTAGATAGATTAGTAAAATGGCGGACAACCATATTTTCCGTCAGGCTCGGCAGCCCCGGTGCCTTTTCCCTTTTCAGGGCAGAAGGAATCTCAGCTTCTACAGGCACATCATTTTCAGGCAGAGTATAGCCCCTGCGTCCCGGTTTTGATAAATTAAAAATCAGCTCCACAGTACTTCCTCCAACATTTCAGCAAATATACTAATTTCCTGCTTGCTCCGTTTCTCTGTAACAGCAATAAGGAGTCCATTCTCCAAAGATTTATAATATCTGGCCACAGGAAATCCGGCTGCAAAACCACGATCCATCATGCTGCTGATAACTGCCCGCGGATCTTTGGGCAAAATGACAAGGAACTCATTAAAGGTCGGTGCCTCATCATAGACCTTCACTCCCCTGACTTCCCGGATCCGCTTTTTTGCATATTCCGTTTTGTTCAAACACAAACGTGCAAGTTCCGGTATCCCTTCCTTTCCATAGAGGGAGAGAAAAACTAAAGCCCGCAGGGCACAGAGGGACTGATTTGTACAGATATTGGATGTTGCCTTTTCTCTCCGGATATGCTGTTCCCTGGCCTGAAGGGTAAGCACAAATCCTTTTCTTCCAAGGCGGTCTTCAGCCGAGCCTACGATCCGGCCGGGCATTTTCCGTACGTATTTTTTAAGACAAGCCATAAATCCGAGATACGGTCCCCCGAAAGAGAGAGGGATGCCAAGGCTCTGTCCCTCCCCTACGGCAATATCAACGCCCATTTCCCGGGGAGTTTTAATAATTCCCAGGGAAATAGGATAAACATTTTCTATAAGCAAAGCCCCCCGGTCATGACACATTTCCGCAATATCGGAATGATCATCAAGAATACCAAAAAAATTCGGATTCTGAAGAATGACTGCCGCTGTACCGGCGTCAATCATTTCCTTAAGAGATTTCCTGTCAGCTGGGCCGAGCATAAAAGGAAGTTCTTCGAATTCAAGGGAAAGATTGGAAGTGTAGGTATCAATCATTTTCCGGTAAATCGGATTCACTCCGGTATCAACAATAATTTTCCTGCGGCCGGTAATCCTGACTGCCATCATAGCAGCCTCATACAGGGCTGTTCCTCCGTCATAGAGGGAGGCATTAGCTATTTCCATTCCTGTGAGGCGGCAGACAGCGCTTTGAAATTCATACATGGCCTGGAGAGTGCCCTGGGATGCTTCGGGCTGATAAGGGGTATAAGCAGTATAGAATTCCTGCCGGGAAACCAAAGCATCCACAGCCGCCGGTATATAATGGTCGTAAAATCCGGCACCTACAAAACAGTGAAGATGGCTGGTGTTTTTTTCCGCCAAAGCTGAAACAGCTG
>Ga0272441_10009528_pt1 | contig 14981 bp, 9 predicted proteins | sample SSMProp6N_FD_193582 | JGI IMG/M metagenome (GOLD analysis project Ga0272441, IMG submission 193582) | Marine sediment archaeal communities from Little Sippewissett salt marsh, Falmouth, MA, United States - SSM-Prop-6N | ecosystem: Environmental > Aquatic > Marine > Wetlands > Sediment ... | reverse complement strand
ATTTCCAATAATCCAATCCCTGAAGCACGCTCAGGCTCCCAATCGGTCCCCACTGAGCGCGGCCCAGCATGTTCACAAAATCTCCCACAGCAAAACCGACGCCCCCCGCCAGGAAACCACAGAGTGCTATCATCAGTGCCGCGCGATCCTTGCGACGGATCAGATAAAAAGCCAGCGCGATGAACAAGCCCACACAGCCCGACCAGTTATCGCTGCGAGGGGGTGTCATGTGCAATCCGAGTACGCCCGTCAGGAGAATATATCCAGCCCACCAGCCGGCGGCCAACACCATGATAAAAACGCAGGCCGACCGGTCGCGCGGAACGAGCAAGGCGTAAACGCCAGCCACGAGCAAGGCGGACGTGGCGGCGAACCAGTCGGTGTCATGCAGATACCATTTCTCGACCAAAAGCTCGGTTAAGCCGCTCAGATCCATCGCCAGCCAAGCAAGCCACAACACAACCAAAGGCCCGGCGAATCGTTCCAGATACGAGCGGGATTGGGTGACGCTCAGCGCGAGGATACCCGAGCCGATGCCTCCCCATAATCCGCCGATCAGAAATAAACTGGCATACCCATAGGCAACATCCGGCAGCGAGGAACTGGCCGTGTAGCCGATGACAATACCGTAGCTCATTTGCCCTCCGAACGCCCATCCGATGCCGCCGCACAGGGCCATAAGGCTCGCGCGTTGCCACCAGTCCCGCCTGCCGGAAGCCAGGCAGATCGCAAGCCCCAGCAGCGCGCCCGGGACCATCGCTCCGGCCTCGTGGCCGTAGTCGCCGCGAAAGCCCCAGCCGACGGACATCGCCAGGCCGGATAGAAGAATACCGAGTAGAGCAAAGTCCGACGAGCGAGTTTTCATATCCATGCGAATTCCCCTGCGTTTGCTTCCGGACAAAGAAAAGCCTATAATATTGGCCTATACAAGAGACTCTTTCGACAAGTCTAATACAAGAAGGAACGTGATACAATGCCGAGAACGAAAATCATCGCGACCTTAGGCCCGGCCAGCAGCAACGATACGGTCCTCCGAAAGATGTTCGCCGCCGGCCTGGACGTCGTCAGGCTAAATGCGTCGCACGGAACCCACCCGCAGCATCTCGCGCTAATCGAGCTGATCCGCCAACTCAACAAAAAGTACCGACGTTGCATTCGGATCATGCAGGATCTGGCAGGCTTCCGAATCAGGATCGGGCGATTTAAAGGGGCGAAGACTAGAGAGTTGAAGAATCGCACCGTGGTATGGCTGACGCGCGATACGGAAAGCGCCGGGCCGAAAACCATACCGTTTGATTATCAAGGGGACCTGACGCCTATCAAAGCGAACCAGCGGATTTACATCGACGATGGGAACCTGATTCTTCGCGTCAAGAGCACCTCGACCCATAGCATCAAAGCCATCGTTGTCGAGGGCGGCATTCTCAAAGAGAGAAAAGGCATCAACATGCCCGACGTAAACCTCGAATTCGAGGGGATCACACAAAAAGACAAGAAAGACATCGAGTTCGGCGTTCAGCAGGGCGTGGATTATATCGCCCTGTCGTTTGTGCGCGACGAAAATGATGTCTTACAGGCCGCGGAGCTGATAAAACCGGGATTGCCCAAATGCCGGATTGTCGCCAAGATCGAGAGCCGGCAGGCCATCGAGAATATCGACCGGATCATTAACGCCGCCGATGGGATCATGATTGCCCGCGGGGATATGGGCATCGCCATCCCGATCCAGGAAGTGCCCATCATCCAAAAGCGCATCATCAAGAAATGTAATGCGGCGAAAAAATTCGTTATCACCGCCACGCAAATGCTCGAACACATGACCGAGCACAGCCGGCCGACGCGTGCCGAGGTCACCGACGTCGCCAACGCCATCCTCGACGGCACCGACTTCGTCATGCTCTCGGCCGAGACGGCCGTCGGCCGCTTTCCGCATCAATCCGTTCTGATGATGAACGAGATTATCAAGTTTACTGAAAGGAGCGTGAGAAATCATGAGATTTTATGTTAATCGTCGTGCCTTTCTTAAGACCTCTGCTTTCGCCGGCCTGGCCACAATGTTGATATATAACGGCAATTCGGCCTTGAGTTATGAGGCAAATGAAAAGTTAAATGTCGCGCTCATCGGTGTTGGCGGGCGCGGCCGGTGGTTCGTCGGTACGATGCCGAAACTGGGCACCAACGTCGTGGCGATGTGTGATGTCAACGACCATAAGGCCGAACGATCGTTCAAAGAAATTCCAAAGGCGAAGAAGTTTCACGATTTTCACAAGATGCTCGATGAGATGGACAAAAGCATCGACGCGGTGGTGATCGCGACGCCGGACCATATCCATGCCGTAGCGTCTGCCGCGGCGATCCGGGCGGGCAAAGGCGTCTTTTGCGAAAAGCCGCTGACGCACAATATTAAAGAGGCCAGGGCACTCCGCGAGTTGGCCGCTAAGTACAAGGTCGCCACACAAATGGGCAATCAGGGCACTTCGAGCGAGGCCTTTCGCAGGGCGGTCGAGCTCGTTCAGGCGGGCGTCATCGGTGAGGTCCGTCAGGTACACGCCTGGAACACGGGCGGCGGGCCGGGCGATCGACCCCTCCCGACCGACGAGCATCCCATACCGGAATACTTGAAGTGGGACCTGTGGCTTGGACCCGCCCAATTCCGGCCGTATAACTCGCGCTGGCTGGCCGGCTGGCACGGCTGGCGGGATTTCGGCACGGGCAATCTGGGCAACTGGGCCTCGCACACGATGAACCTGCCCTTTAAGGCTCTACGACTCGATTCGCTTTGGAATAAGTCTGCCTTGTTGTCCAAACGCTTTATTAAGCTGATTCCGGAAGTCTCCGGCGTGCATAAGCATACTCTTCCGAAGTGGGAGATCATTCACTACGACTTTCCCGCCAGGGGCGACATGCCGCCGGTAAGAATTAACTGGTACAACGGCCCGGGCCAGGCGCCGGGACCCAGGGGCATGATCGAAGAGATGATCGGCAGGCGGCTGGACTGGGGGGACGCGGGCGAGAAGAAGTGGAAGGATCATGCCGGCTGCCTTCTCATTGGCTCCAAAGGGATGATTCACTCGACGGGGCATAATATGTCATTCACGCTGTTGCCGGAAGAGACGTTCAAAGATTTCGATGGTCCGCCGCGAACGCTGCCCCGCGCCAGAGGCCACGAGCGCGAGTGGCTTGCGGCGATTAAGGGCGGACCGGCCCCGATGTCCAGCTTCGACTATGCCGACCCCTTAGCGGAATTCGTATTGTTAGGCAACGTCGCGACGCTCGTCGGTGAGACCATAGAATTCGACCCGCTTGAAATGAAGGTCCTCAACAATTCCCAGGCAACCGCCGCCCTTGAGCGAGAGTACCGACAGGGCTGGTCCTTGTGAGAAAAACGATGAAAATGAAAAGAACACAATCTGAAATCGCAAAGTCATCACTTTTCATATTGCTGTTTTTAGGAGCATATACAACCGCTCTCGGGCAGGTGACTGAGCAACAAGCCGAGCGAATCAGGACAGCCGTACCGGACAGGGCGACGGTAACGCCGAAGAAGCCCCGCCGGGTCTTGATCTGGAACACGCCCTTTATGGATAAATCCCCGCACAAGGGCTACTCGATTCCGCAGGCTGAATTCGCGATGACGCTGTTGGGCCGGCGAACCGGTGCATACGAGCCGGTGGTCAGTGATGATGTCGCCATGTATCTGCCTGAGAACTTGAAAAAGTTCGATGCGATTGTGATGAACAACAGCAATGGGCCGTGGATTCGTCCCACCGAGAAAGACATGTCCAAGTTTGCACAGTTCGACGGAAATATCGATGCAACCGAGCGTTTTCTGCGGAGGAGTCTGTTGGACTGGGTTCGCAATGGCGGGGGGGTCGTCGCCTATCATCATGCGATCGGCGGCAATACACACTGGCCGGCGTTTCAAGAGTTGCTGGGCGCCGGGTATTGGGGCCATCCCTGGAACGAAGAAGTGGGCGTCGAGCTTGATGAGCCGAACCATCCGTTGCTTGCCGTGTTCAATGGTAAAGACTTTCGACTGAGCGAAGAGATATTTCAGTACCGCGAGCCTTATTCGCGAAAGACACTCCGCGTTCTGCTCTCGTTGGACACGATGACAACCAATATGGGTGTGCCGTGGATACACCGAACGGATAACGACTTCGCACTGGCGTGGACTAAGCAATACGGAAAAGGACGCGTCTTTTATTGTGCGTTCGGACACCGGAGTGAGATTTGGTGGAATCCGACGATATTGAGGTTCTATCTCGACGCGATCCAGTTCGTCATGGGTGATCTGGCAGCGCCAATGGCTCCACGACCGAACGACCGCCCCGTGAAGCGCGCGCCGGGACCGACGCCTCCGGAAGTCCGGTCGGCTAAGATGAGAGCAAGAAATGTGCGGGGGCCGACCCAGCAGCAGATTCAACAGATCGAAGCCGCGGCTCCAGACAAAGCGCCGTCCACTCCCGCGCAGCCGCGTAAAGTGCTCGTCTGGGGCCATACGTGGACACATCAGCCGAATCCCTTCGCCGAGGCGGCGATTAACATCCTGGGTCGAAAAACCGGCGCCTTCGAAGCTCTTGTAACCGACGATCCGCGTTTGTTGCTCAGCGACCGCCTGCCGAAGTTCGATGCGCTGGTGATGAACAACATCCACGAGCGCGATCCGTTCTTGCCTGACGATTTCACCAAGCTGACGGACCAGCAAAAAGCGGCCGCACGAAAATTCGACGAAGCGGTTAAAAAGAGCATCCTCGATTACGTTCAAAGCGGCAAGGGCATCGTGGGCGTTCATGCCGCCACGGCGGCTTTTCAAAACTGGCCCGAGTACGGCCGGATGATGGGCGGCTACTACACCGCGCACATTCTTCAGGACGTGGCGATCAAGCTGGACGATTCGCACCATCCGGTGAATGCTTGTTTCGGCGGAGAGCCTTTCAAAATCAATGATGAGATTTATATCTTCCGCGAACCTTATTCGCGCGAAAATCTCCATATCCTACTCAGTCTCGATCTCGACCAAATGGATGATCCCGGCAAGCGACCCGATAAAGACTATGCCGTTTCGTGGATTCGACCATATGGTCAAGGGCGCGTCTTTTATACGACTTTGGGTCACGCCGCTGAGACGTATTGGAATCCGCTGTTCCTTCAGCATCTGTTGGCCGGGATCCAATTTGCAATAGGCGATTTGAATCCGTAAGAAAATAGTGATTTTAACAGAGGGACTACAAGAATGAATGCCGAAAGCAACCAATCGAATTCTCATGTATCACGCCGTCGTTTTCTCGGGATGGCCGTTGCGGGCGCCACTTTACCGAGCTTAGCCATGGACTCATCGTTGGCCTCTGACAGCAAGGACGGACGCGCAATGAAGTTTTGCATCTTCTCCAAACATTTGCAATGGCTGGATTATGAACAGATGGCCCGGACCGCCCGCGAGATCGGATTTGACGGTATCGACCTGACCGTCCGGCCCCGCGGCCACGTTCTGCCGGAGCGCGTGCGGGAGGATCTGCCCAAGGCCGTTCAGGCCATCAAAGCGGCGGAACTCGATGTTCCGATGATCGCAACCGCGATCACTGACCCGGCAGACGCGCTGACGGAACGCATCCTCGCGACGGCGAGCCGGGCGGGCATTCGCTATTACCGCATGGGTTACTACCGATACGACGATTCCAGGCCCATTCGCCAAACTCTGAGCGAGGCCCAGGCGAAGCTCCGCGACCTTGTCGATATGAACAAGCAGTACAATATTGTGGGTACCTATCAGAACCACGCCGGCGCCAGATACGTCGGAGCGCCCCTCTGGGACCTTGATATTCTTTTCAGAAATCTTGATACGCGCTGGATCGGCTGTCAGTTTGACATCCGGCACGCCACCGTCGAAGGCGGAACAGTCTGGCCGACCCATTTTCGATTCATGTCACAGTATATCAACACACTCGTGGCAAAAGATTTCAAATGGTCTCAAACCAAAGATGGCTGGAAGGCGGAGAATTGCCCGTTGGGCGAGGGCATGGTGGACTTCTCGGAGTATTTCAAGATGTTGAAAAAAGCGGGTATCGCGGTACCGATGTCGCTGCATTTTGAATACCCCATCGGGGGCGCCGAGCATGGCGCTCAGCGTTTGACCGTGGATAAGCAGCAGGTGATTGGGGCGATGCGAAGAGACCTTCGCTTTCTGAGGAGCTTGTAGCACCATATTAGCTCACATCGTTGACGACGTTTTGCGGCTTTCCGGCGAGGAAGGCGGCGACGTTGTCTATGGTGACTTTCAGCAATCTTTCTCTTGCGGCGCGGGTCGCCCAGGCGATGTGCGGCGTGATGTGGCAATTCTTCGCTCCCGGCAGGGGATTGTCTTTTACCGGCGGCTCGGTGGAGAGCACATCCACGCCGGCGCCGGCGATTCTCTCATCGTTGAGGGCGTCGGCCAGCGCCTGTTCGTCAATCAACGGCCCCCGGCTCGTATTGATCAGAAACGCGGTCGGTTTCATCAGGGCCAGCCGCTCTGCGTTGATGAGGTTCTGCGTCTCTGGCGTTAGCGGACAGTGCAGAGTGATAACATCGGATTCTCGGAAGATATCTTCCAGCTTTACCATCCGGCATCCTTCCGGCATCTCGGAGGGCTTCGTGACATCATAGACGATCACGTTCATCCCGAACGCCCGCGCCAGCCGGGCCGTGGCCCGACCGATCCTCCCGAAGCCGACGATCCCCATCGTTAATCCCTGAAGCTCGATCAGCGGCGTATCCCAATAGCAAAAATCCACACTGTCCACCCAGCGCCCGTCCCGGACCGTCCGAGCGTGGTGACCCACGTTCAGCGCTAAGTTAAGCAAATGGGCAAACACCATCTGGGCGACGGACTCCGTTCCATAGGTCGGGACGTTGCTCACCGGCACATTTCGCCGGCGAGCCGCCTCAACGTCCACGATGTTGTAGCCGGTTGCCAGCACGCTGATGAATTTGAGTTCGGTCAGCCGGTCGATGGATTCCGCCGACAGCACGGTCTTGTTGGTCAGAACAATCTCGGCTTCTCCGGCCCGCGGAATGATCTGCTCCGGCGCCGAACGATCGTAGATGGTGCATTCGCCAAGGGTTTGAAGCTCGCTCCACGACAAGTCGCCGGGATTGAGGGTATAGCCGTCTAATACAACGATCCTCATTGGCGTTCTTTCTAATTGCGAATCTAATCGAGCGTCATCGTGACTTTGCCCAGGGGGCCGCAATCGCCGATGTAATCCCCTTTGATCCCGTCGCCTTTGGCTCTGTAGGCGGGGGCCGCCGTGCCGGTGACAACGACCGCGCCGGGTTCCAGCGTGCCCCCGAGCTTGACGACATGATTGGCGCACCAGAGCAGTGAATTCCAGGGGCTGCCCATCACGTCCGTCGCGGGGCTGTCGGCGAGCACCTGGCCATTTCGGATCAGCTTCAGCCTCAGGGCATCGACATCGACCTGGCTCGGGCATACGGCGGGACCGAGGACGAAGACATGGGCGCCGACGCCGCTGGCGATCTGGTCCTGAACTTTCGGGGCGGCGTCCGCTTTGAAGCGATAATCACCGGCATCGAAGGCGGTGTGCACCCATCGGACATGGTTCTTTATCTGAGCGACATTTTCGAACTCATGATCGATCCATTTGCCGATCGTGAAGGCGATTTCCGTCTCCAGCGTCATTTCCCTAAAAGTATCTACCGGGAGCTTCGAACCGTTCGGCACGCGTTGGAGCCGAAAGAGCGGACCCCGTGCCGGCTCGGTCATACCGAACTGCTTCTGGGCCGCCTTGCTCGCATAGGCCACCTTGTAACCGGCTAAGGCGCCTAGCTCCTTACTGAGCTCTCTGGCCAGTTGACGTTGAATCTGGTAAGCTCTTTTGACGCTAAACGATCCGTAAGTCTCTGTCAGAGCGGGGATCAGGGTTTGCGTTCTGCGCCCGGCTATCATCTCTTCGATCATCTTTTTCGCATTGATTTTTTGGCCGTACACGCATGGGCCGCTCGCGGCGGTCAGGACGACAACCAGAAATACGGTGGAAATTTTCAAAAGGACGGGACTGTGCGTCTGTTTCATTTGGTCACCTCCAGGGCAAAATATTAACATCGGATCATTTGAAAATCACTCACATTCTACACCGCCGGAAGCGGCGAGTAAACAATCATTCGATGACCATTGTGAATTTGGAGCGAAGGGGATAAATTTTCCGGGATATTGCACGAGCACGAGAGATGTGATATCCTTTCGAGCGAAAAAAACAACCACATGTATTAGGAGAAAAAGTTATGGTTAGTAAACTCATCAAGCAAAAGAACAATCACTCGCACTTTCTTACATTCGCCATTTTATGGATATGTATTTTGATTCTAACACCTTTGGCTCCTGCAGGCCTGGATAAAGATCAGATGATCTGGGAGGCTCGAAAAGCCCTCGAAAATGCCGATTCTTTTATGGGGGATTGGCAGGGCGGTTGGAGTCTGGATGACGGCACGAATTCGGGAGAGCTGGTGGCCCAGGTAATCGCTTTGGGCAAGGGGACGTATAAGGCTAACTTCAATGGGGAATTCGACTACTTCTGGCCGCCCCTTTTTGAGCTTAGCGGTCGGCGTGAAGATGCGGCCGTACAATTTAATGGCAAGCCCGAAATCGGGAATATGACGCTGGATATTCAATCAACGATTGGAAACGGTAAGTTTACCGGTAAATTCAAAGGCATCGGTGATGACGGACTGGAAAGAACGGGTAAGTTTTCGATGGAGAAGGTGATTCGGCTCTCTCCGACCTTGGGCGCGAAGCCGCCTGCGGGCGCGATGGTGCTGTTCGATGGTAAAAACTTCAACGCATGGCAACCGATTCGGCCCAGGCCGGGAATAAAGTCCATACAATGGAAACTGCTTGATAACGGTGCGATGGAGGTCAAGCCGCGCACCAGTTCCATCATTACGAAGAAAAAGTACACCAACGTCAAATTACACATAGAATTTCGCTCACCGTTTATGCCCGACGCACGCGGTCAGGCTCGGGGCAATAGCGGCGTGTACCTCCAGGGGCGATATGAAGTGCAGATCCTGGACAGTTACGGTCTTGAAGGTCTGGACAACGAGTGCGGCGGGATCTACAAGGTCGCCCGGCCCAGGGTCAATATGTGCGCGCCACCGACGCAATGGCAAACGTATGACATCACATTCCACACCAGCGGCGTCAATGACAGCGGTGAAAAAACCGGACCACGCATGACCGTCCTCCATAACGGCGTCCTGATTCATGACATGGTCAGCGTATCGAAGCCGACGACAGCGGCCCCGGATCCCTCGCGGTCCGGACCGGGTGGGATCTACCTGCAGGATCACGGCAATCTTGTGCAATTTAGAAATATCTGGGTGGTCGCGTTGCCGGAGGCGACGCCCTAATGGCGTGAGGCTGGATTGACAATTGAACGGGGCACCGTATCGATGGGTTTGATGGATTAGTTCGGGAATTCGATTTTGAGGACCTTTCCGTCTCCGCCCACCGAAGCCGACACGATACATCGCCCGCCGCCATAAAAATTCACCTGCCAAACCTGCTTCCGCCCGGTGTGTTCGGCACGGACGTGCATCTCTGTAATATCTTCCAGCGCGTCCTTGATACGGACATCGGTGCTGGCGATAGCAATAGCGCGAACGGCCGTCATCGGCCACTTTAACCGGTTCTGCAATCGCTCAATGGCTTCCTGAATCTCCATGACTTCCACGTCATTGCCTTGTGCCCTGGCTTCTTCGAGCTCCTTTTTGAGCGTGTTGATTCTTTCTTTTATTTCCTCTTCGCTTTCTTCATGCGAATCGGCGGAAACCCGTCCGCCGGCGCGGAGGTCATCCAGCAACTCCTGAATCTCTTCGACCTCCAGTTCGTTGCCGGCCCTTTGGGCCCTGTCCAGCGCCACTTCAAGCCGCGCTATCCTGACGTTTTTGGAAGTGGATTTGAGGGGCGTCACCGTGGCCGTACCTCGATCGCTGATGGCGTAGCATCGAAGAGGCCCGCCGTAGAGTTCACCCGGTCCGCCGGAGTGGCAAATGTACAGGGTGCCTTCGGCATCCATCGACGGGCAATTATCGAACTCGCCGCCGGCGCCGAAGGTCCACTTCAGGGTTCCGTCGTCGTTCACGGCATAAACCAGACCGGCATCCGTACCGAAATAAACGGTTCCGTCCGCCCCGACAATCGGTGAAGAATCGCTGCCCCATGGCATGCCTCTTTGGTCCGGATTGACATGCCAGTCGGGAAATCGGGTTTCATAAGACCATAGAACCCGGCCGTCGGGAGTGATCGCGGTCAGGCCCGTTTTGATGCCGGGTTCGGCCCGTGTGTTTTCCGGCACCCACGAGGTAATATAAATCATCCCTTCTTCCGAAAGCGCGGGCGACGTTTCCATCACGCCGACGTCCAGCTCCCATTTTAGGGTTCCATCCGGATGGATGGCCAACAGCTTGGAATAATTTTCCCTCGCTCCGGGTCTCGTGCAAACGTACACGGTCCCATCCCGGTCGACCGCCGGAGCGGCCGCGATGCTGGTCGTCGTTTGAATATCATATTCCCATTGGAGAGAGCCGTCTTCAGGATTCAGGGCGATCAATTTGTCGCCGCCGACATAAATCGTGCAATCGTCGGCCAGCGCCGCTGACAGGATTGTTCCCGAAGAACTCAACAGGACGGACCATTTTTCCTGCCCTTCCGGACTGACGGCGTAGAAATGACATTCGGCTTGCTCGTATGGACCTTTCACCGTACCGAAATAGACGACACCATTCGGATCGATGCTGATATGCGTGGCAATATCCCGCGATCCGACCCCGAAAGTCCATTTCACCATCCGGTCGGGATCGAGGGCATAGAGCTTCCTCTCATGTCCGGGCACGGAGAAACCGGTTGTGGTCGATCCTTTCCACAGATGAAGTGCCTCTCCGAAGTAGATCGTTCCATCCGGCCCAATGGACACGTCATTGATGCTCGCTTTGAGTCTTCTTTCCGCCAGTTCTTCCTTTTCAGCTTCAGACCAATCATCCGGCGGCGTGACTTCGATAGCCGGTAACTCGAATTGCCACTTCTCAGACCCATCGGTGTTTAAAGCAAACACCACCCCGGCATCCGTGCCCATGTAAGCCGTGCCGTCGGCGCCAATGGCAACGGAACTTCCCCAGCCGGGTAGGGTAAACTGCCACTTGAGTTTATTCGTTTCGGGTCCTTTGTACGGACTCTGTCCGGTTCGGCCCCGGTCATAGGCGAAGCCGGGCCATTGTACATTCCGGGGCTTGGCTTGTGCGGTATTACTATCTGCCTGGGTAGTCTCTGTGGGCGCAGCAAGCCCCACCTCACAGATAAGTGCGAGAACGAACAGCGAAAAGATGATACCCCGTCTCCGTTTATGCCAAGTCATATCACATACCAAAAGTCAAATATCAAAATATACAGGATACCAAATTTTCATCGAGCACGGCTTGGGCCGGGTCGAAGGATATCCGATATCAAGTATAACTGGCTTTCGAGCCGCTTGGCAAGAGGGAATGGTGTTAAAGTGCCTAAAATTAAAAGTGACTAAAGTGGCTAAAGTTTAGAAGAGTGCTCACACACTATCGTTCACTTTAGCTCACTTTAGTCACTTTAGCTCACTTTAATTTACTTTAAGGTCGATACAGCCGGATGTCGTCAACGTACAGCGTTCCCGAGCCGCCGGCCGACGCACCGCCTTTGCTGCCCAGGCCGATCGCGATCTTATCCACATTGGTCAGGTTGATCCCCTGATCGGCAAAAGCCTGTAATGGGACAACCCACTCCGTCCAGATAGTGTTGGTCGCCGTGCTCGGATCACCCTGAGCCATCAATGCGGGACCGCCGGCAGCGTTCGAGACCGCCACATACAGCGGCTCAGCGGCATTCGCCGAATCCCCGCGAACCCACAGCGACAATTCCGCGACGCCTTCCTCGGTCCAGTCCTTCGTAGCGGTCAAAGACAGTGTTGCCTCCGAATTCGTTACGCCGGCTTCGTTAATGTACAGCAGCGGCATGGACTGGGAGCCGCCGTGAACAATCGTCTGCTCGCAATACGGTGGCATTAAATAACCGACCTGCGCGCCGTTATCCGCAACGCCAAAGCCATCCACCCAGGTTTGCCAGATGGCCTCCCCGGCCGCATCGTTGTCAGTGTAGCTCTCGAAATCTTCAACGATAGCAAAGCCGGCCGTCGTGAAACTCCAAACGTTACCCTTCCAGGGACTGTCGGGATTGAGATTATTCACTTCATCAATACGCCAGTAATACGTGGCCTCCCACGCTAATTTACCGGGATCGTAGCTCTCGTCACCGAGCGTCTTGGACCCTTTGTATTCGGGTGAGGCTGTCGTCGCATTCCTCACGGCATCCGGATCCGTGCCGAAGTACACCTCGTGTGAAGCCGCATACACTCCCGAAATCCATGTCAGAATCGGCGTTTGGGTGATGTCCACAGCGCCGTTAGCTGGATTCGGATTCCCGACGCCGCCCTGGGTTGTGAAGCTCCAGACATCGCCTTTATACGTGCCCAAACCATCGAATTCGTCGACACGCCAGTAATACGTCTTGGCTAACGTTAGCGGACCGGGCGAATAGGTCGTCATTCCGGTAGGCACGCCCACAGTGGCACTGTCCACCTCGTCAAAATTGTCGCCGAAAAATACGGTGTGCAGTTTCGATCCGAAGCCCGCCGTCCAGCTAAGCACCACAGTCGGATCGACAGAATCGGCGCCGTCAGCCGGATCGGGATTATAGGCTTTCTTCGGCGGAATCGAGAAGTTCCAGACATACCCCTTCCACGGACTATTCGGATCGTCTGGATTGACCTCATCAATTCGCCAATAGTAAGTAGTTCCCGGGACAAGACCGTCCGGATAGGGGAATCCGGGAAAGCCGATCACAAAAAATGTCGAGGTCTGGTTGCCCCGGAATTCGGGTGAATCAATCGTGGCCTCGTTGACATTGTCAAAATTGTCGCCGACGTACACATCGTGTGAAACAGCAAAATCACCCGGCTCCCAGCTTAGGCTGACCCACGTATCCTCGTGGATTGCACCATCATGTGGGTCAGGCTTTCTGGCCTGAGGTTTCGCACCCAGTACATACTTAACGGCCGCTCCCAGCAATGCATAAGCATTGTCAGACAACACAGGATCGCAGTACTCGTGAAAGCCGTAACAAACCCGCACATCCGCCGCAACCTGGGGACTGCCATCCGTAGGAGGCGTTGGTAGAGCAGCCCCCTTCTCGTAAACAAAAAGAATATCGTACGTCTCGCCGTCAGCCAGGGTGGCGGTTGCGATCACCGTGGCCGCATCGCCCGCGATACCTTTGCCGAGACGGCATTCGCCCAGACTGCTGATAGTATCCGTGAGCAAGGCCACGCTTCCGCTGAGACCTGCGGCCAGAGGGTGCACGGGATTAACGATCTCAACGTTCGTGGTGACCACGATTTCGTCCGCGCCGCCGCCGTGCGTCAGACCCATCTCATCCCAGGCCCACATCTCGTTGACGATCATCGGGACTTCCACTTCCGTGATTTCTTCCCTGATGCCACCTGAGCCTACTGATTCGGAAATGAAGACCAAATCCGCTTCGGCGGCCGCGGCCTCGGTGGCGGCTTCGTCTTCGTCATCATCAAAATACGTCACTGTATGTCCAAGACCTTCCATGTAGGCTTTAAGCTCATCGTCTGCGCCCGCTTCGCCGCCGTCCAGTGCCGAGATAAACAAGATGTCGGCCCCCATCGCTACGGTCGCTGAAAAACCAAGAACGACCACCAGCCCAAGTAATGATTGTAGGAATTGTTTCCTGCTCATAGTTTTGTCCTCCAAATAGGCTCTCTTTTTCCCGAAGTGAAACCCTCGCCTCCGAAGCATGCGACCTGGTGGTCATAGCCGGGCGGCCCCGCTCTGCGTCTCTTGAATAATTCTCACGGAGCGGCCGAAATCCACCTGCCGCGAGACTCAAAGCCGATACACTTCACTGTTTTTATATGTATCAAATCCGCTCCCGCCCGTCAAGGAAAATCTCTCTCGCACAGGAGATAATCGTGCTTTCAGCGCTCATTCTTCCCCGGCCACGTCCAGCTCACCAGGTCGTCGCTCCAGGCAATAGCCAGACTCGCGGCCCCGTGGGCACGATGGGCCTCCAGACCTTCTTTCGACGAGCCGTGGAAGAACATCATATATTTGCCCACCGCGGATTCTTTCGTCAGATCGACGACCGTGGCGGCTGTCAGGCGGCCTTGCGCCCAGGGCCAGTCCTTCTGTCCCAACGTCAAAAGCTGAGTGTCCGGCCCCCATGATGTCGGGTCTTGCGATCGCTTAACGCCGATCCCGTTGCCCGGGGAGTGAAACATCACGTATTCATCGCCCTGCCGGATGACCGTCACATTTTCCCCGGCCCGCGCGCGACCGACATACGTCCACGATTTCAGGTCATGCGAATACGACATGCTAACCCCGTTTTGCTTGTAGAAGCACCACCATTTGCCCTTGTGCCCGGCATCCTCCATAAGATAAGGATCGATCATGCGGCCCATCCGGTCGCGCGGCACATCGTTGCCTTTGACGCGGAGCAGTTCCGGTTCGGACCATTGCTTCAGATCGTTGCTTCGCATGATCCAGATCCGGCTGTCCGTCGTACCGAATGTTTCCCAGTTGGGCGTCGGATACGTCTGCAAACAGATAATCCACTCATCGTCGTAACGGATGATGTTGCCGGGGCTGCTGTAGTTCAGATAGCGGTCGCGCGGCGTGATAATCTGAGGAAAAGTCCAGTGTACCAAATCCGGGCTGATGCTGTAGGCGGTCATGTTGTAGTAGCCGCCGTCCGTCGAGGTTTCCGACAGGGTGAAGTAAAGATAAAAATGACCGTCGTAGTAAACCGCCGCCGGATCGCGAAAGCCGTATTTGTGATCGCCGGCGAAAATGATCGGAGTCGTTAACGTCGAAAA
>Ga0272441_10009527_pt1 | contig 14982 bp, 9 predicted proteins | sample SSMProp6N_FD_193582 | JGI IMG/M metagenome (GOLD analysis project Ga0272441, IMG submission 193582) | Marine sediment archaeal communities from Little Sippewissett salt marsh, Falmouth, MA, United States - SSM-Prop-6N | ecosystem: Environmental > Aquatic > Marine > Wetlands > Sediment ... | reverse complement strand
AGGAAATCATATTCACGCCGGATGGTAAAGGTATCGTCTTTTCCGCCCGCGATGTGGGCGCGGAAGAGCCCTGGTCAACGGATTTCGATCTTTATTTGGCGCCGGTGGATGGTTCCGAACCACCGAAGTGTTTGACGGAGAAAAACAAAGCGTGGGACACGAATCCTGTTTTTTCGCCGGATGGTAAAACTTTAGCCTATTTGGCGATGACCCGGCCGGGCTACGAATCCGACCGTCTCAGAATCTTCCTGCGCCCATGGCCGGGCACTCGGGAGCGGATTCTCGCGGAAGATTGGGATCGCAGTCCCTCCTCCTTTTGCTTCTCGGCGGATGGGAGAACCATCTACGCTACGGCAACGAACTTGGGTCAGAAGTCATTATTCGCGATCGATGTTCAAACCGGCGCCGTTAGGATCATTGTTAAGGAAGGCAGCATTAGCTTTCCTGGCATCGCAGGCAACCGGATTGTTTACGGTATGAACAATCTACGTAGCCCCGTGGAACTTTATTCGATCAGATCCGATGGTACCGATGTGCGAAAAATCACCCGCATTAATGCTAAAAAACTTGCCACCGTTCGTCTGGGCGAGTACGAGCAGTTCACGTTCCCGGGATGGAACGATGAGACGGTTTATGGCTATGTGGTGAAGCCGGTTGATTTCGATCCCAGGAAGAGCTATCCGGTCGCTTTTCTCATTCACGGAGGTCCACAGGGTTCTTTTGGGAATATGTTCCACTATCGCTGGAATCCACAAGCCTATGCTGGGGCCGGCTATGCGGCGGTCATGGTGGATTTCCATGGCTCGACCGGGTACGGACAGGCCTTCACCGATTCGATCCGAGGCGACTGGGGCGGCAAGCCTTTGGTGGATTTGCAGAAAGGTTTGGCGGCCGCGTTGGAACGTTATCCCTGGATGGATGGCGACAGGGTCGGGGCTTTGGGGGCTTCGTTCGGCGGTTATATGATTAACTGGATCGCCGGCAAATGGCCGGACCGCTTCCGTTGCCTGGTCAATCACGACGGCAACCTTTGCGAGCGAATGGCGTACTATGACACGGAGGAACTTTGGTTTCCTGAATGGGACCATCTCGGAACGCCCTGGGAGAACCCGGAGGGTTACGAAAAACACAATCCGGTGAACTTCGTCAAGAACTGGAAAACACCGATGCTGGTCATTCACGGCGCGTTGGATTTTCGCGTCGCTGATACTCAGGGTCTGGGGACGTTCAACGCCCTCCAGCGTCGCGAGATTCCCGGCAAATTGCTCTACTTCCCTGACGAGAATCACTGGGTTCTCAAGCCCCACAATTCCATCCTCTGGCACAAAACCGTCATCGCCTGGCTCGACCAATGGCTCAAGTAATAAATGCATGTTGCATTGGACAATTAGGTTTGTTTTTGCAGAAGCATTAGGTTGGCAATTATGAGAAAGGTATCGATAGCGATAAATAGCATTGTTTTATGTTTACTCTGTATGAAAGCGGCACGAATCGAGAATGTCGAAGCGAATGAATACGTTTCGGTAGTCAAACCCGATTTTGTAAATAAGAGCTTTCGCTTTCAGCCGGCCAAGGGTCTCGGGAGGACCAAAGGCATCACCCGAAGAGATCCCAGTGATGTCATCAAGATCGGTGACACCTACTTTGTTTGGTACACGCGCGTGGACCAGAACAAGTTGCCCACTCATCTCAAGTACCTTCGGGCCTCAGGGTACGTCGGCACGATATGGTATGCCGTATCGAAGGATGAGGGATATACCTGGACCGAATGTGGTGAAGCGCTGGGGACGGGCCAAGCGGGGGCGTTCGATTCGTTCGCCGTTTTTACACCGAATGTCGTTAAGTTTGACGGCCGCTACGGGCTCTTTTACACCGGCGTCAAACCTACCCCGGAAAAAGACGCCTTTGAAAATAATTCGACGAATGACTTCACCGCAATAGGCATTGCCGTGGCCGATACTCCGCATGGGCGATTTCATCGTGTTGCAAACGAACCCATTCTCTCTCCTCCACCGAAGTCTGATCGTGCTGCTGGGCCGTCGTCTTTCGATAGCTATCGTATTGATGATGCGGCTCTGCTCGTACGGGACTATGATGGCGATGGAGACATGGATATTTGGCTATACTACAAAGGACGTAATATCGACCACGGGCGCGCCGGGCCGGTAAAGACAAAGATGGGCCTCGCCGTGGCCGATGAACCTCAAGGGCCATATGTCCGTATCAACTCCGCCCAACCGATTCTCACCCATAGCCATGAAGTCATGATCTGGCCTTACAGAACCGGCGTCGCTGCATATGCCTCCGCGAGTCGAACCCTCGAATTTGCGCCCGATGGTATCGACTTTACGACGAATCCGATCCGCGTCCGGACGACACCCAGGCCGAAGGCGCCGGGTTGTTTTCGCCCGGATTTGACGGAACCGGTGTCGTTCGGTCGGGGCATTGCATGGGGCATCTGCATGGAAGAGCCTTCGGGGCCGTGCCCTTATCTGCTCCGCTACGAAATCGACCTGGTCCTCCCCAAATAACGATCGCATAGTATTATACAAAGCCTATTGATTGTGGAGGGATAATAGTTTACTATCTTCCTCGCGCTGTCATCTCTGCGAAAGCAGGGCTCCAGGAAAACAACCGTCCAAATGGATTCCCGCTTTCGCGAGAATGACAAGCTGGCTTTTTTTCACAGACGACTATATGTACAGCTTATTATTTTGGATAGATAGATGGATAAAAAGTTTGTCAGGGCGATTTTTCCGGGGTCGTTTGACCCGATTACGAACGGGCACTTGGATGTCATCCATCGCGGCATGAAGCTCTTCGACGAGCTTGTCATTGCAGTCGGGCGCAGTCCGATCAAGAATCAGCTCTTCACACCTGAAGAGCGTGTGGAGATGATCGCGGAGCTTATTCATGAACTGCCGGGTGTCTCAGTGGAAGCATTCGAAGGGCTGACAGTGGAATACGCCTCTGACAAAAAAGCCGATGTGATCCTCCGTGGCCTGCGAAGCTTGACCGATGTCCAATATGAGTTCCAGCTTGCCATGACGAACCGCGCCGTGGCGGGGATTGAGACGGTCTTCATTATGACGAGTGAACAGTATGGCTTTACCAGTTCGACGTTGATTCGGGAAATTGCTTCACTGGGCGGCGATCTGTCGAATCTGATCCCGAAGAGCATTCACGAGCGTTTGAAGCAACGGCTCGATAAAACGAAGCACTGAACTCGAAATTCTAAATCCGAAAATCTTCCTAAGCACCGTCGGGCGTCTCCAAGGGAGGACAAGATATCGAATGTTCACAATCCGTGTTGAAACGCATTTTCAAGCATCGCATTGTTTGACCTTGCCGGATGGCTCAATGGAGCCGGCTCATGACCATGATTGGGTTGTTACGGCGGATGTGAGCAGTGATAAGCTTGATAAAATGGGTCTTGTTATAAGCTTCCAAAAGCTCAAAGCGATGATGGATGAAACGATAAGGGATTTCGATCAAACCGCGTTGGATACGATCAGCTATTTTCGGCAGAACAACCCATCGGCCGAGAACGTAGCCAAATATATATATGGAAGGCTTCGAGCCAGTGTTCCTGAAAGTGTCAAGTTGCGAAGCGTCAGAGTCATGGAGGAACCCGGCTGCTGGGCGGAGTTTAGTGAATAAACAGAGCAACATGCAACAAGATATGAAAATGTCGATGATTCAAGCAGAATTCCTAAATTATCATCTTTAGAATCATTGCAGGGCATGTTTTCTTTGGTATAATAGGATAAGTAAGACTCTTGGAAAGTTCTGAGGATCGAGTTCATTATGCGTTGTCAGATTTGTAACAAGAATGATGCGACGATTCACCTGACGGAGATTACCGAAGGAATTCGTACGGAAATGCATATTTGCGAGCATTGTGCCGCCGAGCAGGATATCACAGTAAAGAGTCATATCCCGATCAATGAATTGCTCAGCAATCTGCTTGCCGTTCAACCGACGGACGAGGAAATTTCCGGCCTCTCGGAGCAGAAGCTCGCGTGCCCGATCTGTGGTTTTACACTGGACCAGTTCCGTAAGGAAGGGGTTTTGGGTTGTCCTCGTGATTATGATGTCTTTGAAAAATCGCTTCAGCCCTTGATCGAAAAGGCGCATGATGGCAATACAACGCATTGTGGTAAGGTTCCACTGAAGACACCCGGCGATACGAAAAAGCAGATGGAGCTGCTCAATTTACGACAGCAGTTAGAAGCGGCGGTGCGAAGCGAAGATTACGAGCGGGCGGTTGAAATACGTGATCGAATTAAGCAGAACGAACAATAACGGTATTTTTCTTCTGCGTTACAAGTAATACGAACATGAAACTGACCGATATAAGTAATGACATCAATGAATGGTTCAATGGCTCTGGGCCGTTGGCTGACATCGTCGTGTCTTCACGGATTCGCTTGGCCAGGAATCTGGCGGGCTATAAATTCTTGAGCCGTTGCTCCAACAAGGACAAAACCGAGATTCTCGAAAAACTCAGGGATGTGATGATGTCGCTGAACCTCGGCGATAAGGTTTTCTATATCAGCGTGGACAAAGAGCCGATTTTGAACAAACATTTCCTTGTCGAGCGCCATCTGATCAGCCGGCATCTTGCCTTTGGCAAGGGGCCGCGCGGCGTGGTCATCGCCGAGCGGGAATTCTTCACGGCGATGATTAACGAAGAGGACCATCTGCGCATTCAGGTGTTCAAAGCGGGCTGTCAGCTCTCGCCGTGTGCCGAGCAGATCAACCGCATCGACGACATGATCGAAGAGAAGCTTCGTTTCGCTTTTAGTCCCCGATACGGATACCTCACGGCCTGCCCGACCAATCTGGGTACGGGAATCCGGGTTTCGGTCATGTTGCATCTACCGGCGCTGAAAATGACGGGCCAGATCGAGAAGTTCTTCAATGCGGCTAAGGACATGAGCCTGGCGGTTCGAGGACTTTTCGGTGAAGGCACCGAGGCGGCCAGCGACTTGTATCAATTGTCCAATCAAGTCACGCTCGGCGTCTCTGAATCAGCGATTATCTCGCAATTTGAGAACGCGATTATCCCCGAAATCATCGAGTACGAAAATGCAGCCAGGTCCCAGCTACTCTCCAATCAGGCGGAATTGCTCGACGACAAAATCTCCCGAGCGATCGCGCTATTGCAAAACGCCCATTTAATTAGTTCGCAAGAGGCTTTGTTTCTGTTGAGCCACCTGCGATTGGGGATCAATATGCATAAATATATGGGCGCCTCGACGCCCGCGATCGAAAAGCTCCGTTCCTTATGCGGCGCCGGCACCGATGCCGATAAGACAAGCCGGCTTTCCATTGCTACCATCAACCGACTGTTCATGCTGACCCTGCCGGCCCACTTGCAGCTCAACTATGGAAAGCCCCTGGACCCCACTCACCGGGACGCCCTCCGAGCCGAAATCATCCGCTCCGCCCTCAACCAGGATGCTCAGTCAAAAACTTAGGACTGTTCCAACTACAGTCTGATTGCAGTATAGAGGTCCGGTGCAACTAATCGAACAAATGCGTTTAGTTAGTCTTTGAAGTTTTTCATCCAGTTCGGCCAGACCGGCAATGGGGCATTTGTGTCGTAATTTCGATGCCACTTCAACGTCCACAATTCTTTAAGACCGATCTTCCTAACAGACCAATCCAGAAAGATGCCGTTTACACATCCGTCGTGCCGGTTGACGCAAAAAGCCGTCATATAATCAGAAGTCCCAACGTATGGCTGACCATCATAAATCGGAGGTTCATCGGACATCAGCGGATAGCCGGCATAATACTGCTCGCCCAAAAGGAGAGGTACTTCACTTGCACCTCTAACGTTAGGAGTCCTCCAATTGTTCGTCGTCTGCCGCTCTGAGCGATCCGGCATCACTTTCTGTTCGATTGGCGGATTACGAACCCAGGCATTGATTCCATAGCTTCCGGAAAGACCTTCGAAAGACGGGCGCTCACTCCCATAAACACCCCAGGCGGCGAATGGATGTTGGCCATCTTCGGTCAGAGGCTTTGTCGCAACCGGGCACAAGAGCAGATTGCTGTCCTTATAGTAGGGGCGTAATATGGCCACCCAAGTGCCACGATAATCCTTTCCCGACCACCAGCCTTCCTGGAAATTGCCATTGTTATCCTGCGTGTACATCGAAAAGTAAAGACCCCACTGTTTCAGGCTGGACTGACAGGCAACGGCTTGTGCCTGTTTCTTCACTCGCTGTAGCGCCGGCATCAATAGCGCCAAAAGTAATGCTATGATAGAGATCACCACTAATAGTTCTATTAGTGTGAAACCTCTTGATTTGTGCATATTATTACTCCTGTGTTCTTGTTTCGGCGAAAACTCGCCGAAACAAGAACACGATATAAAACCAGGCTTTTCCTGTCCAACGGCAGCTTTACGGCAAGCACATCCGCCAACGCCGCTCAGTCAACGTCGTTGGTAATCAAGATAGCGTCAAGGAATACTCCATCTTCACGCTTAGCGATCTCCAGCGTATGTGCTCCGGCCGGCAGCGTATAATTCATCACCTCGAAAACCTGCATGCCACGACTCAATTCACTGTAAACCTCGTCCCAGCCCCAATCGCCTCTTGGGACATCAATCGCATCAAACCTGACCCAGCCGGTGCCGGGCAGATCCTGATCTTCAAGGTTTTGACTCGTCGCCGTCGGGATTCGGACCCAGAAGGAATCGCTGTTGGCCTGCTGGGCCCTAAACAACATCTTGTAGGTCCCTCCGGCAACACTAAAGTCGTAAGAGGCGATCCATTCCACTCCCGGCGGAGTGCTATTATCGTCGCCGTCTCCGTCTTCCGAACCGATGTGACGTCCACCCGATGAGTCCGGATCGTCAAAAATCTTCCAGTTCGCTCCCATGGTAGTGGCCGCTTCGGCTTCCAGCCATATTTCCTCAGGAGGCTCAGGAGCCGATGGATACAACCGGATGTCGTCGAAGAACACGATGCCTGAACCATCGGCCGTCAGATTGTTCTCGTCTCCAAAGCCAATGGCAAGCTCCGTGATATTCTGCAAATCCACACCCAACGCCGCAAGGTCGATATTCCAGAGCTTCCACATGCCTCGCTCCATGTGCTCTATTTCGGTCGGTTGTATGTCGGCCGGGTCACCATCGTAGACTATCCTGGAACCGTTGACCTTGACATACATCTGCTCGACACTATTTTCCGGGACGCCGTGAAAGTATAGGGACAGCACTTGGGTGCCGTGCCTCGTCCAATCCTGCGGCGGGTCTATTGTTCGCACTGCCTCTGAAATCTTCATATTGTTGTCGTACATAAAGGGTACCGACAGAGCGCCGCTGTGGATGGCCCCGCTCTCCATGGAAGGCTCGAACGGTTCAGTATAACCGATGGTTGAACCGTTTGTCGCTGGATTGTCATATCCATCCACCCAGGTCAGATATACCGGATTACCACCCTCTTCGACAGGCATATCATTGTAGGACTCGAAATCATCCACCACGATGAAATCACGTGTCGTAAAATTCCAGACATCGCCTTCCAACATCGAAGGAGTTTCGGCCATATTAACCTCGTTGACCTTCCAGTAATAGGTCTGGCCCAGATCGAGTGATATTGGATACCTGGCCTCGGTAACAATACTGACGGGGGCCGTGTCGTTTATCACTTCCTGCTCATCGGTGCTGATAGAGAGATGGTGCTCGGCCGCTTTTCTTCCGGCTCTCCAACGGAGGGTTAGATCGGGGTCCACGTTTGTCGCGCCGGACATCGGCTGTGGCTCTCGTGCACGCAGGGGCATGTACAGAAAGCGCACCTCGCTCAGACCGTATCGATTAAATACGCCGCCTCCCCCCCAATTGCTGTTGGCGGTTATCCTGACGTATTTCGCCAGGACACCATCAAAATCAACGGTTGTATTATGGGCATAATCATCCGCCCCGCTTGCCTGAGCAAACTCGGTGACACCGCCCAATGGCGTCCAGTTGGCCGCATCGGTGGAGTATTCAATCGTGACGTCCTTTAGACCGTAATTGATAAGAATTGTACTTCCGTTATAGTTCCATACCTGCATCTGATGCAGGCTATAGGATCTATCGAATTCATATTGGATCCAGGCCGATCCTGGTTCGCCAGTCTCGCTGAGCCACATATCGGTGAGAGTGGACGAGTGCTTGCCGTCAGACAGACCAGAACCGTTCACGGTGTTCTCAGGTCCTTCGTCCGGGCTGTTCGAGCTGGAGGCCGTGGCGCTGATATTCTCTGCGGTTATAGGATATGCGAACGGCTCCGTTGTAAATCGCCAGACACTGCCTTTCGATATCGTATTTTCAGCGCTAATGTCGTCTATACGCCAGTAATAAGTCCGACTCATTTCCAAACCAGAGGTTTGATAGGTGTTGACAATCTGCGAACCTTTGTAAACTCCTGCAGGATCACTTGTTGCGGTTGCGTTATTCACATCATCGAAGCTGGTCCCGAAGTACACATCGTGCTTGACGGCATGAAATCCCGGCGACCAGCTCAGGATCACATCCACCGGAACGTCTTCTGCTCCATCTTTTGGGCTCGGATTCCACGAAAGTCCCGCACTGACGACAGTTTTTGCGCCGGCAAGTCCTACGTTTACTCCGCTCCCACCGCTACCGAAGGCGGTAATCCAGCCTTTGGCGACGTACGTCTTGATTTTATCGACTTTATCGCCATTGATGACCAACGTGCCGTTGGTAATATCCATCGTGGCCGGTCTGCCGGTGTTTTGAGCGTCCATCTCGAAATCATCCACGGTGATGGTTCCGCCATCCAGTTGGACATGGCCGGAAGTCGTGCCACCACTGCTGCCCCTCCTGATAATGAAGAACGTGCCGCTGACGTTAATTGTGCCGCCACGCATATTGAGCACTGCTTGTCCGCCGTCCGGACACCTAAACATTGTGCCAACGTTTATTGTGCCGCCGCTGATATTGAGTTCACCGTACTCTCCATCATGAAGTCCCAATGTTAAAGACTGCCCTGTCGTAATAGTCCCACCGCTCATCGTCATATAAGATTGTCCTGGGGCATTTCTGGGAAGATAGACGTGTTCGGCGGTAATCGTCCCTCCGCTCATGTCGAAGTATCCGGTTCCTCTGTTGGCGATCCACAGCCCCGGGCCACCCGATCCGGTCTGGTGGACAGTCAGCGTTCCGCCGGTCATGACAACCCTGCCGGTGGAACCTTCAGCGTCCGCTATCCTGACGTTAGCGGCATCCGCCTTGACTGAATCATCAATGATCGCACCAGGATCCATCTCGATGATCGCGTCGTCGCTCGCGGTGGGAACCGTATCGCCGGCCCAGTTTGCCGCCGTACTCCATAGGCTGTCGGTTCCGTCACCATCCCAGGTTATTTCCGCCCCCGTGGCATTGCCAGCCAGACCCGTCACCAAAACAAAAAGAACGAAACACACCAATCTCTTACACATCGTAATCCTCCTTCCAAAAAGTTCAGTTTCTACCCTAACATACTCCTGTTATGTGTTATGGATTATGGCTCAAATAAGCCCTACGAATTTTCATCCGACCATGCACCAGACACCGGTTTCCATAAACCACTATACTTCTTCAATTTATATCAGATTGGAACTTTTCAGTAAAGAAAAATGTCTCTCACTCATTAGAAACACGGGATTCGATTCTGTATTATTCGAGGGTGTCTATTTTTTGATTTTTCCCCATTGGTTGTGCGTATATCATATAGAAACCGTGCGGGCTTGTCTCGTGATACCGAGCCGGAGTCGGGCAGGATTCTTCTCAGTGCGGTTCATTGTTAATTTGCTCACGATATTCTGTTCTCGATAAGCCTTGCCGAAGGATCTTTTTAGCGGGGAAGATTTTGAATATGAGATCACTGAAAATGGCTTCATGCTTCGCTGCAAAGGCAGAGATCTTGAAGTATCCCCTACGGAACATCGACTGGGCCAGTCGCCAAAGATTCTGTCAGACAAATTTCAACAGTACGAAATCAAAGTCAAAAAATGAGGATTGGATGTTAGGATCTTAATATGGAAACGCGTAAATCGCACGATAATATAATAGCTTTTGCCATAGTGATTATTCTCTTACTCCTCGGCTTTGTTTTGTTGAGGTCTAAACTTTCAGCGCCCGTTTTCCAAAAAAGTCCAAAGCATCTTGCACAGCAACGACGAGTACTCCTTTTATACCATACCGATCACGAGGCGTTATTAAAAGCCGGTAGGGAAATTCTGAGACAAGGCCCTAAAGATCCTATGAATTACCGGCCTCGTGGGCCGATTCATATCGATGGCTTCCCGGTTCCAAGAGGAGTGCGTATCCCTAAAGTCGTCCGGAAACTCAGACCTCATGCCACCCTGATCAATTTCAACGGTTTTGTTGTCCTGCAAGTGGAGGAAGGCATAATGGATTTCGGAGTGAAGATTTACCCAGAGGGATTCAAGACGCCGAATCGTCATTTCAGGTATGGAAACAGAGAGCTTCTTCCCGGCCTTTGGTATTACGATGATAAATACGATCAAATTCCGGGATATGGCAAAAAGATCGATGAAGTCATTAAAACAGGGAAATGGGAAGCACCTAATAATACCGATCTCACCGAACGCCCAAACCAATAGAATTGCGCATTTCGGGCTTAATGATTCACTCTTCAATCGCGGCTGAATCTGCCAAAATGGCACGAAAATCGAGGTTTGATAATCACTCAATAACTTGTGAGAAAAATATAACTTCTTATTATCAATTTGGTTAAGTGACTTTCATGCATGTAACCTGATATCTGGCACGTTGTTTGCACATTTTGTAGTTGAGTGATGAACTTTAGCGAAAGGAATATGACTATGGCTAAGATTATTGGGATAGATTTGGGAACAACAAACTCTGTCGTTGCGGTGATGGAAGGCTCGGCACCGAAGGTCCTGGTGAATTCGTCTGGCTCTCGCCTGACACCGTCAGTGGTCGGTTTTACCGATAAAGGTGAACGACTGGTTGGACAGATTGCACGCCATCAGCAGGTGACCAATCCGGAGAACACCGTGTTCTCCATCAAGCGGTTTATGGGCCGACGTCACCATGAAGTCGGTTCCGAAGAGAAAATAGTGCCTTATAAGATTACCGGCGCCTCGGATGAGCTGGTCAAAGTCGATGTGCGTGGCAAGGAATACACGCCCCCGGAGGTCTCGGCTATGATTCTTCAGGACCTGAAAAAGACAGCCGAGGACTATCTGGGTGAGACGGTCACCAATGCAGTGATTACCGTCCCGGCTTATTTCAACGATTCACAGCGCCAGGCGACAAAGGACGCCGGCAAGATCGCCGGGCTTGAGGTCGATCGGATCATCAATGAACCGACCGCCGCGGCTTTAGCCTATGGACTTGAGAAAAAGAAAAACGAAAAAGTCGCCGTCTTTGACTTCGGAGGCGGCACGTTCGATATTTCGATCCTCGATATCGGCGACAACGTCTTCGAGGTGCTCAGCACGAACGGCGATACGCATCTCGGTGGAGACGATCTGGATGCCGTCCTGATTAATTATCTGGCCGATGAGTTCAAGAAGACCGAAGGGATCGACCTTCGTAATGATCCGATGGCCCATCAACGTCTCAAAGAAGCCGCCGAGAAGACCAAGTGCGAATTGAGCACGCAACTTGAGAGTACGGTCAATCTGCCGTTTATTACCGCCGACGCCTCCGGGCCGAAACACTTGCAGATTGTGATCAGCCGCAGCAAGTTTGAGTCTCTTGTGGAACCCATCCTCGAACGCTTGAAGGAGCCGTGTCGTAAGGCTCTGACCGATGCGAAACTGTCTGCCGGGGAGGTCGCCGAGATCTTGCTGGTGGGTGGCTCGACACGCATTCCACAAGTCCAGGAGATCACCAAGGATATCTTCGGTAAAGAGCCGAACAAGAGTATCAATCCCGATGAGGTCGTCGCACTCGGTGCGGCTATCCAGGGAGCGGTTTTAGCCGGAGATGCCGGTGTGAAAGACATTCTGCTGCTGGACGTGACGCCGCTTTCGTTGGGTGTTGAGACGCTGGGCGGAGTAATGACAAAATTGATTGACCGGAATACTACCATTCCGACCAGTAAAAAGGAGATTTTCTCCACCGCCGCCGATAGCCAGACAACCGTGGATATCCACGTTCTTCAAGGCGAGCGCGAGTTCGCCCGGGACAACCGCACGCTGGGCCGGTTCCAGTTGACGGATATTCCGCCGGCGCCGCGGGGGATGCCGCAAATTGAGGTGGCGTTCGACATTGACGCCAACGGTATCCTGAACGTCTCGGCTAAAGACCTCGGCACCGGCAAGCAGCAGTCGATTGAGATCAAATCCAGTTCCGGGCTGAGCGACCAGGAGATCGACAAGATGACGAAGGAGGCCGAATCCCACGCCGAAGAGGATAAAAAGAAACGAGAAGTGGTTGACCTGAAGAATCAGGCCGACCAGTTGATCTATTCGACGGAAAAGACATTGAAAGAACACGGCGAAAAAGTCTCTGCGGAGGTTCGCGGCAATATCGAAAGTGCCGTGAACAACCTTAAAGAGTCCATCAAAGGCGAGGACGCGGATGCGATAAAAAAGGCCATCGACAACCTTGGTACGGCCAGTCAGGAATTGGGCAAAGTGCTTTACGAAGAAGCTGCGAAGAAGCAGGCTGCTTCAGGAGCGGGCGCCGCCGGCCAGGCCGGTCAGCAGGCACCTCCGCCTCCACCCGAGGGAGAGGTCAAGAGAAAAGGCGGCGATGATGTCATCGACGCCGAATTTGAAGCGAAAGACAATCCTGAATAATATCCGGAAGGAAGGCGGTTTCGAATGCTAAACAAGTTTTTGACTCCTTGTTTGCTTCGTGAGGTAGGATAGAGAAAAGCAGGAGCAAAGCCGGCGTACCATCGAACATTCGATGGCTTACTCCGGCTTCATTGCTTGCTGAGAGGTATTTGAGTCAAGCACCTTTACTTTTACAAAGGCTTTCCCATAGCATCCAGCGGTTCTTCGATGATCAGTTTATCTCCCGAAGTCCCAGCCAGATTGGGAAGATCATATAAAGTCAATGCACCATGTACGGCGTTGACCTGTTGGTTGAAAGAGCACCCCGATTCCACGACGTTTGACCATGAAGACAGCGTTCGCACCAGCTTGACCGAGTGAAAGAGATCCTGTTCGAGGGCCGCGGCGTGAAGTGCAGGAACACCCACATTGCCTGTAGCGATGAGATTCACCTGCCCGGCTCTCTCTTGCGATAAAAATCGCGCGCAGACCAGAATATCTTCCGCTCTCATACCGACGTAGGAACGTCCAAGCAAATAGGCCATGAAGACATCCTTCCAATCAGGGCCGGTAGCACCGCTTAAGTTTCCCGTTTTGCCCTTCTGTGTTTCGCCTATGCCCCGCAGGTCCACAGCGAGTACGGAATAATCCGCCTTCACGAGTTTCTCGATGGGCCCACCCAGAGCCGCATCGACGTCCTTGCCCTTCTCGTGGATGTACAGGATCGAGCCCCGGCTTGTATCTTTTGCTGGCACAAACATTAATGCCGGCAGCACGATATTATTCTCCGGCTTCAAGATCAATTTCTTGATTTGATAATCGTCACGCTTAACACTTCCGGATGCGGTGACTTTAGGTTTTGACAATTCTGCAAGTTTTTGAATTCCGGTGATCTTACGCACCTTTTCCAGTAGGTCGGCGGGTTTTGGGGTCGCCCATAGTTTTTCGCGGCGTTTGGCCAAATCCTTTTCGTAATCTCGGTTCAGGTCATAGGTGGACCGTGCGCCGTCCATCAGCATCACCTGGCCGCCGCGGGCACACTTGATCTCCTCCTCGCTGAGCAATGTGATTTCCGGCTCGGTGATCGATTCGTCCTTTTTGAGCAGCCATCGCGCCATCCAGCGGACCACACTTTCGCGCTGCAGGCGATTGTAATTGTGCTTGGCGTCGTTTTCCAACAAGCCAATACGTTCGGCGTATCCCAACCGGGAATAGAGCCGCTTAGCGTAACGAAATGAATTCCATGTCCCTGTGATGTCGAAGAAATCTTCGGTGGCGGCACAGATCAGGATTGGTGTCGGGGCTCGCATCATCAGGTAATCTGCGTGATCCATGCCAAACGCAATCTGGCCGTGAATGTTCTGCTCCGCGTCCTGCGGGCCGATGGTGTTCAACAGGCGATCGAGGCTGGTGATATAGCAACTTGGCACCGCGGCGATAATCCGGTCGTCCAGCGACATCAGGTACGAAGTTTGGGTGCCTCCGCCGCTGTTGCCCGTACAGCCGATGCGTTTGGGATCGACTTCGGGTCGTGATTGCAGGTAGTCGATAGCTCGCATCCCATCCCAAACCTCGAATCGGGCCGTGTTGCGACCCAGCAGAATGCTGCCGACGCCGAGCATCGTATGCGCCCTCGTCCCAGCCAGTTTCGGCCATTGTGAGAGTAACTGACCGCGTTCGCCCTGGTCGATCGGATCGAAGACCAGCCCCGCCATTCCATTGAGAGCCAGCAATGCTCCCATGGTCTGATAGGCATCGCTGGCCTTGCCGTTGAAGCTGTGGCCGCACGGCACTAATACGCCGGGATAGGGTGGTTTATGTTTTGTGGCGTCGGGCAAAAAAAGGATCCCTGTAACGTAGTGTTTCGGCTGGCTCTCAAAAATGACTTTTTCGACTTGGTAGCCGTCACGTGAAATGACACCCGTAACCTTTGGATTCAGTGGCGTGCGTTCCGGCAAACCACCGAGGGCATCCATGAATTTTTTGCGAAGCCGGCTCTGGTATCCAGCGATTTGCTCCGGCGTCTTAAGCTGTTCGTAATGTCGCTTCCAATCCCCGAACTGGCGTTCGGCCAGGCCGAGTAAATAATGGTGCATCATATCTGAAGGCGCAACGCCGTCGATTTTCTCAGATAGCACATGCAGGTCTTCCTCCGCCATAGCGAAAGAGCCTAACATCAGACCCAAAGATGCTATCATGACA
>Ga0272441_10009526_pt1 | contig 14982 bp, 16 predicted proteins | sample SSMProp6N_FD_193582 | JGI IMG/M metagenome (GOLD analysis project Ga0272441, IMG submission 193582) | Marine sediment archaeal communities from Little Sippewissett salt marsh, Falmouth, MA, United States - SSM-Prop-6N | ecosystem: Environmental > Aquatic > Marine > Wetlands > Sediment ... | reverse complement strand
CCGTACACAAACACGTTCATGGAGAAGATGAGGGCCGTGTTGCCGCGAGTCCAGCCGAACTCATCCACGATTGCCGGGTAGAACACGGAGAAGGTGTTCCTGCAGGCGTAGCCGCCGAGCATGGTCAGAAATCCAATCGCCAGTACTATCCAACCGTAGTAGATGCGCTTATTCGACACGTCTATCCTTCTTCATGTCTCAAACAGTATGCGCTGGCAAAGCAGGAAGTGACCTGCGTCTAGTGGTGGACGGGGTTCAGTTTCCGGGGGGCAATGAGCCACATCATGAGGCCGGTTAGCAGCAACGAGGCAATGAGCAGCACGTAGGTGCTGGCGTACGAACCTGTCGTATCGTGAAGGTATCCCGCAAGCCACGGACTCAGCGTGCCGCCGAGCGCGAATCCCATCACCATTGTCCCTACTATGGTGCCGTAGTTGGTGCCATGGAAGAGGTCGGCAACGGTCGCGTAGAACACGCAGGGCCCTGTCCCGATGCAGAGACCGGCAATCAACGCGAACAAGGTCGGAAACCATCGCGGCGAAGCCTCGCCCAGGGTGAAGAGCATGCACAGCGTGGTCGCGCAGACGAGGCACGCGGATATGAAGCAGACCTCCCTTCCCACACGATCAGAAAGGGCACCTGAAAGATTGCCAAGGACAAAGCAGATGCCGAATACGCTGTAGAAGCTCGCGGCGGTCATGGGCGCGTATCCTGCGTCGAGATAGAAGTAGACCTGATGAGCAATCAGGATTTGCTCTACCACTCCAAGGAACAGGAAGGCCATTGCGAACAGGAGCCAGAATTGACGTGTCCGGATTGCGCGACGAAATGTCCACTGTGTCCTGGCCCACTCCGTTCGCGACTCGTCGGCCTCGCGGTCCAGAGCTACCTGTTTGCTTTCGGCTGAAGTGAGTCCATCAGGGTGGAGCCCCATGTCTGATGGGCGTGAGCGCACAAAGATCAGTATCAGCGGCACCATGATGGCCGTGGCGCCGATGCCGATAGCAACGTAGGCGTCTCTCCATCCCAGATTGACTATTAGGAACTGGGCAACGTAGGCGAATACCAGACTTGTGCCGAAACCCGCACCGAGGACGCCCATGCACAGGGCGCGGCGGCGCACAAACCAGTTCATGACGATGGTCACGACTGGTGTCCATCCAGCGACGCTGAGGCCAAGCGAGGCGACAATCCCGTACAGGAGGTAGAACTGCCATTGGGTTGTTGCCTGGCTGCACAGCGCGACCCCCGCGCCCATGACTACGGCTCCGACTGCCAGGACGGCGCGCGGGTTCGCCCTATCAATGAGATTGCCGACGAAGGGCGCGGATATGCCGTACACGAGCAGGTTGATGGAGAAAATCAGTGCCGTGTTGCCCCTGCCCCAGCCGAACTCTTCGACTATGGCCGGATAGAAAACGGAGAACGTGTTGCGGCATATGTATCCAGCGACGACGGCTATGAATCCTATTATGAGGATGACCCAGCCGTAGAAGAACTTTCTTCGCTCTATCACAGTCCGCTTCTGGTGTCCTAGTCCCCGGGCTCTTCCACCTGATAGCGGTGCTGTGCGAAGAACTCCAACATCAATCGGTTTGCACTTTCGGCGGCTTCGAAAGCCACGCTGTGCCCAACCCCGTCGAGGATCTCGACCCGTGCGTTGGGAATCCGAACGCCCAGCACATCCGCGTTCTCTGCTGGTACCAGCAAGTCGGCGCTTCCCTGGAGAATCAGCGCTGGAGCAGTAACCAACTCCAACCGCTCCCAGGAATCGTAGCTCATCAGGGCCGCCCACTGCGCACGAAGTCCCTCTGTCGATGGGGGATATAGGGCGCTGATGCGGACATACTCTTCAACGAGGTCAGGACTTGCTTCGCGGAAGTCCGCGCTCAACGTGTACGGGACCCAGCCACGTGCCCGTTCTTGAGGCGTCATTTCGAACGTGGCCAGTTCTTCAACTGCGGCTGCGCTCTCAGGGGCAGCCACGAACGCGTGAGGTCCCCCACACTGCGTGGCGATGAGAGTGAGGCTCAGGGCCTTGTCGGGGTACTGGATGGCGACCTCCTGGGCAATCATCCCGCCCATCGAGGCGCCAACGACGTGGGCTGCGGGTATGTCCAGGGCATCGAGCAGCTGCACGGCTTCTGCGGCCATTATCTGTATGCTGTAGGGTCCCTCCGGGGCGCCACTTCGACCCGCTCCGCGATTGTCGAAGCGCACGACCGTGTGTTTCGACTCGAACGCCGATGTCTGTCGTGCCCACATCTCGTCGCTCGCTCCCAGACCACTGATGAGCAGCACAGGTTCCCCTGCACCGCTACACGTGTAGTGGAGGCTCACTCCCTGGATATCCGCAGTCCCTTCTATGGTGTTCAAAGGCTTTCTCCTTTCGTCCGGGCCTGTGCGTTGAGGTGGAGGAATCTTGCAGGCTCCGGAGAGACGGTTGTCCGCATACTTTTCAGTTGGTGCGATTCGATTGGCGAATCACAATCGCCATGCCGACGAAGCACAGAATCGTGCCAACGACACCGGCGACTGAGTGATTGCGGAGTGCGGCGGCTCCAATCTGCTCAGCAGATTGACTGAGCGTCAGCCCCGAGCCAAGCGTATACAGCAGCACGAGGACTCCGACAAACGCTGGGGTTCTGGCCAATTGCCTGCTGTCCGTAGTGAGTCTCCTCTCCGGGCTTTGACGAGCCCCGGCACGTCATGGAAGGCGGATGATGTCCTGCCTCGGCGCCGCCCATTGTACATGTTCGGGTTCGATTTTGGAGCCGTTTTTGAAAGGATTGTCCTTGCCGGGCGGCGTTTACCTATGTAAATGGAGGCCCAAAACGCGTTGACAGCAGGTTCTGCGGAAGGATAAAATATTGATGGCCAAAACCCGAATACCTCCTCTCGCCCGCCGTCGCCGTCGCAAGGGCCGTACCACCTCAAGCGGCGGCGAACTTATGTCCAGGATTGCGAACTCCAAGCGATTTCACCGCCCATCGATGTTGTCCGTCTTCTCGCTGTTGCACGTCGGGGTACTTGTTGATGGAGGGAGGCGGTAGTGCCCGATTCCGTCTCTTGCATGCGTAGTGCTTCACTTGGTGTTGACTCGCTTGCGAACTTGCCAGTTCAGGCTGCGGCGCGGTGGTCTCTGGCAGCGAGGAAGTCGTCGCAACGGACAGAGCATCTGGCTACGCGTACGAAAGTACCCGTGACTACAGAACGGGTATGGTAGCTACGACCTGTCTGTGCATCCTATTGAACGCTTCTATCGTCAGGGGTAGACTTGCGTCGGGTCCAAGTTACCCGCCCTTTTGCGCCGCTACATGGCCTGGTCTTGCCTGTGGCGGCGCTTCTCATTGGGGGCTGCTGGCTTCAGCGGCAAGAAGTGGGTCCTGGTTCTCGGCGGTGCCGCCGCCGTCTAGTTGGCACGACCCGCGGCTACCAGACGACCGTATCGTGAGGCGACCAGCAAGACCATGAGAGCTGACACCGCGCAAGAAGCAAAGCTCTGTGCCGCTGGAGACACGGCTGACGATGCCGCGGTGATTATCCAGCCGACAGCCAGCGCCGGCAGCGCCGCACCTGAGCCCCGTAGTACGCCGAGCCTTGCCGTCTCCCTCACATCGATTGGCGTTCCGTCAGCCCATCTCGGAGAATCGGGGCCAGAGTTCGCTTCCGGTGCGGCCCGCAGACCGTAGCGATAGAGGGTCATCTTGGCCCTCCGCTGCAGCAACCACCAGTGGAGCAGCATCAGCGGTGCGAAGAACAGCCACGGTGCGAACATTGTTGCCCACAACAACAGGCCAAAGGTTCCCGTGACTGATACCTCCAGAAGACGCGCTATCGGTGAAGATGAGCGTCCTATCGGGTCCTTTCGTGTCAGCAGACTGTGATAGTGCGTGCTGCGTTGCAGGGCCAGGACTAGCCATGTGGTCAACTGGAATCCAAAGATAAACCACCCGACGATGCCTGAAGGCCCGACGGCAAGTGGCGTGTCAGGATTACTCACTCGTATCAGGAGAAAGAGTGCGGCTGCTACCCCGACTATCGCGCTGTGGGCCACGTTTGAACCCCCAAAGGATTTTGTGTGTTCCTGTCAACGAACTCACGTCTCAGGATGGCCGACATATCTGCTGGTGTCAACATCACATCTCCTCCAACCTAGCTATAGTGTACGTTTGACATACGCGTGTGAAGGTCTAGACTAGAAGTGCCACATCGGACCGGCCCGGCTAGAGAGGCTGGGTGTGTCCAACTCAGCGGTTGCCCTCGTGGGTCGCGGGACCACACGCTCTGCGCGGTGGTCGCAATTCTGCACAGTCGACTGGTTCTGGTGGCGTTGCCGCCTGGCTGACGGGCGACTCCTCTCGGCACCGGGACTGCCGCTGGACCGTGTTCCCTGTTGCGGCGTCTTCAGCACGCCACATCTGAAGCCATACTTGCCAGAAGCAGCGGCCAACGTTGTCGTACGTCCTGGCTCCAAGGCAATTGAGGAGCAACTGTGACCTGGGCTCTCCTGCCATCGACTTGAAGAGGAGGTGGAAGATGACGCGACACTGGGAGAATAGGGAGAAGCTTGAGACCGGGATTGGTGGAGCGGGACTGTATGGTCACGTGTTCTGGTTCGCCGGTGCGCTCTTCGCGGTGCTAGGCGTGCTCGCTGATGCCTTGAACGTGTCCATAGGACTTGAAGCCACATCGTGGTTGTTGCTTTCGATAGCGACACTTCTCATGGGCACCGCGATGTTCATTGGCTGGGCAGTGGGCTGGTATCTGCGTAGTTCTGGCAAGTAGTGGCCTTTGGGGAACACCTGCGATTCGTGCAGACGAGCAACCGGTGTTTCGCCGTGGACGTGTGCGGCTGGTGTCCATTGTTAGTGGAGGATAGTGCAAGGAGGACAGAGCAATGCCAACATACGTATGCCTGATGACCCTGACCGACAAGGGTGTGACGAGGATGAAGCATGCCCCGAGCGAGATCGAGCAATCCGTCATGGCGCTTGAGGCCGGCGGAGGAAAGCTCATCGGATTCTATGCAACGATGGGAGCCTACGACTACGTTGCCATCTCCGAATGCCCCAACGACGAAGTTGCTATGTCGTATCTCATGGGGCTTGCCGCACCCGGTGATGTTCGCACACTGACCATGAAGGCCTTCAATTTCGAGGAACTGAAGGAGATGGTCAAGCAGCTACCTACGCCCTATTCGCTCTGATGTTTGCAGCCGACACCAATGAGATTGCCCACGTGATAGACACCAGCCACGAGGCGCCAGCCGACGCAGTGCTCTTCTTCGGCTCTTGTCCGTTGTCATCCAGCCGACATATGATAGTGAGCAGGGTTGGAGGTGGGGCATGAAGAAGTCCGTGCAGTTGTACGACGCCGGCCTCGATGAGTATCCACTGTCCGATGTCGTCTTTGGCAACCTCTCCATGGTCGTGATCATTGCGGCAGGCACGATTGCCTGTTGGCTTATCAGCCCGGGGTTCGGCGTAGGGTATGCCATCACCAGCATTGTGATGGTCTACGCTGTGCTGCGACGCCTCGTTTGCCGCAATTGTCACTACTTCGGCAGACGCTGTGGCACCGGATGGGGACTGCTTGCGGCGAGATGGTTCTCTCGTGGGCGCATCGAGGACTTCAACAGCAGCCAGGGAGTGAGAATGGCGCCACTCGTGTACGGATTGATGATGCTGGTGCCCCTCATCGCCCTCCTCGTCGTCATGCTTGGCGGGCCCACTACGACGGCCGTCATACTACTGGCCATTTTGCTCGCGATGTCGTTCTTCAGCGCAGGACCCGGCAGGCGTCGTGCCTGCTCTGTCTGCAAGATGCGACTATTCTGCAAGGGAAGCGCGGCCAAGTAGCGCCGCAATCTTGAACGATTGGTCGCGCAGGCCGACCGTCGTGAAGGGAGACTGTTCCATGCTGCCGCATATCGTGATTCACAACGCGATCAGCGCTGATGGGGGACTGGATTGGCTGGTGCCGGAATGGCACCACTTCAACGAGTTCCTGGGTACGTACTACGCGAAGGCCGCCGTCTTCGAAGAGGATGCCTCGTTGTGTGGCACAGAGACGATACTCAAAGCTCTTGAATGGGGCGACGATGCGGGCACGGATGAGTCGTCTGAGCCCTTCGTGCCGGCTTCGGGCGACACTCGCCCTCTACTTGTCATACCGGATAGCCGTGGACGCGTGCGCATATGGAGATGGCTGCTCAAACAGCCCTACTGGCGCGCGGGCGTTGCTCTGTGTTCCACGTCCACGCCCGGGGAGTACCTGGAGTACCTCGACGGCCACGGCATCGATCGCATAGTTGCAGGTGATGACCGTGTGGACCTCAGGGCGGCGCTTGAGGAGCTCGGTCCACGGTTTGGTGTCGAACGAATACGCGTGGACAGTGGCGGCGCGCTGAATGGTGCCTTGCTGAGGGCCGGCCTTGTGAGTGAAATCAGCCTGATGATTGTGCCCGTGCTCGCTGGGGGCGAATCGGTTGTACCCTTCTTCCGTACTCCGAAGCTTGGAGGCGTCGAAGGACTCATCGACATGAAACTCAAGCAAGTGGAGCAACTCGAGAACGACGTGCTCTGGCTTCGCTACGATGTCCTCAACAAGAGCTAGCCTCGTCTCAGCTTGGCGAGTTCGGGGTTTGGATTGCATACTGCGTAGCACCTGCCCGAGCAGCCGACGGCCCATCGTGGCTTCATGTCTTGAAGCTCGCAAATCTCTTCTGGTGTGGGGGTCCTGGTTGGGAATGGCATATCCCGGCCGTACGGTCCCACGCCACCCGAGAACGTCCCCTGCGATGTGAATCCCTCGCACTCCCAGACGCACTTCAGTCGTCGTAAAGCGCCCCATTCGAACGTCTTCCCGTCGATGGTGACGCTTCTTGTCCGCTCATCCGCAATAGCGCCGATGTTGCATTCCTGGACACACCTCATACAGCGGTCACATATGGGGTCGCCATCGTAGACGTGACCCGGCTCGAGCGGCGCATTGGTGACGATGGTGACGAGCTTCTGCCGGACTCCAAATTGGGGGGTGAGCAGCATATTGTGCCAGCCTACCTCGCCGAGACCAGCGGCCACCGCCGTGAGGACGTGAGAAATGACGGGCTTGAGGGTGCGAGGGTCTCGCCAGTCGTTGGCGGGAGTGGGGAGGCAGTCGTATCCCTGCCGCACCAGGAATCGCGACACCTGGTTGGCGAGCATGTCGAGTTCGTCGTTCAGCAGAGTCTTCGCGAAACGCTGGTACGGATATGGAGTTGTCCGTCGCTCCACCTGGTCAACAATCGCCTTCGGGACCTGCAGGCCCAGGACTATCACTGATTGAGCGTCCGCGATGTAGTACCTCGGATGCATCTGCTCCTCGGCGCCATCGTAGCTGGACACAGGCGCAATGCCGAGCAGATCGACACCCCTATCATCGACGAACTGTCTCAGTTCCTCCGTTAGTGTTCGTATGTCCGACATCTTGGCCATTGCGGTCTCCTCCTGGAAGGACACGTGTGTCTGCGTGCGAGGCCCGTGCAGAATATCAGTGCCCCAAGACGGCGTCAAAGCGGTTACTCTGACGCAGCTTGCTGTTTCAGTGGGTCATGCGGCGATTCTGTCTACTCAGTTTGTTCGGTTCTTCACAGGACCTTCACGTGACTGTGTCATCATTCGCCAGCGCTTTGCGCCTGTCGAGAGGGAGAGGCATGTTTGGGAGAGTATTGAGGACCATCGCGAGACATAGAAGGAAGACGCTACCACGGCTCCTTGCATCGACAATCCTGGCCGTGGCAGCTTTGAGCGTCCTGGTGGTCCCTGTGGCGGCGTGTGATATCAGCGTCGAGCCTGCCAGCACTACGGCGGCGGTCGGAGACACGTTGACCTTCACGATTATCGTTGGACAGACCCACCGCACATGCTCCGTACCTATCGAAGACACGCAGGTCTACCTCAGCGGCATGGAGCTTGTCTCGCAGACTCCATGGCAGCAGGTTGACGATTGGACCAAGCAGAAGGAAATCACGGTTGAGTTGACTGTCGTGGGCGAGGGGTTAGTTGAGGTGGTGCGTGTGTGCTCCAAGGGCGGCGACCAGTGTGTGGCACAGGTGACCATCACGCCAGCCTCCGCTAGCCAGACGGAAGGGAATCAGCCTGCAGAGGAAGAACAGACCGAAGCCCCGGCCGTTCCTGTTGCTCCCACGGGCAGTGACGACCCGCCTGCTACCGACGAGCCCGCCGGCGGGACGGAATCGAACGCGAGCGGTTCTTCGCCTGTTGAGCAGTCCTACACCCCCGCAGCTCCCGAGCCGCCGTCATTCGCTCAGGCGCTGGGTGATGCGCTCCGTGAGCCCTATATTATCGCGCTCATCGTTCTAATGGGCGTGGGCACCGTTGCGCTGGCGCGCGGCTACCGACGTTGGCGTCCGTTTGCGTTGCTGTTCTCTCTCGGTTTCCTTGGCTTCTACATCGGTGGCTGTCCGTGTCCAATCGGTGCACTCCAGAACGCCTTCATTCACTTCCGCGACGTGACCGGCCACATGATTGTGTACCTGCAACTGGCCATCGTGATTGTCATGACGTTGCTAGTAGGTAGGGTGTTCTGTGGTTGGGCCTGTCCGTTGGGGGCGACGCAGTACTTCCTCTATAGAAAAGAAGGAGGTAAGCAGCCCAAGGCCTTCCAGGTCACGCCCGAACAACACAATATCCTGCGCTGGTCAAAATACGGCGTGCTTCTAGCGCTGATCGGGCTTGTAATACTGACGCAGCAGCCCGTGTTCGAGGATATTGATCCCTTTAAGGTGTTGTTCAACCTGGACTTCCGCTGGAGCTTGCCTCTCGTGTTCCTGATTGTGTTGCTCGCAGTCTCCATCTTCACGGGCTTTCCGTTCTGCAAGTACCTGTGCCCTCTCGGGGCATTCCTGGGCCTATTGCAGCCACTGTCCCTGTTCAAGATTCGGTTCAGCAATGCCTGCACGAACTGCGGGATTTGCTCGAAAGTGGCGTGCGACTATGGCGCCATCCAGCTGGGCGAGACTTGTCCGACCATCAACCAGATGGAGTGCGTGCGCTGCGGGGAATGCCTGAGTAAGTGCCCCTGCGGAGCCATCACGTTGACGGCCAAACGCCAGTAGTAGCCTTCTCAAAGTGCGATGCTGGTGTGTTTGCCCGCCTATGGGTGTTCTTGTAGAGTATGTGGTCACACCACGGAGGACGCATGAATTCACTTTTCGGCACGCCATATCTCATTGAACTCCTGACTCCCAAGCAGGACGTTGAAGACATCGAGGAAAGGCTAGAGGTCTTCGCTGAGCGATACCAGAGGATTATTGATGCGGGTGCCGTCATATCAATCCCCGACAACCCCATGGGCAATCCTCACTTCACTCCCCTGGAGGTCATGGAGTTTCTTGACCTGCCGATGGATCCTGAGCGAACCCTGCTTCATCTGAATAGCTTCCACCTGAGAAGCGACATGGACGCGTTCCTGCGTGGCGCAGCCGACAAGGGACTGAAGAGACTGCTGGTCATAAGCGGTGATGGTGGCCCGAAACTTCCCCGGATGGAGCCTTCAGAAATAGCAGTGGACGATAAGGTTGTGACCTCAATCGTTCTCTTGCGCTACATCGAGCGCGAATTCCCAGGCGTGTTCACCTGCGGCGTCGCGTTCAACCAGTACGAGCCGCCGGAGCATGAGAAGGAACGGCTGCAGTGGAAGATCGATGCCGGGGCGCAGTTTGTCATCACTCAGCCGGTAATGGGCGTAGACCCTGTGGTGACCTCTCTTGCGGATTTCGGTATCCCCACCTTCATAGGTGCGTGGATGTCGAAGCGAGTGGACCTGCTGATGGAATGCGTGGGCCTTGAGCCTCGCGACGACGCATCGTACGACCCGTTCAAAAACCTCGCTGTCCTAGATAGCGCCTATCCGGACTATGGTCTGTATCTCGCGCTGCTGCCATTCAAGCGCGACTGGGCAGATGTGCTGACCCGTCCTGTGTAGGCGGCCAGCACCCCGGTCATTTGACCACGGGCTCAGGCTACTGCGGGGTGGACATCACTTTGAAAAGCGCCCTTGCGGCCTCCTGCGGTCCCAAAGTCTCGCTTCCTGCGATGCCCAAACGGGTGCGAATCTGCCCCACGTACACGCCCGAATCGATTGCGGCTTGAAATACTCTGCCCGCGAGCACTTCATGCAACTCCCTGTACTGCGGAGGGCCAAAGATGTTGGCGAAGTAACTATGCACAAGCCCGCTTGACGTTGTCGTTCCCTTCGCCATTGCAGCACCATGCCGGAATACGCCAAGTGCCTGCTCGGCGGTTGAGAACCTCTCCATGACGGGGCAGTCCTCGTCGACGTTCTCGTAGTTGTTGGCGTAGAGGAGCATGTCCACGCGATGCCCGCCCAGGATGGTGTTCAGGGTCGTCACTGGTACAACCACTCTGGCATTCACTTTCTGTGGACTCATTATGATTGCCCTGTCCACCTGCTGGAAGACATATCCCTGCTGCAGGTCGTCCAGTCTAATGAACGCTCCCACCTCTGTGCCGTATCCGTATACGAAGCCGTCCTCGCGCACTTCGAGCGACCCCATATCATCTGCAACGATTGCAAGGTCGCGTATGTCCTCGCTTCCCAGGACGCGGAAGGCTTCGAGCAGCTCGGACTTGCCTGTTGCAGTATCGCCTATCATCAGGATGTTTGCAGCCGCGCCGCTTTTCAACGTAACTCGAGTCATGGCGCCATGGAATGGCATGCGCCCGCGCTTCATCATCTGGATGTTATGGAGCGTGAGTACCATTTTCTTGAGGTATCCGAAGTATCCGAAACGGTCCTCCTCCGGCACGGCTCCCACGACCAGTCCTGAGTCCTCGTCATCGTAGAACACGGTGGGGAGGTCTCCATAAGGCGCCATATGCTCGGAAGGGGCGCCGAAGACGTAGATCGCGTCCGGTGTGCGGTGCAGTTGCTCATCGTCCGCCAGTTCGAACAAGTTCGCCAGCGAGCACCCCAAACTCAAGAATCGCTGGTGGAAATACACAAGTACAACCAGCGGGCCTACCTGCGCAGGGAAACAGAGCCACTTTCCTGTGTCGAGAGACATGCCCTCAACCGGGTTGGAGTTCACTCGCTTGAACTCGCCAGTCCTCTTGTTCATCGGTGGATCGATGATGAGGGGAGGAGCTATCCATGCCTGCCGGATCATCGGGATGTCGCCCAGCGCACGCTGGTACTTCGGTGGAAGCGGCACTTTGTGCCTGAGGGCAATCAGTCCGACGCTGCAGCCAGCATGAACCTGCCTGTAGATGCGGGGATGGTCGCCCGTAGCGTTTTCGCAGATGTCTCGATACACGGCGCGTATGACATGAGTGAGGTTCTCAACCGTCACGTTGAAAGCCCTGTACGGTCTTCTGTCCAGGCTGCTTGGCCCCGGCTCGGTGTGTAGCACAAGATACCGATCGTAGGAGCGCCAGAAGTCATAGAGTCCCTCGACGAACGCATGAAGAACGTCGCGGAACTCGGTGCGAGCGAGCCATGGCCATTGCGGGAAACGGTCGACCACCTCAGAGAGTGGCTCTTCGGCAAGACACTTCAGCAATTCGACGACGGTCGCCCATTGTCTCTTTCCTCGCGCCCCCGTCATGAATGGCTCGATCAGTTGCGAACGATGACTGTATAGAGAGTCGCAGTAGAGAGAGACAAACCGCGCGAATATCGGGCTCTGCAGTAGTGCAACCTTGCTCTAGCAAATCTCGCCTTCGGCGTGGAGTACTATCTGGTGGCGTTCAACATCGAATCGGTTCAGCATGTCACTTCTCCTGGCAAGACAGCTTTAACACGTGGCGTCCTGGTCGAGGCCTCGAGGAGCGTTGCCGTCGAACTTGTGTGACTGCTTGCGCGATGTATGGTACGTGACCCCCATCGTGAGGCCAAGCGGCAATCAGGCTTGCGGGCCATCAGTTCCCTGATCTCTACATCTCGACACCGGGCATGTCCGCTCCCATGAATAGCCATGTGATTCCGCTGTATATGAGACCGAGTAGAACGAGTGCCCCGATGACAGCGGATGCAATCGCTAGACCGCGCTCGCGCGATTCAAGTTTGCAGGCCTCCGCGGCACCCGCATAGACAGATAGGACCGCGAAGGTCGTCGATGCGGCCCAGACGTATTCAGGAAGCCAATACATCTGGTCAACGAACAGGTTCGCTACGAGGTGCGCCACGAATGTGACAACTGCAAGGATCGCAAAGAGTATGTGGTTTCGAGTCATGCCGTCTCCTCCCCACTCGCTCGGTACGTAGCCAATTCCGTTGAATCGACTGGATTCCTCCGAGCTACCTCGAGATTGCGTTCATCGTGTCTCGGATGAGCCGCCAGATGCGCTCAATCCATTCATCGTGCTCCGGCTTCATCAGGCAAGAGCGGAGGCATGCAACCGTCTGGTCCTCGAACTCCACCTCGGGCCATGCGTGTTTCAGCAGCCTCGATGGATAGGAGAACAGCGCGAGGTGCAGGTCGTAGGTCGCAGCCATGTCGAACAGGTCCTTGCTCATTCGGGATATCTCGCCTGAGGTCTTCGCTTTGGGCGCAAAGATGACTATGTCCAGTTCGGGCTCGAACATTGTGAGGAACCTTGCGTCTTCCTCCAACTTGGCGTACAGCTTAACCGCCGCGCTTCGGCACCGCGATAGATCTCGTGCGAACTCCCCGTCCCGTGTCATCGGCAGCATCCTCTGCGTCGCCCAAAGGGCCACGGCAGAAGCCCCAGCTCTGGAGCACTCCAGGCTAATCTCCCCAAGGTGTAACTCAGAGGAGCTGAAGTATGTGTAGGGGGAATCGTGTTTGTAGAACGCACCGACCGATGGGTCCTTGAACAGCACGCAGCCGCATCCATACGGCTGCAGTCCATGCTTGTGAGGGTCAATGACTATCGAGTCGACCTCGCCGATACTCCGAAATGCTTCGGTCGCCTCTTCGCCAAGGTTATTCACCAGGACGTAGTACCCACCGTACGCAGAGTCGGCGTGCAGTCTGAATCCGTACTTGTCCCGAAGGGCGAGAATTCCGGGGAGTGGATCAACGGCACCTGTACCGGTAGTGCCCATCGTGGCAACAACTGTCCCGACGTCGCCCTTCTTCAGGCGTTCCTCAAGCGCATTGAGATCCATCCGTGAACACGTGTCACTTGGTATTGCCTCGAAGTCTAGCTTGAGCACCTCGGAGATTCTGCTGTGGGTGTAGTGCGCCTGGTCCGATGCCACGATCTTCTTGCCCGGCGATACCTTTCCGGAGACCCACAGCGCCTCCAGGTTGGCCATCGTTCCGCCACTGGTCAGGTGGCCAAGATGTTCAGTCCATCCGAACATGGCGGCCAGTTCGGCGACTGCTTCCTTTTCCATTTGTGAGCTGGCGCGACCGCCGTCGAGGGCATGGTTGTTCGGATTGACCCACATGGAAAGCATGTAGGCAGCACGAGCCATAGGATGAGGGGGCTTGAGCATCTGACCTGCGTACTGAGGATGGAAGTAAGGATAGTTGTCCTGCATCTTCGTGGCCACATCGCGCAGCACGCTGCGCATCTTCTCACTGTCGTATGACACCGATACATCCGGCAGGTTCGCGAACCCCTTCTCCATCTGCTCGATTGCCTCGGTGAGTATTGAGATGCTGTTCTTCTCCAGCTGCATGTGTCCTCCTGCCTGTTCTACCGACGATGCGGCCTTGCGTCGGAAAGTATACCAGCGTGCTAGTCTGGGACTAGTGCTATCATCGCCGTATAGGCCGCGTTTGGGTGGTTGGGCACGAGGTTGATGGTGTGACACTATGCGCCTCCCCGCGTATATCTCTTCAGAAGGCCTCGCTGAAGAGCCGGGCCGTGACAGTTGTAAGGAGGGTGGCGATGAGACGAAAGCGGCTATGTGCGATCACAGCACTCCTCATCAGCGCACTTGTTCTTCCATTCTCGGCAGCGTGCACTCCGGTTCAGGCTGCGGAAGGGTATGTGATTCTTGTTCCGCAGACGATGCACGCCGGTAGTACGGAGGCCGTGTCGTTCAATCTGTACGGCGCAGAAGGCCCTGTTCGCGACCGCGTGGAAGTGGAAGTCCTTGAGGGGCGCAAGACAGTGGCAAGTGCCACAAGCACAGTCGATGGCCAGGGAATGGTCGATGTGCAGGTTCCCGACCTGGAGGAGGGCGACTATACGGTCGTTGTCAAAGGGACAGGGTTCAAGCACGAGACCCCCGTGCGCATCGACAAACCACTTGTGGTCTTTCTCGAAACCGACAAGCCCATCTACAAGCCGGGTCAGACCATCCACATGCGGGTGATCACCTTGAACTCGGAACTGAAGCCGTCAGCGGAAGACGTGACGGTTGAAGTGCTCGACGCCAAGGGCATCAAGGTATTCCGTACAGAGTTGGAGTCTGACGAATATGGCATGGCAACTCTGGAACTTCCTCTCTCGTCAGAGCCGAATCTCGGAACGTGGAAGCTGCAAGCGGCCACAGAGAAGGCGGAGACGGAGATCGACGTTCGTGTCGAGCGCTATGTCTTGCCCAAGTACGATGTGCAGGTCGAGTTGCCCCGCGAGTGGTTCCTTGTCAGCGAGAAGGTGGAAGGCGTTGTGTCTTCCGAGTACAGCTTCGGCAAGCCGGTTAAGGGCGAACTGGAGATTGTCGCATCTCGCTACGTGGGCGAGTGGGAGGAGTACGCGACGTTTGAGACCGACATCGACGGCTCCACCGACTTCGAGATCCCTGCGGTTGGCTATGTGGCGGGAGTACCCGAGGCCGGAGGCCAGGGCAATATCATGCTCGATATCATGGTGACCGAGGATGTCACCGGCTACGTCGAGAAGACATCTCGGCTGATTACCGCCGCAGACTCTCCCGTCAATCTTGAGTTGATACCTGAGGGGGCGGTATTCAAGCCAGGCCTACCGTTCGAGTTTCTGATTGTGACGGAAACGCCCGACAACCAGCCCGTTGATG
>Ga0272441_10009524_pt1 | contig 14983 bp, 18 predicted proteins | sample SSMProp6N_FD_193582 | JGI IMG/M metagenome (GOLD analysis project Ga0272441, IMG submission 193582) | Marine sediment archaeal communities from Little Sippewissett salt marsh, Falmouth, MA, United States - SSM-Prop-6N | ecosystem: Environmental > Aquatic > Marine > Wetlands > Sediment ... | reverse complement strand
TGGTTACAGCGGGGACAGCGCGTGAGCTGAGGGGGAGGGACTGTCCTTTTGCATAGGTTGCATTGGTTTTCTGGGGGTGGAGGACGAGTTCCGCCTATCGGAATAATTGCATCTCGCACCGAACTCAACGTCCAGTTATAATAGATGTGGAGGACGTAAGATAAACCTAACTTATGCTGTAGAATTTCAGAAAAAATACTGTTTTCAACAATGTATCTCTATTAATCTCCTAATATGAATATTGGGCGGTTTTTAGTAGGTTTAAAATGTCTGGTTTGGTTGTGGTTAGTTTATGAGAATGTGGATGGTAGACCCGCAGATTATGTGTAGGGAGCATCTGTTGGGGGAGCATGTGGAGATTCACATGTTTGTTGGTGCTATTAGTCAAGGGAAATCGGTGAAGGGATATCTGGAGAAGGGGTTGCTTGAGGTTCAAAGTCTGTATGCTCGTCATGAGGAACTGGTTGAGGAGATGAAGCGGAGGGGCTACAGGCATTGTTCTGATGTGGACGAAAAATGGAGAACCGCAGGAGAAAGGGGACAGGTAGATAGGAAAAAGAGTCTTGAGGAACTGCTGAAGCGCTGCTCAAGATGCGAACGTAGATACTCTGAAGTTGCTGGTTCGTAGCTCGGTAAACATTAGTGAATCAGATTAATGTGCGTGTTCGATGATTCCGTATTCGCCGCTGATTGGGTCCTGAAATGGGGGCAGTTGGGGGGTATAGAAAGTGAAAACGATGAATGCGATAGATAGCAGCAGGAGTGCTGCTAACCCGATTTTTTCTAGGTTGGGGGTTAGTTGTTTGTGGAGTAGGAGCCTGTAGCTCAGGTATTGTCCCATTATCACGGCAACTATGAAGCTAATGATGTCTATTATGAAGATGCTCTCTCCAGTAACGCAGGTGTATGAGTAGAAGATTAAGGGAATGATGACAGTTATTGCGTAGGGAACAACAGTTTTTGCCAAAAAGAAGTTGTTTGTCTCTTTCTTGATTTGCCAGTATTCGATGATTGCCCATATTATTGCTGACCAGAAACCGAGTTTCAGATGTTCCCATACGCTCTCGTTTACAGCTGAGAAGGCGCCGACTATAGAGTTGTAGCCTGACAACTCGAAGGTGAAGTGAAGCATGCTTCCAAGAAGGATTATGAAGAGCGTTCCGACCAGTTCATAACGTAGGATTGTTCTTGTTTGGGGATTAGCCATAAAAACCACATATAAAAAGAGGGAAAAAACAGGATTTAAATTTTAATCTTCTCTCTTTCTCCTATGCTGAATTAATATTCTGTTTGTTCCTGTCGTGTCGTCTTGTCTAAACGCTCATCTCTCCACTATCTACTCTCCACTTGTCTTGAGAAAAAATCACAGAACAAAGAGTAATTGTGTACTTTTATCATCATAACAACACCCAGAAAGTGGCTGAAGCGATGCAAACGCGCATCGCGCGCATGAAAAAAAATAAATAATTATTATAACTCGACCCAGTTGATGCCAAAATGTGCGGAGGAGCACGCCTGTCGTTACTTACGTTTTCTCATCTTTCTGATTACGACCAAGATGAAACCAAATGCAAACAGCAGCATGGCTCCAATTATAAAAAGATACGGAAACACGAGATGTGCAATCTCGGTGGGAAGGGTCAAAGAATGAAGAAGCAAACCCACTATCCCCAAAATCGCTCCTATACTCCCGAAGAATAGGAGAGGTCTGATATCGAACATCAGCCGGACAGTGGTTCCCAGTATCCTGCCTCCATCTTTTATAGGATGGAGCTTGGTCTCCCCAACCCGTGGCATATAGCTTATAGGCACCTCACGTATTCTAGCATCAGCAGACTGGGCTTCTGCAAGCATTTCCATGGCTAAAGGCATACCTACAGCCTCCAATTTCATGCTGTCCAAGAGCGCGGATTTGAAGGCTCTCATGCCGCTTTGGGTGTCATACACGTTAAGTCCCAGAGCCAGTTTCGCAACTAGGCTAAGCACTTTGTTCCCAAGCCTGTTAATGAAGGGCATTGCCCCCTTCTGCATTCCCGCCCACCGGTTACCCACTACCATGTCAGCCTCATCCTTTAGAATAGGGGCGACTAGGGCGGGGATGTGTTTTGGGTGATAGGTTAGGTCGGCGTCCAGCATCACAACCACATTGGCTTCTAGCTGTTTTCGTGCATAAATGAAACCAGTTTTTAGGGCATCGCCGTAGCCTTTACCCCGCTGGTAGATGACGGTCGCGCCTTTTTCTTTGGCAATCTGGTCTGTGCCGTCTGTGGAGTGCCCATCAATAATTAGCACTGTACAGTCGTAGTCAGCCATGACATGTTTCACGCCCCCAACTACCTTTCCCACAGCTTTGCACTCGTTCAATGTGGGAATTACGACGACTATTTTTGCTGGGGCTTGTTGGGGGGCGATGGCTTCTTCCTCCACGATACTTTTGAACTATATAGTTACACTTAGCATTTACGCAACAAAAAGGCATTAAGTAAAATGATGCAGAAAAGGGGCATTCACAGAAGTCTTCTAGGAAGGCAGATAGTTTAATAAACATAAAATGTTTGGTGAATCTAAATAGTAGAAGAGATGTTACTTCATGGGAGATAAAGGACAGTGAGTAAGGCTCAATTTAATCTCAAACACAAGGAGGTTCTTGACAGCTTCCTACTAGAGAATGAATCGGTTAAGCCTGGAAAAATGTTCGGGCACCCCGCATATTATGTTGGAGGCAAACTTTTTGCTTCACTGTACATGGAAGGAGTCTGCATTAAACTTCCTGAAGCCAGAGTCAAAGAACTGCTAACAAAAGATGATTATTCTCCTTTTCAGCCAATGGGCAGAACTATGAAAGAATGGATTATGATAACCCACAAAAACTCCAACGACTACCTCAAAGACAAAACAATCTTCAAAGAATCATTCCAATATGTTACATCACTGACAAAGAAGTAAACCTAAAAACAGCTTAATCGAGAGTGCGGGGAGTGGGATTCGAACCCACGAACCCCTACGGGACAGGCTCCTGAAGCCTGCGCCTTTGACCTAGCTCGGCGACCCCCGCTCTTTGTTTCAGAAAAACAAATCTTGCTTAAGTGTCTTTTCGCCCATAACAGAATATAAGCTTAAAGAAGCCCCCTTAACAATACCAAACCTGAGAAGTGATAAGTATGGATTGGCTGGAAATACTACAAGAATGCTCACAAAAGATGAGAAAAGCCGCCCTCAGATACTATGGTTGTCCAAAAGCCGCTGTCAGTTTCGGCATTGGAGCAGGCGGAGACAAATCAAAAAGGATTGACTTGGCTGCCGAGAAAGCCCTGATAGACTGTCTAAACAAACATGAGCTGTCCTGTACCCTTATCAGCGAAGAGGCGGGCACCAAACAGATCGGTTTTGGCTCATCAGAAGTTTATGTTGTTACAGACCCTGTAGACGGCACAACCAACGCCATCCATGGTCTGCCATTCAGCGCCAACGTTATTGCAGTCTCAAGCAGTTCACGGCTTAAGGATGTGGAAACGGCAATCGTCCATGACATATTCCATGACATAGTCTATACTGCGCAAAAGAATGGCGGCGCCTTCAAAAACGGCAACCCTATCAAACCCTCAGAAACAGTTAACATAGAGGATGCAGTAATCGGCATTGATCTGAACACATTCAAAATTGAAGAGCTTTTAGCCAAACTGAAGGGACTGCTCAAGGCTGGAAAACATTTTCGCCATTTTGGAGCTAACGCCCAAGAAATCTGTTACGTTGCAGACGGCAGCACAGACTCCTTCATTGACATGCGAGGAAAACTGCGAGTAACAGACATGGTCGCCTCATACCTCATACTACGGGAAGCAGGCGGAATCATTATGACGCCAGAAGGAAAAGAGCTAGACGTTTCCCTAGAAGCTGCCCAAAGGCTGTCTTTTATTGCAGCATCAAACAATAAAATGTACAAAGCTATCACAGAGGTTCTAAGTTCGGGCGGCTAGCAGTCCAGTTTTTAACAGACAACGCCAGAGAATATTGGGTGGTAAGTTGACGCAGATAGAGCCTGTACAGCAGTATCCAGCCCTGCTATTGCAAAACAACAGTGACCGATGCCTAGTGGTGGCTGACCTTCACATAGGCTGGGAAAGGCTGCTGAGCCAGAGAGGAGTTCATGTCCCGTCCCAAACCCCAAAACTCAAGAATACACTCCTTAAGGTAATCAAAGCGGCAAAACCCACACAAGTAACTTTTCTGGGAGATATAAAGGACGCCATAGTAAAAGTAGCCTTGGAAGAATGGAAGGACATCCCAGAATTCTTCGAAACAATACAAAAACAGGTTCCAGACCTTCAAGTAGTACTAGGAAACCATGACGGAAACCTTGAACCCCTCCTGCCAGAAAAAGTAAAAATTGTCCCCGCATCAGGTACCAGTTTCGGAGACATCGGACTCTTCCACGGACACGCATGGCCAGCCCCAGAACTGCTAGAATGCAGAAGCCTAATCACAGGTCACGTTCATCCCACAGTAGCCATCCGCGACCCCATGGGACTCAGAATGACAAAACAGGTTTTGCTTAAGGCACCATGCAATGGAGCCCAGCTAGCAAAGACTCTTCGTAAATACTTGGACACCAAAAGCATTAACATTCTAGAAGAACAGAACGAAGCAATAGTCAAGGTTTCACAGCTTTTCATAATGCCTTCCTTCAATCAGTTTCTTGGAGGACGACCAGTCAACGACAAAAGAAAGGAAAAGAAAGCTGATACCTACATTGGCCCAATATTACGGTGTGGTTGCGTGAACATGGACGAGGCAGAGGTATATCTATTAGACGGAACGTTTCTTGGAACAGTGAATCAGCTGAAGCCACTGAGTTAAACAGCAAAGAACACAGGCAACAGTAGAGGCGAAAAAGGAATTCAGAAAGGTTTTAATGAATTTCAGAACTACGTACTGGTTAAAGGTGAAAGTTGTGTCAGACGATGACTTGCCTGAATGGTACAAAAGAAAGAAAAAGCGTAGCCCATTCTTTGGAAATTGGTTCTTCGGAGACATCGAAGAGATGATGAAGGAGATGGAAGAAATGATGGAACGAGAATTCAGTCAATTCAAAACACGCATACCCGAAGACCTGAAACGGGAACGCAAGCTTCCTGACGGCTCAACAATACCCGAATGGGGTCCCTTCGTTTACGGCTACAGCATGACGATTGGACCGGACGGAAAACCAAAAATCAGAGAGTTTGGCAACGTGAAGGCCTCAAGCGATCCCGAAAAGTGTGGCATAAACAAACCCTGTATAGATGTGAAGCAGGAACGGGAACCTCTTGTGGACATAATCAGCGCAAACGGTGAAATAAAAGTGATAGTAGAGTTGCCTGGCGTCGCAAAAGAGGACATCAAACTGCATGGAACAGAAGACAAGTTAACGATTTCTGTTGACATTCCTGACCGCAAATACTTCAAGGAAATTGAGATGCCAGCGAAAATTGCTCCCAAGAAAGCTAAGACAGCATACAAGAATGGGGTGCTGGAGATTACAGTACTCAAAATTGAAGATGAAAGGAAGCCAAGTGGAGAAGAGATAAAAATCGAATAGCATAGTAAGCGGCTTATCTAACATAGACAATTCTCCTTAGAAGCCAGTGCCTCACAGAGGGGAAATGGAACATGAAAACACCTGAAGAAATCAAGGTGCTCGAAAAAGTTTGCAGCGAAGCAAAAACTAAGGGAGAAATAACAGAAAACCAATTAACTCAGCTCTCAGAAGCCTTTGGTTCACAGTTCAATAAAGCCTGGGAGACTGTACAGGAGAAGCGTGTCAAAAAATATGTTTTTAGTCCAAGCGGCAGGATCGTCTGGATAGTTGTGGGTAGAGAAAGGGAGTATCAGATTATGCCAGCCGCAGGTTTCTGTTCCTGCGATGACTTCTATTTCCGCGTAATGGACAGATCAGCAAACATCTGCTATCACCTTATTGCACAAAAAATTGCGGATGCGCTAGAAGAGTATGACAAGATTGAAGAAGAAGACAGACTCTACGACTGCCTCATGGAAGAGTGGAAAAAGGCTACAGCTTAAATACCCCACCTTCAAATAATAGACGAAGGAGATTATGATGACGGCAGATGCCTACTTCACTTCAATCATCTATATTCTAATGGGTCTAATTTTCATAGCTTTGGTTCTAGGCTTCTTGTATATGGTTTATGGCAAAGAAGAAACCCCTGAAGAAGAAGAGGAATAGACTTCTTTTTGCCACGTAACTCCAGGGTTAAACAAAAGAACAGTTAAGGCAGTAGACCATAGGAATGTTAAAAGCAGGTGGTTCAATGCCTGAGCCTACGGGACAAAAGGAAACAAACAAAACTAGCTTAGAGGCAATTGTCAACCGAATACTAGCTTCCCGTTCTGACCTTAACCACAAAAGAATTATGGAAATTATTGAAGAAAAAAAGAGGGATGCAGGCGATTTTCTAACCGACGAAACTGCAGCACGGATTGTCGCTTCAGAGTTAGGGGTGAAAGTTGTCAAGAAGTCGTTTCGTCTCAAAATCAAGATTCAGGACCTCGTTTCGGGATTGAATGACGTGACAATAACTGGACAGGTGATTGCCGTTTATTCCCCTAAAACTTTTACTCGTAGAAACTGGACAGAAGGAAAGTTGGCTAACATTGTTGTTTCAGATGAAAGCGGAAGTTTGCGGGTGGTTCTGTGGGACAACAAAGTGGAGTTGGTTGAGAAATTGAGGCTTCAAAAGGATCAAAGAATCAGAATTTCGCATGGGTACGTGCGGGAGGGACGGAATGGAAAGCCTGAACTGCATTTGGGTGAGCGGGGAAGTATAAAAATCATAGAAGAGCAAGAAAAGTAGCTAGTCGGAATTTTCTTTTTCAACTTCTTTGATGGCATCACCGAGAATTTCTAGGCTCGTGTCCACCAATTCTCGGGTTATGGTTAAAGGCGGAACTAATCTGAGGGTAGAAACACCGCAGGTTACGATGGCTACTCCCCTTCTCCAGCAGCGAATCATCACTTCTCTAGCCTGATCGATACCAGCAATCTTGGTTTTCTTGTCTTCCACAAACTCGACACCGACCATTAGCCCCTTCCCTCGAATGTCTCCCACAATCTCCTGCTCCTGTTTCACATCCTGTAGCCACTTCATTATGTAGCTGCCTTGCTTCTCAGCGTTCTCAAGAAGCTTCTCCTCCTTGATTACATCAATCACATTCGTGGCTGCTGCACAAGCTAACGGATTTCCTCCAAAAGTGCTGGCGTGGGTACCAGCTTCCCAGTCCATCAGTCGAGCTCGAGCCACTGTTGCGCTTAAGGGCAATCCTGAGGCTAAAGATTTGGCTGAACAAAGGATGTCAGGGTCGATTTTCCAGTGCTCGATAGCGAACCATTTTCCTGTTCTTCCGATGCCTGATTGGACCTCGTCAGCAATCATCAGTAAACCATACTTGTCTGCCAGTTTTTTGAGGCGCTGGAAATATTCTGGGGGGGGAACAATGTATCCACCTTCACCTTGGATAGGCTCGAAGACGAAGCCTGCAACCTCTTCTGGGGGCACATACTTTTGCAGAACTTGGTCATCTATGAAGTCTACGCATCTGAAGTTGCATTCTGGATAGGACAGGCTGAAAGGACAGCGGTAGCAGTATGGATAGGGCACATGAGTTATTCCTGGTATCAGAGGGAAGTAGTGTCTTCTTTGGGCTGGTTTACTGGCTGTGAGAGCTGTGGCGCCACATGTTCTACCATGAAAAGCTCCTATGAAGGCGATGAATTGGTGTTTGCGGGTGTGCCATTTAGAGAGTTTGATTGCAGTTTCGATGGCTTCGGTTCCGCTGTTTCCGAAGTGGACTCTCTTCTGGAAATCGCCGGGAGTGATTTGGAACAGTTTTTCGGCTAGATTCACTGTTTCTTGGTAATAGAAGTCGGTGTTGGCGTAGTGAAGAAATTTGTCGCACTGACTTTTTATTGCCTTGACTATTTTGGGATGATTGTGCCCCACGTTTAGGCATGCCAACCCAGAGTTGAAGTCGATGTACTCGTTTCCATCGACGTCTTTTACTATGCAATCGTTTCCAGAGTCTACTACAAGGGGGTAATAGCGAGTGTACGAAGGCGAAATCGCAATAGAGTCTCTCTTAACCAGTTCTCTAGCCTTTGGACCAGGAGGACGAACAACCATCTTAGGATAATCAGGCAAACATTTCACCAACAACAACCCATTAAGCCACAGTACTTTTATACATATCCCTGACCCTGAAGCAATTTCCAAAAATTAAGTAAAAGTAACAAAAAATAGCGCGTAATGATTGAACCCTTAAGACAGCGTGGCTATTCCGTTTCTTGAGATTGATTGATTCAGGCTTTAGTGACGATGATTTCAATTGATGAGATGTTAGATTGCCCACCTTCAATTCTATCCAGCTCTTCAGTGCTTATGACGATGCTCTTTATTTCCAAGTCTTTAACGAAGGCGCGGCGAAGCAATTCAACAGTATCAACTGCTTTGCAGATTGCTCTTCCCCTTGCCTTGACAATTACATGCTTTTCGCCGCTGTTGAAAAAGGTAATACAGGCAGTCACATAGTTCATTACAGGCTTCCTGCCGACAAAAACTATATTATCTGTCTGGACGGTCTCTCCATGTTTCATTTCTTTTTCAATCAAAACTCGTACCCCATATCGAATTAACATAAAACATCCAGTACGGAATAAGCCATAGGTTAACATTTATCCTCTTATATTTTTCACACAAACCTTCCTCACGTGTTACTTCTGAAAGAAGCACCCACAAATATCGCATACAATTCTTTGAATAATAAGAGCCAACCTCAAACAGGTCCACATTCACAAAAAAAGAAACATAAAAACGAAATATAGAGGATTTTTCCCCAAAAATTTAAGAATGGCGGAAAGATGTATGGTTCTAACCCACTCAAATACGTTAGATGCTGTTTGGAGGAAAATTATTGACCCTCAAAGAATTCAGATGGCACGGAAGAGGCGGTCAAGGAGCATGGACGGCAAGCGAGCTTCTGGCCCGAGCTGCAATAAAGGAAGGAAAATACATTCAATCCTTTCCAGAGTTTGGCCCTGAAAGGATGGGAGCACCAGTAAAAGCATACACAAGAATCAGCGACGAACCTATACGACTGCATTGTGCAGTCTATAATCCAACGCTCGCTGCAGTTATGGACCCGACGCTTCTGGTAACCGTACCGGTAACAGATGGTCTAGGCGAAGAAGGAATTCTTATAGTAAACACGCCTAAAGACCCCAAAAAAATTAAAGAAGAATTAAAAATGACTAAAGGAACTGTTTGGACAGTTTCTGCCACTGACTTAGCTATGAGGATTCTTGGAAGACCAATCACTAACACAGCCATGCTTGGAGTAGTAGCTCGGGCAACAGAAGTGGTGAAAATGGAGAGCATAGAGAAAGCCGTGAAAGAACGTTTTCCAGGTCCACTGGCAGAAAAAAATATCGGAGTCATAAAGGAAGCTTACAAGGAGGCAAAATCTGAATGAGCACGCAAAAGAAAGGATGGAAAGAAATTCCCCTTGGTGGCGCTTGCTGGATGTCTAGCACAGAATACAAAACAGGAGACTGGCGCTCTTACAAGCCAATCTGGAATTCAGAGAAGTGCATCCGGTGCATGCTCTGTCATATATATTGCCCAGAAGGGGCCATAAAACATGACACGGAAACAAATAAGATGATATATGATTTTGATTTCTGCAAAGGCTGCGGAATATGTGCCAACGAATGCCCCACACAAGCTATAGAGATGGTTCAGGAAGGAAAGGAGTGAACTGAAGATGGCTAAAGTTGAACAGAAAATTATTCCCCTGAATGGAGACAGCGCAGTTGCCCTCGCAGCTAAGCAATGCGATGTGGATGTGGTTGCTGCCTACCCGATCACGCCACAAACCATAATTGTAGAGAAATTCAGCGAGTATGTCGCAGACGGCGAAGTAGAAACAGCCTTTGTTTGTGTGGAATCAGAGCACACCGCAATGACATGCTGCATAACAGCCTCTGCAACAGGCGCCCGAACATTCACCGCTACAGCATCTGCTGGTTTGGCTTTGATGCATGAGATGTTGGGTGTTGCTTCTGGCTGCAGAACGCCTATTGTAATGTCGGTTGTGAACAGGGCGTTGTCGGCTCCAATCAACATTCATTGTGACCACTCGGATGCCATGTGTGAGAGGGACATCGGATGGATACAGATTTACGCAGAAAACAGCCAAGAAGCCTACGATTCGATTATTCAAGCATTCAGGATAGCTGAGGACTTGGATGTTACCCTTCCTACCATGGTTGGGCTGGATGGTTTCGTTTTAAGTCACACACTAGAGAACGTGGCTGTTCTTCCAGATGAAGCAGTAAAACAGTTTGTTGGAATACGGCAGATTCCAATGGTAACGAATCACGAAGGCAAGCTGGTTCCCTTCAAGCTTGATCCCGCAAACCCCTTAACCATTGGCCCCCTGGACCTACAGGACTATTATTTCGAGCATAAAAGACAGCAAGAAGAATCCATGAGAAAAGCCTTGGATGTTATTAAGCAAGTTCACGATGAGTATGCGGAACAGAGTGGACGTAGCTATGGAAACGGCTTAGTTGAAGCATATAGGCTCGAAGATGCAGAAATTGCAGCAGTGTGCATGGGCTCAACGGCAGGAACAGTAAAAACTGTTGTAGATGAGCTGAGAGCAAACGGAATCAAAGCTGGACTGCTCAGAATAAGGGCTTTCCGACCATTACCAGTAGAAGACATCATCAACAATCTATCAGGCAAGAAGGCAATTGCGGTAATGGACAGGGCATGCAGCTTCGGCGGAAACGGCGGACCCCTATTCCATGAAATCCGCCACACAATCTATGACTTGCCTGACAAACCAAAACTGGTTAACCGCATTTATGGTCTTGGAGGCAGAGATATCCCGCCATATATGATTGACTGCATCTACAAGGAACTGCAGAAAATTGCGAAAACAGGAGAAATCGAAAGGATGGTTCAGTTTATTGGGTTAAGGGAATAGGATGGAATGATAAGATGTCAGAATGGAAATTTACAAGTAAAGAGTTCGCTCAAACAGAAGAAAAGTTTTTGGCTGGACACCGAGCCTGCGCAGGATGTGGTCCAGCAATAGCCCTTCGTCTTGTAATGAAGGCGGCAAGAGGACCAATCATAGCTACCAACTCCACAGGTTGCATGGAAGTAGTTTCAACTATCTACCCATACACGGCATGGAAGATACCATGGATACATACTGCCTTCGAAACTGCAGCAGCCAATGCAGCGGGAATAGAATCTGCATTGAAGATTCTGAGAAAGAAGGGGCGCATACCTGATGAACATGTGGATGTTGTTGCCTTTTCAGGGGACGGTGGAACTTTTGACATAGGTTTTCAAGGATTGTCTGGGGCAGTTGAAAGAGGGCATGATTTCCTTTATGTGCTCTATGACAACGAAGCTTACATGAACACTGGAATACAGAGAAGCGGAGGCACGCCACATGGGGCATGGACAACAACTTCGCCTGCAGGATCAGTTGTTCCAGGAAAAGCTGAATTCAAAAAGCCTCTAGCAGATATAATGGTAGCCCACAACATGCCATATGTTGCCACAGCCAGCATATCTCACTGGAAAGACATGGTAATTAAAGCCAGAAAAGGAATGGAAGTAAACGGACCAGCATTTCTGCACGCCTTTGCTCCATGCCCAAGAGGCTGGAGAAGTGCCACAGAAAAATCTATTGAAATCGCCCGTTTAGCAGTTGAAACATGCGTTTTTCCGCTTTGGGAAGCTGAATATGGCAAATATATTTTGTCGACACCAAGCAAGATTATAGCATTGAAGCCTGAGAAAAAGAAGCCAGTGGATGTGTATCTGAAAACTCAGGGAAGATTCCGACACCTGTTCAAGCCCGAAAACAAGCATGTTCTCGAAGAACTGCAGAATGAAGTTGATCGTCGCTGGCAGAAGCTGCTGAAAGACTGCGAAATGAACTAAATCTAAAAATGGACGTATTGAGAAAGGCGACGGTCTAGTGTCGTCTTTGCTCGTTCAGTCAAAACAGCTATTTTTATCCTCCTGGGGTTCCGTGGAAGGGCACATTTTCCCACATGACTTCCCACCAGTCTTTGTCTGTTATAGTCTCACCTTTAATTAGAATATTCAACACCTTCTGAAGAAGGGCATGGTGCCGCTTCTCATCTTCTAAAATTGCATTCAAAAGAAGTTTAACTTTTTCGTTCTGTACCGAAGGAATAATCTCGCAGAGTTTCTGTATAACTTTTACCTCTAATTGTATATGCCTTTTCACAAGTTCTTTCTGTTTGTCAAGATTACCTTCTGTCAACGCTTGAGGAACACTAGTTAGCAACGTAATTGCAGAGGAATACATCTGCGCATGCTTTAAGGAATCTAAAGAGATTCCATTCAGAACGCCTTTGACAGCGGGATTCTTGATTTCAGTTAATCCTTCTTTAACAGAGTCCACAATGGTCTGTTCAATTTTGATTTGATTCTTGAAAAGGTCTACTAACTCATCCTTTGAACTCAAAACAAACACCATCTTGAGAAGGTGCAACATTGAGAATAAGTTTTTCGGAAATTTCTTGATAACCAAGCACTTAGAGGAGGAAAAGCAGAAGCAGAATCAAAGATATTGCAGCCGCGGGGAAAAGAGATATGGCGAGGCTCTTTGTTCGTTCTGTGGTCTTGTCAGCCAAAACAGTTAGTTCTGTTATCTGCTGCTCTCCGATGACTTTGACGTCACGGATTGTTGCAGTGCGCCATGATGCCTCCGCAGACTCTAGGTTGTCCAAAGCTTTGTTGGTTGCCTGAGTGATGTAGCTGATGAGTTTCGTATGATCGATTGCTTCGCCTACTAGATTGTATCCTCGGACAGACCGTATCATGCCGCATACTGAGTGAGTGTCGGTAGTGAGAATCTCTCCGTCATCTATTCCCAGCTGCATCAGGGCTGAAAGAATTTTGTCTCTCAATCCAGACACCATATTGTTTCCATCAATTGTTACGTAAGCTACCTTCTGAGCCTCAACCTCAACAACAATCACGCTTATGCCGCCAGGACCCATCCCCTGTTGAAGAGTGAATCCCTTGGGTATAATCGTTGCCGCCCCCACCTTGAAGGAGGATTTTTTGCTTTTCAGCGCCTCTTCGAGGCAATCAACAGAAGCTTTACTGAAGGAGGCGACAGCAGAATCTCGATCAAATGAACCCCCCATGCTGTTGTGCGCATCAATTGCAAGAACAGAAAGTCCCCATTTCTCAGCTTCATTGACAATCAAGGATTCCAGTTCTGGGGGAAGGTCTTCAATGGTTTTTGGCGCTGTAGTTAACGTGAGAAAGGCACAGTCTCCAAAGAGTTGGCAGCTTGCTTTTGCGTCAGCAGTTTCAGTGCGCTCCATGGGGGTTGCTTTAGAATTGGTGGAGGAGGAACCGACGAATTCAAGTATGTTCTGGACAACTCTTTGATTTTCAGCTTGAGTAGAAACATCTAATTCGTGGCCTACTAAGCCGTGAGGAACAGAAACAACACAATCCAGTTTATCCTGCAGGCTCGTTTGAATCAAGGACGGAAGAAGGCTGCTTCCAAGATTCTTGAAGGGACCTGGGTGCAGGGCGGGAACAACAATTAACGCCTTTATCTTTTCGCCAGTTCTGAAAGTTAGCAAAGAAACTTTGACGTCTTCTTTGTTGCCAAGCTTCTCAAAGAAATTCTCTAAGGGTGCAACAAGGTCCTCTGTCCAATTAGCTAAGAAAGCTTTGAAGAGCACTGAGGAGTTGATACCAACGATTCCTTTGCCCACTTGGTCCATGCCGTATTTGAAGGCAAAAACAGCCAAAAGAGATACAGAAACGGAAGTTAATGTAAAAATGAGAAGCTGTATCTCCAGATTATACCCAATTACAGACCCCATGAAAACTATGGGAAAGGCAGCTAGGGCGGGCTGCAAGAGGGAAGAGAAAACGGTTCCTACAAATCCGTTGAAGGAAGTGACTGAGAGAACAAGCAGACGAAGTATCAGGGCACCACTGAAACCCAGAAAAAAGAATCTTATCCAAAGCTCTGGAGCTCCGAGAAGGGCGCTGATTAAGCTGCCGAGAATGCCTATTGCAAACCAGACGAGGGAGGAGAAGAAAGAGAGGGCGGAACAGCGCCTCAGATTAAAAATTAGGTCGTTTTTCATGGAACTGTATCTGATTATCACGTCTGAGAGCAAAGTCAGGACAAAAAAGCTTGCGCCAAAGCTCAAACCAGCAACAAAATTTTCAAGAGAAGGATTCAGAGGCAGGATTGACAGGATTCCACCATGGAGAGCCAAGACTCCAAGATATATTATGAGTTTTTTTTGAGAGGGAAGACTAAACAGTTTGGAATAGCGCTTTACAGCTTTGTCAATATATTTGTCTGTTGAATCGTTGGTCAACCTGATGCCTCTCTACCAATATTCTTCTTCTAGGAAACCCTCAAAAATATTAATGTTATACTTCTGCCATCCTACTCCACTTAAATCCTCCGCGAAAAAAGGAAAACACAACCGTTTTTACATAATTAGGATTATATCAGGAAAATTCTATTGACACTTTTGTGAATAAACATGGATAAACTGGACACCAACGTCAGAGGCAACAGCAAAAAAGTATGTTTGAAATCATAATTTTGGGGCGTAAAAGCTTTTATGCTGAATTTAACGTAAATTGAAGGGCTATGTCAAAGGCCGGATCCCCTCCGCCCTCAGTATTTCAGATTCTTGAGAAGCATGTTGGGCGAAAAATGGTAGCAATTTTAGATCCTTCTTACGGGTTTGAAGGAACCTTAGCAGCTGTAACTAGGGAGCCTCCGGGCATCTGGCTTTCTGACGCTGAAGTTGTGACGTTGCGGTCTACTATAGCTCAGCCTGTGCCGCAGATTGTAAGCAGAGAAGACAGAAGCGAAGTTTTTG
>Ga0272441_10009522_pt1 | contig 14984 bp, 11 predicted proteins | sample SSMProp6N_FD_193582 | JGI IMG/M metagenome (GOLD analysis project Ga0272441, IMG submission 193582) | Marine sediment archaeal communities from Little Sippewissett salt marsh, Falmouth, MA, United States - SSM-Prop-6N | ecosystem: Environmental > Aquatic > Marine > Wetlands > Sediment ... | reverse complement strand
GACCAAGCCCGGGAAGTCATGAAATCCCATATGCCCATAACCCGCAAGGTAGAAAGCATGCTCTCACGCCTGCTGCGCAACCGAGCGGGCGGATTGAATCCCGGCGAAGCCATCGCTCTCACCCTCTACCTCAGATTCCTCAAGCGGATCGCATCTCACCTGACCAACATCGCATCTTCGGTTGTCAACCCACTTGACCGGATCGGCTATTCCGAATAGCATAGGTTCGGACGCGACTTCGGGTCAAAGCAAGGAGACGAGAATGGATCTGGAAGCATTCCGCAAAAACGCCCACGATCTCGTGGATTGGATGGCCGATTACTTCGGCGGCGTGGAAGATATGCCCGTGTTGCCCCGGGTGACCCCGGGTGACGTCCTGGCCGGACTGCCCGCCGATCCGCCGGAAAAGGGCGAGCCATTCACCCAAATCATGGAAGACTTCAAACAGGTCATTCTTCCGGGCATGACCCATTGGCAGAGCCCCAACTACTTCGCCTATTTCAACGCCAACAACAGTTTCCCCTCGGTCCTGGCGGAAATGCTTACCGCCACCCTGGGCGCCCAGTGCATGAGTTGGATCACCTCGCCGGCGGCCACGGAACTGGAAGAACGGGTCATGGAGTGGCTGCGGGAAATGATCGGCCTGCCCGCGGGATTCACCGGTGTGATCCAGGATTCCGCTTCCTCGGCCACCCTGTGTTCCCTGCTGACCGCCCGGGAGAAAGCTTCCGGCCGGGTGATCAACCACCACGGCTTCAAGAGTGAACGCTTTACCGTGTATTGTTCCCGGGAAGCCCACTCCTCGGTGGAAAAAGGAGTACGCATCGCCGGGATCGGTGCCGGACGCCTGCGGAGAATCGCCGTTGACGCCAATCAGGCCATGGATGCGTCCGCTCTGGAAAGAGCCGTACAAATGGACCTGGATGAAGGATACCAGCCCCTGGCCGTGGTGGCCGCCCTGGGCACCACCGGTTCCACCGCCATCGATCCCCTGGACCGGATCGCCGCGATCTGCCGCAAGCATGGATTGTGGCTGCACGTGGATGCCGCCTACGCGGGCACGGCCCTGCTCCTGCCCTCCATGCGCTGGATGCTCAAGGGCATCGAAGGCGTGGACAGCTTCGTTTTCAATCCCCACAAATGGATGTTCACCAACTTCGACTGCTCCGCTTATTTCGTCCGCGATGCCGACGCCCTGGTACACACATTTACCCTCCTGCCGGAATATCTCAAAACCCGGGTGGACGGCAGTGTCAAAAACTACCGGGATTGGGGCATCCAGCTGGGTCGCCGATTTCGGGCCCTGAAGTTGTGGTTCGTAATCCGGGAATTCGGCGTTCAGGGCCTGCGGGACACCGTGGCGAACCATATCCGCTGGGCCGGTGAAGTAGCCGACCGGGTTCGGGAAGCCCCGGACTTTGAACTCATGGCCCCGACCCCGCTGGCCACTGTATGTTTCCGCTATCATCCCGAAGGCGTGGATGATCCCGGAGAGATAAACAAGCTGAATCAGGACCTGATGGACCAATTGAACGCATCGGGAAAGCTCTTCCTCACCCACACCCGCCTGGGAGGCGCACTGACATTGCGCCTTGTCATCGGCCAGACCCGGCAGGAGCGGCGCCACGTAACCGCGGCCTGGGAAGCGATCACCGAAACCGCGCGCCGGCTGAGGGGATGACGGACCCCGACGGACGGGAGCGCCGGGCCACCCTGTACGCCCTGACCGCCGTTTTTTTCTGGTCCACGGTGGCCACGGTTTTCAAACTCAGCCTGCGGGTACTCTCCCCGCTGCAATTGCTGTTGGGTTCCTCCATTACCGCCGCCCTTGCCCTGCTGGTGATCCTGGCGGCCTCGGGGCGCCTGGCCGAACTGCGGCACATCTCCCGTCGGAACCTGGCGGTATCCGCCGGATTGGGCCTGCTCAATCCATTCATCTACTACCTCATCCTCTTCCGCGCCTACGACATCCTCCCCGCTCAGCAGGCCCAACCCCTGAACATGACCTGGGGCGTGATCCTGGCCCTGCTGGCGGTTCCCCTGCTGGGCCAGCGCCTCAGCCTGCGCAGCCTGGGCGCGTTGCTCCTGGCCCTGGCGGGAGTGGTGGTGATTTCCACGGAAGGTCGCCTGGGAACCCTGGAGATCCAGCATCCCCTGGGGATCGCCCTGGTCCTCTCCAGCGCCTTTCTCTGGGCCCTCTACTGGATCGCCAACACCCGGGACCGCCTGGATCCGGTGATACGCCTGTTTCTGAACTTCTCCGCCGGCGCCGCTTTCACCACCATCTGGTGGCTGATCCGGGGCGCCCCCCTGCCCGCCGGTATCACAGCCCTGGCGGGAGCCGTGTACGTAGGACTCTTCGAGATGGGCATCACTTTCTTTTTGTGGCTGCGGGCCATGCGCCTGACCCGCTCGGCGGCGCGGATCGGCATCCTGGTCTACATCGCCCCCTTCGTATCCCTGGTATTCATCCACTTTATCCTGGGCGAACACATCCTGCCCGCGTCCTTTATCGGCCTGGTCATGATCGTGGCGGGCATCCTCTGGCAGCGCCGCGACAACACCTGATATTTCTGGGGACGGATTATGAGTTTATGAATTTTTTCCATAGTTCTCCACATTATGCGATTTATGAAAACGTAGATTCAGGAAACCTTCATATTTTAAAGTTTGATAAATATCATAAATTCATAATCCGTCCCCACTTAGGGCGAAAATTATTTCAGGTATACGCTATAATTGGATCCGGTTCCCGTGGAGGATTACCATGAGAAAAGCAATCGGATTGTCTGTAATCCTTTTCATTGTATTCTCTGCAAATGGAAATAGCGGGGATGTTTCGGAATTAAAGATTCGCCTGCGTGAGGCCAAGGGAACGGAAAGGGTCGACATCCTGATCCAATTGGCCGAGAGGACCGGGAATGAATCCCTGGCCCTGGAATATGGCAAACAGGCATTGGATACCGCCGGGAAATTGAAATACAAAAAGGGTGTAGCGCGGGCAGCCTTCCGCATCGGTCGAATTCATCTGGATAAAGAAGAATTTGATTCGGCGTTGAGCCATTTTACGGTCTGTCTCGAAACATCGATTAAGTTGAAGGACCTGCCCCTGACCGCTCAATGTGAAATTGAGATCGGATTGATCTATTTCCATAAGCCGGATATCGATTCGGCCGTACTCCACTTCAGAAAGGCCCTGGAGATATCCTCCGGGCTCAGGGACCACTCCGGCATGGCGGTTGCGTATTATCATCTCGGCAGAAGTTTCCGCAGGTCCGGAAAGCTGGAGACGGCTTTGGAGTATTCCTTGAAATCCCTGGATTTCATGCCGGAAAACAACCACAATGCCCTGAATACAATCAGTATAATCTATGCCATTATGGGAGATCCGGAAAAAGCCTTCGAATACCAGGCCGAGGCGTTAAAGATCCGGGAATCCCTCGGCCTGGCGGATAAAATCATCGGGTCACTGAATAACCTGAGTATGATCTCATTTCGGCGGGGTATGCCCCAAGATGGATTGCGCTACCTGATGAAATCTCTGCAAAAGGCGGAGGAGACAGGCAAAAAAACCCTTATCAGCAGGGCTTTGAACAATATCGGATATGTTTATGACGAAAAATTCCACAAACATGAGGAGGCTCTGGTTTTTTTCAAGCGTTCCTTGATAATCAGCGAAAAAGTCGGTGAAAACTTTGAGATAGCGAACACCCTGATCAACATCGGAAATGTTCAAATGAAATTAGATCAGCCGGAAATCGCCCTTGAAAACTTGAACAAAGGGTTGGCCTTGGCGCAAAAGATCAAAGCCGATGAGTTGATCAAGAATGGTTTTTTATCGATCCATCAATATTATGAAAAGCAGAAGGATTTCAAAAAAGCTCTGAAAAACTATAAGAGTTTTATCGCGGCCAGAGATGTAATCCAGACGCAGCAATTAGACACGAAATTAACAGAGTTGAAAGTTCGCCACCAATCCGAAAAAAAGAAACGGGAAAACGAATTGCTTAAATTGCAGGTTGAAAAAGGCAAACTCCTGAGAATGGGATTAATGATCATATCCGCCGGTTTGTTTGCCTTTTTTTTGGGACTATCCTTCCTGTTCTTGAAGAAAAACAGGCTCAATAAAGCCCTGCGCAATGAGGTTTCGCATAGAAAAAAAGTTGAAGCCGAGCTGGAAACCCTGGTTAAGGAGCGGACTCAGAAACTACAAAAAGAGATTTCCGCCCGGTCCGAACTTGAGCATTTTCACGACATCACAATCGATCGCGAGTTCAGAATGAATGAGTTAAAGGAACAGATTGCCAGGTTGCAGGATCAAATAAAAGAATTGAAACAGAAGTAGGCAAGGTCAGTCGAAAATCGCGATTACGCGGGCGGGGGCGCCGTCGCCACCCTGGATGGGCAGGGGCAGGGCGATGAGGCGGAATTCTTTTTCGGGGAGGCGGTCCAGGCCGCGCAGGTTCTCGATAAGCAGGATCCTCTTTTCTAAAAGAATGCGATGGGCCGGGTAGTCGGCGGAATCCATGGGATCGGGCGAGGGCGTGTCCAGTCCGATTCCTTTCAGGCCGTATGCGGCCAACCAGGTCGCGGCCGCGGCATGGATCACCGGGTAGCCCGTGAAGTAGTCATCCCGGCCCCAATAACGGTCCCACCCGGTATGCAGCAGGAGGAAATCGCAATCCGGAGTACGGGGCAGCTCTTTTTCCAGCCGGGCGGCGGTCACGCCCCCGGATTCCGCCCGCAGGCAACGGGCGGTACCCATAAAACTCTCCGGATTGAGTTCGTCCAACCTCTTCCCCCCGCAAAGCATATGCGCCGGCGCGTCCATGTGGGTGCCGGTGTGAGAGGTAAGGTGCAGGCGGGCCTCACGGAAGCCATCATCTTCCATGGCGGCCAGGGGTTCGATCTTTACCGGCGGCGTGCCCGGATACACCGGCATACCCGGTTCCAGGGGGTGGGTCAGGTCGATGATCTTCATGCGGACTTGCGGCCGTTCTCAACGCGCCCGTCCAACAACCGGATGGTGCGCTGGGCGTATCCCGCCACGGTGTTGTCGTGGGTGACCATGACCACGGTTTTGCCGGACTGCCACAACTGCTTGAAGGTCTCCATGATCTCCCGGCCGCTGGCGGAATCCAGGTTTCCCGTGGGTTCGTCCGCCAGCAGGATGGGCGGATCGTTGACCATGGCCCGGGCAATGGCCACCCGCTGCTGCTGACCGCCGGACAATTCGGTGGGGCGATGACCACGCCAGTCCCACAACCCAACCCGGCCCAGCATTTCTTCCACTCTCTGCCGACGCTCCCTGCCGGATTTACCGTTGAACAACAGGGGCAATTCCACGTTCTCATAGGCCGTGGCATAGGGCAACAGGTTGAAGTTCTGGAACACGAAGCCGATCTTGCGGTTGCGGATCCCCGACAATTGATCGAATGTCAATCCGGCCACGTTGCGGCCGTCGAGTTCGTACTCTCCGGAAGAAGCGGTATCCAAACAGCCGATGATGTTCATCAGGGTGGATTTGCCGGAACCCGAAGGGCCCATGACGGCCACGAACTCGCCCGCCTGGATGTTCAGGTCAATGCCCTTTAGGGCTTCAAAGGGCAATTCGCCCATCTGGTAGACTTTACGTATATCGTTGAGTTGGATCACATCTGCCTCCTCGGGTCCACTATTCGTACCTCAATGCGTCAACGGGATTCAGCCGGGACGCCCGCAGGGCGGGGAAAATTCCGGAGAGAAAAACCAGGATGCCCATGACCACGATGAACATCAAAAAGATATCCGCCGAAAACCGGGGCCGCAAGAGGTACCCGGCGATTCCTTCGACATCGTAACTGATGGGAAGCATGCGAACCAGGACCACGATGTTGAAGGCCACCAGGCCGCCCCACATGGTCCCCTTGACGAAGATCATCATGGCTTCCAGCAGGAATTGGTAGACGATGTGACGGCGCTTGGCCCCCAAAGCCATTTTGACGCCGATCTCGCGGGTGCGTTCCTTGACCACCGCGTACATGAGGTTGGTCACGCCCACGGCGCCGATAAGCAGGGTCAAACCGCCGATCACCGCCAGGAATATCTCGATCCCCGTAAACACCTTGGCGGACATTTCCGCGCCTTCCACTGTGTTCCAGATCTGCATGGCGTACTCGTCTTCCGTATCATAGCGGTATTTTTTGCTCAACACCCGCCGGATCTCACCCTCAAGCCACTTGGATTGATCCCGGCTCTGGGGTTGCACGTGAATGCGGTCCACGAAACGCTGGGAGTAGAGGTTTAGAAAAGTCGTGAAGGGGATATACACCTGGTCGGCGTCCATGCCCTCGTAGCTGGAACTCTGCAGCTTGCGCACCATGACGCCCACAACCGTAAAAGGCGCCCGCTGCATGGAAACCACCCGGCCCACCGGGTTCTCGTCACCGAAGAGTTCCTCCGCCACTTTCCAGCCCAGGAACACAACCCGCCGGGACTGCTTGATATCCAGTTGGTTGATGAAACGTCCGCCGGCCTGGGGAATCTGGTTGCGCATGAAGCCGAAGCAGGGATTGACGCCGTTGACGTTGCGATTCACCCCGCGATCGCCGTTGCGCAATTCAAAGCGGGAAAAGGATTCGGGCGTGATTTCAGCTATCTCGGGAATGCGGGAACGCAGCAGGTCGACGTCTTCGGGATAGAGGCGGATACGGCGCCCCTTGGGCAGCCCCTGATAGATCTTCGATGTCTGGCCGCCGTACACGATCAGAATGTTGTCCCCCAGACCCTTGAAACTGGTGGAGAAGGTTTCGCTCATTCCCCGTCCGAATGACATGAGCAGCAGCAATGACAGCGCCCCCCAGCCGATGGCGAAAGTGATCAGCGACGTTTTCTTGCGCCGCTTGCGCAGTTCGCTCATGTAGAGTTTCAACAAATGCGTTTTCATCTAGCTCCTCAATGCCTCGATGGGATTGGTTGAGGCGGCTTTGCGCGCCGGCGCAATTCCCGCTATGGTACCGATAACCAGCAGGATCAACACCGTGGCAACCCCCACCAGGGGATTGATCTGAGGCACGCCAACGTAATCGCGGATCTTTTCCGCTGGCAATACGCTCAGGAGCAGCGAGGCCGCCACGAATCCGGCCACGCCGCCCATGATAATAATCATCAGCGACTCGGAAAAGAACTGCGTCAGGATCTGGCGCCGCTTGGCGCCCACCGCCAGTTTGACGCCGATCTCGCGGGTACGTTCCTCCACCACCACCATCATGATGGAAGCCACGCCCACGCCCCCCACCAGCAGGGTAAATGAACCGATAATGGCCAGGAAAATGTTGAACGCCAGGAAAAAGACGTTTACCTGCGTCAACATTTGCGATTGATTCCACACGAATAGGGCGTCCGTATCATCCCGGTGGAATTCCATGCGGCGGCTCAGGTAGCGCCGCAACTTGCGTTCCAGCCCGGCGGGATCAACCCCCGGATACCCGCTGAACACGAAATTTCCCACGTACTTGTCGCCGTACAACGCCGAAAAGGTGGTCCATGGCATGAACAAGGTTTGGGTATCCCGGTTGCCTCCGTAGTTGCTGGGCTGGATTTTTTTCTTCATCACCCCCACCACGTTGAAGGGAACGCCTTCCACCATGATCCGTTTGCCTACGGGTTCCTCGTCCTTAAACAGATCCTTGGCCAGGGTATCGCCGATGAAACAAACCCGGCGCCGGCGTTCCTTGTCCAGACTGTTGATGAAACGCCCCTTGGCGGGAATGGTATTGCGCAGCGCTTCGTATTCAAGCCCTACGCCGCGCACGGTGATAATGAACTCTTCCCTGCCGTGGCGCAAGCGACGGCTGCGGCGGAACTCCGGGCTGATATGCTCAATGCCGCGGATATGCTGCTTTAGCCCGAGCACTTGCCCCGGTGTCAGCCGGATCCTGCGGCCTTTGGTAAAACCGCCGTATTCCATGGTGGTGCGGCCGGGCCATACCACCACCAACCGATCGCCCATGCCGCGCATATTCTTCATGGACTGCTTCTGAACGGAGTTACCGAAAGCCAGCAGAAGAACCACGGCGAAAGTACCCCACATCACCCCCGAAAGGGTGAGCACGGTACGCAAAGGTTGGCGCACCAGGTCCCGGAAGAGGTTGCGGAAAAAAGTTGCGATCATTGGATTTCCCGGGGCGGGCGCTCCACCACCTTCTCTCCTTCCTCGAGACCGTCGGTGATCTCCACATTCAGGCTGTCGGAGAGACCGGTTTTGACTTCCCGTTTCACGATTGTTTCACCGTCCTTGACTTCAACGCTGCGATCACCGTTCGCGAAAGTCACCAGACGCTCCGGCAGAAGCAATACATCCTTGCGTTCCTGCACTTTTATATTCGCGGTGGCGGAATAGCCCGCCCGCAATACGGTTTTTCCGGTTTCCACGATGGAAATCTCGATATTGAACAGGGTGGAGTTGCCGTCCTTGTGAGCCTTTGGAGAGATACGTTCCAAGCGACCTTGCACGCTGGTGTCCGGCAGAGCACCGATCTGGATCTCGGCGGCCATGCCCACGTTCAGCTTGCCCACATCGATTTCGTCCACCGTGCCTTTAAAAAGCATAAGCCCCATGTCGGCCATGGCGCACATCTCGGTTCCCGGCTGGAAATTGGTCAAGGGCACCACGGGGTCGCCCACGTACACGTTCTGGGACAGGATTACTCCGGTTATGGGCGAATTGATAACGGAGTTGATGTCCTTGCGGCCGGCAATGCGCACCCGGCCCTTTTCCAGGAGTTCGAAGCGCTCCCGGGCGATCTGGGCCCGGATCCTGACTTCCTGGTATGCCGACTCCGATTGCTCCATGTCCGAGCGGGAGATCAGGTTGGCTTCAAATAACTTCATCTGACGCCCCCGTTCCCGGGAGGCCTGGTTTACAGTCACCTGAGCCATCTCCATGTTGCGCCGGGCTTCCGTGTATTCCAGGGGAGTGGGATTGGGAGAGATCTTGAACAAGGGCTTTCCCTTCTCTACGAAATCACCGATCTTGAAGTAAATTTCACTGACGATTCCGGAAATGGTGGATTTGACCTTGATCTCGTTCTCGGGCTCAATTGTCCCCACGGCCAACGCCTTTTCGGCGATGGTGCCCCGCTTGACGGCAACCAGCTTGACTTCGCCTTCCTTGCCGTTTGAGCCACTGAACAGGGCCCAGGCTGCCACAACCACCAGCACGGCCAACAGCGCATAAACCAGTATCTTTTTCATGATCACCTCGGTATCGATGTGCGGTTCATACTCGAATAACGTGCCGAGGTCGGCAAAGGTTCCCTCCGGTTTCATCCGGACATGGATTGTGGTAGGATATCGCCCCATGAAGCCGTCGATTCCGGAATCCCGCGCAAGGTGTTTCCCCCTGCCGGACCTGTTGTCCTGGTGGGACCACACCCGGCGCCCACTACCGTGGCGAAAGGACCGTTCTCCCTGGCGGACCTGGGTGTCCGAGGTGATGCTGCAGCAGACCCGGGTGGCCGCGGTGATTCCCTATTTCCAGAGTTTCATGGACCTTTTCCCTGATCCCGCCCGTCTGGCCGCGGCGGACTCCAACCTATTGATGAAAACCTGGGAAGGACTGGGATACTACCGGAGGGTGGTTCACCTGCAACGGGCCGCGGCCCGGGTGGTGACGGAGCATGCAGGCGAAATTCCGAAAGATCCCCGGGCATTCGCCGCCCTCCCCGGCGCGGGCCCTTACATTACCGCCGCAGTTATGAGCATCGCTTTCGGTCATGCCCTGCCCGCGGTGGACGGCAACGTGTTGCGGGTAATCGCCCGCTACCGGGGAAGTTTCAATGATATCGGTGAACCCCGGGAGCGGCGACGGGTGGAACGCATGCTCCACCGGGTCATCCCGGCGGACCGGCCGGGAGACTTCAACGAAGCCCTGATGGAACTGGGCGCCATGGTGTGCCTGCCCCGCCGGGCGAACTGCGCCGCCTGTCCCCTGGCTTCGGCATGCCGGAGTCACAGCCTGGGGCTGACAACCGTACTTCCCATCCGTTCCCGCCGCGCTTCCATCCCCGAACGGGAAGTAGCCGTGGCCCTCGTGTGCAACGGCGACCGGATCCTGGTGCGGCGGCGCCCTCCGGGACATCTGGGCGGATTATGGGAGTTCCCCGGAGGACGTCTGCGTTCCGGGGAAACCCCACAGGCGGCCATCCAACGGAAATGCCATGAAGAGCTGAACATGTCCGTCAGGGTGGGTGAAGTCATCACTGCGGTGCGCCACGCCTACACCCACTTCCGCATCCACATGCAGGTGTTCCGGGCGGTCTGCTCTTCGCGGCCTCCGGTGGAAACGGACAACCTGCGCTGGATCCTTCCCGCCCAACTGGAAGACCTGCCCCTGCCCGGGGCCAACCGCAAATCCCTCCCGGCCATCCTCGCCCTTGCCTGGGGACGGACTACAACAGTATAACAGTATCTACTCCAGTGGATTGATACACGAAATCCCCCCGTAATCCACGACGGTTTCTCCCACACGAGGACAAATTTCATACTGTTATACTGTTGTAGTCCGTCCCCAATAGTCAGGCGTTTGACTTGGAATGCGGTAATCAGTACAACCAGGGTATGCGCAATCTTCCGCCTTTCAAGCTGGAGCGTTTCTTTGCCCGCTGGGAGTTCAACGTGGAGATGCAATTCAGCGCGTCGGACTGCGAATCCCTGACCCTGGCGGATTTGCTGGACCTGGCCACTCCGGAAGAACGAGAAGCTTTCCGCAAGCAATGGCTGGGATATACCGAAAGCCCGGGGGATCCGGAGTTGCGCCGGGCCGTCGCCGCCTTGTATCCCGGACTGGAAGCCGACGACATCCTGATCGCGGCCCCGTCGGAACTGATTCTGCTGGCCCTCTACGCCGCCCTTGAACCGGGGGATCATGCCCTGGTGACCTGGCCGGCGTACCAATCGCTGGCGGAAGTGCCCGCGGCCGTGGGATGTACGATCACCCACTGGCCCCTGCAGGTGTCGGATGGACGCTGGCGTCTGCACCTTGATTTCCTGCGGGACCATATCCGGCCCAACACCCGCCTGGTGGTGGTCAACTTCCCCCACAACCCCACGGGATTCATCCCGTCCCGGGAAGATTGGGACGAACTCTTCCGCCTGGCCGCGGAGAAGGGCTTGCGGATTTTTTCGGATGAGATGTACCGCGGATTGGAGCATGATACCGCAAGGCGGCTGCCAACCGCCGCCACCCGGGACGGAGGACACATATCTCTCTCCGGACTGTCCAAGGCGTACGGACTGCCGGGTCTGCGCATCGGCTGGCTGGCCTGCCGGGACCGGGATTTCCTGAGCCGGGCGGCAACCCTCAAGGACTACACCACCATCTGCAACAGCGCCCTATCGGAGGGCATGGCAAAAATCGCCCTGGCCCACGGCGAGACGCTGCTGCAACGCAACCTTGACCGGGTGAAAGCCCACCTGGAGATTCTATACCGGGATCTTGACCCTTTTCGTCAGCGAATCGAAATTGTGGAACCCCGGGGCGGATCCATTCTCTTCCCCCGCTTTATTGACGGCACCGACGCCGGGGTGTTCGCCCGGGAATTGATACGCCGTCACGGTGTACTCATGATTCCCGGTGAACTCTTCGACATGGACAAGGTTTTCTTCCGGGTAGGCCTGGGCCGGGCCGACTTCCCCGCCGCCCTGGACCGCTTCATCCGCCAACTGCACGCTCCCGCCCGGTAAGGCCGGAATCCCGGGAAAGACCGCCACCCTTCGCGTAACTGGCATTTTTTGTCGTCAGCCACTACAATACGGTCATGGAAAGGGGCGGGATTTCTTTGGTGATCAATCGGGAAACGGTCCGATTGGACTCCAAATTGAACGCCATCACGCTGGATATCCTGCGCGGGGAACGCGGGTTGACCGAGGTAAAGGAGGGATGCCGGGAGGGCGACTGCGGCGCTTGCACGGTGATGCTGGGCAGTCTGCGTCAAAACGGAACCGTGGACTATCAAGCAGTGAACTCCTGCCTGCTCCCCGCCGCGGCAATCGCCGGCAAGCACCTGGTGACCGTCAAGGGCATCAATCCCGACGGATCCAACCTGAATCCCATCCAGGAAGCGTTCCTGGCGGAAGGAGCCGTCCAATGCGGATTCTGCACCCCCGGCATCCTGATGGCCCTGACCGCCCACCTGTTGAGCGCTCGGGAACCGGACACGGAATCCGCATGTCACGCCATTGCCGGCAATATCTGCCGATGCACCGGATATGCCGCCATCCGGCGCGCCGTTGACCGGCTTTTCAAATCCATTCCCCACCTGTGGGGGAAAGAGCGCGTAAAAAAACTGATCTCCCTGGAGATCCTGCCGGAGTACTTTATCCATATTCCCGAAAAGTTGAAAGCCATCAAGCCGGCGGCAGAGAGCACCCCGGGGGATATTGAAAACAATCAGGTTTATGTAGCCGGCGGCACCGACCTCTTCGTGCATCCTTCCCATGAATTAAAGTGCCGGCCGCTGAAATTTCTGGATCCCGCCACCGGCCCCAACGGGATCAAAATCACCCGTTCACATATGGAAGTGACGGCTGAACTGACCACGGAAGCATTCCGTCGGGCGCCGAAAATCAGACAACTCTGGCCGAAACTGCCGGAGATGCTGAAACTGGTTTCATCTGTGCAGATCCGCAATCGCGCCACCATCGCCGGAAACATCGTCAATGCCTCCCCCATTGGAGATATATCCATCATCCTCCTGGCCCTGGATGCCGAACTGGAGTTGACTGAGAAGGGGAAAAAGCGGCGGATGCCCCTTAAGGTTTTTTTTATCGACTACAAGAAAACCGCCCTGCCTCCCGGGGGACGGCTCACCCGCCTATTCATCCCCCTTCCCGGACCCGAAGTTCAATTTCATTTTGAAAAAGTCAGTCGCAGGCAACATCTGGATATCGCCTCGGTGAACACGGCCATACAGATTTCCCTGCGGGATGGACGCATCACCGACCTCGGTCTCGCGGCGGGCGGCGTGGCCCCGGTTCCCCTTTTCCTGGAACAAACGGTTGCGTTTTTGCGGGGCAAAGTGGTGACCGCTACGGTTTTAGAGGAAGCCCTCGCGGTGCTGGACAGGGAAATCGCCCCCATCAGTGATATGCGCGGCTCCGCGGAGTACAAACGCCGCCTGCTGCGCAACCTGTTCCTCAGCCATTTTCTGACCCTGTTCCCGGACCGCACCGCCCGGGATTCATCTTTCCTGGAGCTGCTGAAGGCAACAGGCAACCCGCGCGCGAAAAAGTCCGACTCCCGGCGGAGGCGAAAGTGAAATACCGGGATACCCGTCTGCACCTGCGCGGAGAATCGCTTTTCAGCGACGACCATTCCGTACCGGAAGCGACCCTGATGGGCGCGATTGTTGCATCCCCCATTGCCCGGGGGCGCATCCTCACCATGGACCTTGCAACGGCAAAGAAGATTCCGGGAGTCAAGGCGGTACTGACGGCGGACGATATCCCCGGGGAGAATCAATTGGGCAACATCATCCGCGACGAGCCCCTGCTTGCCGGCGGAGAGCTGCGCTTCATCGGACAGCCCGTCGCCCTGGTGGTGGCGGACACGGCGGCTACCGCGCGCCGGGCGGCGGCGAAAATCCAGCTGAATTGCGAGGAAGATACGCCAATCCTCGATCCCCGCGAAGCTTTTGAAAAAAACAGCCTGATCGCTGAACCCCGCTGTTTTCAAATCGGTGACCCCGACGGCGCCTGGGCGGACTGCGCGCATATCGCGGAGGGCACCGTCGAATCCGGGGGACAGGAACACCTATACCTGGAAACCCAGAACGCATATGCCGTACCCACCGAACATGGCGGGATCAAACTCGTTTCCTCCACCCAGTCCCCGACGGCGGTGCAACGGAATACCGCCGGGATCCTTGGCCTTCCCATGCACATGGTGGAGGTGGACACCCCCCGACTGGGCGGAGCCTTCGGCGGCAAGGAAGACCAGGCAACCCATTGGGCGGCCCTGGCGGCACTCGGCGCCTTTCACCTGAACAAACCGGTCAAGGTACTGCTGGACCGCTGGGAGGACATGCGCTTTACCGGTAAACGGCATCCCTACTCCAGTGATTTTAAAATCGGCTTGTCCGCGGATGGAAAGATCCTGGCCTACCAGGTCACCTTTTATCAGAACGCCGGCGCCTTCGCCGACCTGTCCACGGCCATCCTGGAACGTTCGCTTTTCCACGCCACCAACAGCTATTTTATTCCTCATGTAAAGGCCACCGGCTATTGCTGCCGCACGAACCTGCCGCCGTTTACCGCCTTCCGCGGGTTCGGAGCCCCTCAGGCCATGCTGGTGATCGAAGCGGCCATTCACAAGGCCGGCGGCGGGATGGGCATCCCCTACTCCCGGATCCAGGAGAAAAACCTGATCCGCCGCAACGACCTTTTTCCCTACGGCATGAAAGCCCGCAGCGGAAACGCCCGCGCCTCCTGGCGCCGCTTGAAATCCATGTCAGCCCTGCCGGCCCTGCATCGGGAGATGAAAACCTTCAACGCAAAAAACCCCCTGGTGAAAAAAGGCGCCGCCTTGATGCCCGTCTGCTTCGGCATCTCTTTTACATCCACCTTCATGAACCAGGCCAACGCCCTGGTGCACGTGTACACCGACGGCAGCGTGGGGGTGAGTACCGCGGCGGTGGAAATGGGCCAGGGGGTCAACAGCAAGCTCGCCCAGATCACTGCCCGTACGCTGGGGATCAGTGTCGCACACGTCAAGATGGAAAGCACCAACACCACGCGCAACGCCAACACCTCCCCCACCGCGGCCAGCACCGGCGCCGACATGAACGGTCACGCCGTAATCATGGCCTGCGGCACCATTCTCGAGCGCCTGAAACGATTCGCCGCCGGCGCGCTGGAAATCGGGCCACACCAAAACCTTGCCGTCTTCTCGGAGAGGGTTTTCCTGGGAAACAAACCCCTGGCGTGGGATTGGCAAACCCTGGTTC
>Ga0272441_10009521_pt1 | contig 14985 bp, 8 predicted proteins | sample SSMProp6N_FD_193582 | JGI IMG/M metagenome (GOLD analysis project Ga0272441, IMG submission 193582) | Marine sediment archaeal communities from Little Sippewissett salt marsh, Falmouth, MA, United States - SSM-Prop-6N | ecosystem: Environmental > Aquatic > Marine > Wetlands > Sediment ... | reverse complement strand
AGATACAAGCTCACTCCACCTACGATTAACAGTTTGTGTAAACGGGTTACGCTGACCAACTGCTTTTGTAATAATCTCAGTCATGGGAATAAGATGAACATATGGTGGTCTATGTTTAGGATGCTGAGGCTCAACAAAATCAGCACGCTCATTAATCCTATCCTTAACACCTTTTTTAATAGGTTTACCACAGCTACATTTCCAACGACGACGAACCGCTTCCTCTAGAGTATAATGAGTATAACAAGAACGGCAAGCTGACTCATGATACTTCCCCTCCGCAGGTGGCAAACCAACATTCAACAAAGGCTTATTACCACCAACTCGAAGTATTGCTTTTTTAATCTCATTATAAGTAGCATCCTTTACCTCAAAACGATTAAACTCCCTAGCAACACGAGCAGGATGAGGACTATGACAATCAGAGTTAGTCAAAAAAGTAAGACGACGCAACTCCTTAATTTTATCAGCTAGATCACTATCAGCACTAAGACCAAGCTCAACAAAAGACACATAACACGCTTGATCACCATAACACTCCTCTAAAGAGTTAAAAGAAGAATAAATCGCAGTATAAGGAGTAAAAGCATGAGCCGGACCAATCAAAGCATCAACATCACGCGCAACCTCTGCGAGTTCCTCACCAGTCATATCAACATTAGGGCGACCATCACTCTCAAGATTCTTAGACCTAGAACAAATACGTTCTTTAAAATCATCAACAGAAGAAAAATCAGGGAAAAACAAAAGATGATGAACCCTTTTCTCAGCTTCAACCTCACAACTAAGAATAAAACGAGTTTTATCAAACTGAAAAGTCCCCTCATCAACAACATCACAAGATTTTATTTCTTCCATCCAACCACTATGAAGACAATCACCAGTACCAACAACATCAATACCTTTCAAAGGAGCAACAAGGGCAATATTCTGAATATTCATTTTCTCACTAGTCGCACCAGAAAAACGAGAATGAATATGTAAATCAGCATTAACTATCATCAAAGCCCCACAATAAACGAAATATCCTATAGGGTTTTAGTATTTAACGAAAAAAAAGGAAAAAAGAAGAATTTATTTTAACTTAGACCCACACTCAGGGCAAAACAAATCATCCTCTCCCTCTATTTTAGCACCACACTCAGGACAAGAACTAGTCTTAGATTTAGATTTCTTTTTCGCTTTCTTACCAGTCTTCGCAGGTGGCATAGTTGCAGTTGGCTGAGCGGGCATCTTAGGCGCACCAACTGGTGTCTTAGTCACAAAAAACTGAGTATTCGCCAACATCTCCATTACACCAGCAACAATCAAAATTATACCACCAAAAATAAGCAACTGAGCACCCAAACCAAGACCCCAGCTCATCTTAAGAGGAACAGAAATAGACACATCTTCCTCTTCAACAGCTATATTAAACGTCTCCTCACCACCAAACGGAGAACCAGAAATAGAGTTAATAATGTCATCAAATGGAAGATCACCACCATCGCCACCAGTATCACCCATAGCATCTCCAACAATACCACCGATAGCAAACAAAACAATTATGAGCAAAATAAAAGGTATAAGAAAACGGATACCACGCCAAAGATACTTCCAACCCAGTTTTTTACTATGATAAATACCAATAGTACCAACAACGAGGAAAATAAGACCAATACCAAGTATCAAAGAAAAGGGTATAACCACTGTACCCATAGGCATAGCCCCATTTGGAGTTGGAAAAATCATCTGAACACCATTAATACCATCCACCATCAACAACTCCTGCATACCAGAAGTCTCAAGTGCCTCCAAACCACTAACACCAGAAATCTCTGAAATCTCATAAGACACAGAATACCAAGGATTCAACAAACCCAGAATTATTACTATTATACCCACAAAACATAGAATATTACCAATACTCTTCAAATTCAAACCATCAATATAAAGCATCGATATAATCCTTGGACCAAGACCATATTTTTTATGCCTCCTGTAAATAAAGAAAAATATCAAAGCAAGTGAAAGAACAGTAATCAAGACAAAAATTAAAACAAAATTGTAAATAAACCATTCAGCGAGAAACATAGTATCACTCGCCTCAGGCAAACTACTACCCCAGCTAACACCATCCCACATCCTATTACCACTAAGATCCTCCCTAAACATCGGACCCTGAGGACCAATCTGACCAAAAACCGCAGAAGCAGCAATCTCAGAGAGATCATCAACATCCTCACCAATCTCACCCCATCTACCACTAAAACTAAGCCAAGATTTACCCTCCAAAGACTCAAGAGTGTAACTAGCAGGCTTCAAAACCTTACCATTATCACCCACAATATCATTTGACATACCAAGTTTACCAGAATAAGACCGCAAATAATTCGCATGAGAACCACGAGCAACATAAACCTTTATATGATCCCCATCACGCTCCACCTGATCCCAAGTAGCACGCTGACCACTATAATGCTGACTATAAGCAACCCATTTAGAACCACCACTGGAAATAACAACTTGTACTAACTCCCAATCACCCTCATGCTGATTCAACTCACCCTCATTAAAAGCATAAAACATCCAATACTGAATAACAGTTGAACCACCAGAATTGTTAACATAATAATAAACTGTATACCCATAACTATTCATCACACTCTGATAATGGTTTATAACCCCATCATCATCAATAGTTCCATGGATATTATCATAGTAACAAGACTCCTCAATACCGCTATCAATACAACCATAATCTGAGTTATCTAAATGATAAGAGGCATCAACAGGGAAACATTCCTCCTCACCCTCAAAATAAAAAACAGGTGCGTACTGCATAGCAGCATCATAATCATCAGCACTAACCACAGAACTCATCAACAACATAGAAAAAACAGATAAAACCACTAAAAAAACTATACGTTTAACCCTATAACCTCTTACTTTATTCATCACAGACTCCTCCTCAGATTACTATGCTAACGTAATATTACGCAATATTTTTAACACTTTTCAAAAGTACAAGCAACCTACAAAAAGACCATTTAATATAGTAACATTTATTAGGTCTCACTCCATATGAAAAACAGGAAAATTCGGCACTGGCGGTGGGATAAAAAAATTAGCTGAATTAGCCTAGAGTTTCAATAGAAGTGAACCAACATGACAGACACAAAAAATGGAAATTACGATACAGACTCAATACAAGTACTTGAGGGGCTAAAAGCAGTAAAACAAAACCCCGCAATGTACATAGGAAGCACAGATGAACGAGGACTACATCACCTCGTATACGAAGTCGTTGACAACTCCATAGATGAAGCACTAGCCGGTTACTGTAAAAAAATAAAAGTGTCATTAAACAAAGATGAGTCAATAACAGTAATAGACGATGGAAGGGGAATACCTACATCAATACATAAAAAATACAATAAATCAGGCGTAGAACTAGTAATGACCACACTACACGCAGGTGGAAAATTCGACAGTCAAGCATACAAAGTATCCGGTGGGCTACATGGCGTAGGTGTATCAGTAGTAAACGCTCTATCAGAATGGCTTGAAGCCAAAGTAAGAAGAGACGGAAAAGAATACTACCAAAAATACGACCATGGATCAGCCGTAGAACCACTCAAAGAAATAGGAACCGCAGAAAAAAGCGGGACAACAGTTACGTTCTTACCTGATCCTGAAATATTTGAAACAACAGAAATAAAATATGAAACAATAGCAACCCGATTAAAAGAACTAGCATTTTTAAACGCAGGATTAGAAATTGAAATAACAGATGAAAGAGTAAATAAAACTGAGAGCTTCAAATACGATGGTGGAATAGCTGAATTCGTTCAACATATAAACAGAAATAAGACACCATTACACCCAGATCCCATATACCTAAAAGCTGAAAAAGAAAACGTAGAAGTAGAAATATCAATACAATACACAGATGGATACACTGAGAACATATTCACCTTCGCAAACAATATAAATACACATGAAGGAGGAACACATCTCTCCGGTTTCAAAGGAGCACTCACACGTGTTCTAAATGACTACGGCAGAAAAAATAATTTATTTGAAGGCATTGACTTCAGCCTAAGCGGAGAAGACTGTCGTGAAGGAATAACCACAGTAATCTCATGTAAAGTAAGACGCCCACAATTCGAAGGGCAAACAAAAACAAAACTTGGCAACTCCGAAGTAAGAGGAATCGTAGAAAGCTTAACAAATGAAAAACTAAGCGAGTTTTTTGAGGAAACCCCAACTGTTGCAAAAACAATTATAGACAAAGCAGTAAACGCAAGCCGAGCAAGAGAAGCAGCACGAAAAGCAAGAGAACTGACCCGTAGAAAAGGACTACTAGAATCAACAGCACTACCCGGCAAACTAGCAGATTGCAGCTGCCGAGACCCAAGCAAAGCAGAATTATACATAGTAGAAGGAGATTCAGCGGGCGGAAGTGCGAAACAAGGACGTGACCGAGAATTCCAAGCGATACTACCACTACGAGGTAAAATATTAAACGTTGAAAAAGCACGTATGGATAAAATCCTAAAAAATAATGAAATTCTAACACTTATAACCGCTATTGGTACAGGTATAGGTGAAGAATTCAACATTGAAAATGCTAGATACCATAAAATAATCCTTATGACCGATGCTGATGTAGATGGAGAACACATAAGAACATTACTACTAACATTTTTCTTCAGATATATGAGACCACTCATAGAAGAAGGCTACTTATATATCGCACAACCCCCACTTTATAAAATAAGCAAAGGGAAACAAATTCTTTATGCATATTCAGAAAGAGAACGAATGAACATAACTAACGAAATAGGAACAGGATTCAGCATACAAAGATACAAAGGTTTAGGAGAAATGAATCCAAATCAACTCTGGGAGACCACAATGGACCCAGAGAACAGAATGACTGTAAAAGTCACCGTAGATGATGCAGTAGACGCAGATGAACTATTTACAATCCTAATGGGCGAAAAAGTAGAACCGAGAAGAGAATTTATAGAAACCCATGCCAAGGAAGTGGTAAACCTAGACATATAAGGTGACATACTATGACTGATGAACCCAGTAAGAAAGAATATATCCGAGCCATAGAATCAGAGATGAAACGTGCATTCATTGATTACTCAATGAGCGTCATAATGAGCCGAGCATTACCAGATGTAAGAGACGGTCTCAAACCAGTACACAGAAGAATACTATACGCAATGAATGATATGGGGCTAACCTCCAGTAAATCCTACAAAAAATCAGCACGTTTAGTAGGAGAAGTACTAGGTAAATACCACCCACATGGAGACCAAGCAGTATACGACAGTATGGTACGAATGGCCCAAGATTTTTCACTACGCTACCCTCTTGTAGATGGACAAGGTAATTTTGGAAGTGTTGACGGAGATAGCGCAGCTGCTATGAGATACACAGAAGCACGCATGTCAAAAATAGCAGGACTCATGCTTCAGGACATAGAAAAAGACACTGTTCAATGGGCTGACAACTTCGATGGATCATTAAAAGAACCAGTGATGCTCCCATCAATACTACCAAATCTACTAATCAACGGTGCATCAGGTATAGCTGTTGGAATGGCAACCAACATGGCACCACATAACATAACAGAAGTAATAGATGGTACAATACAAGTCATCGACAACCCTGAAATCACCGTAGTAGAACTAATGGAATCAATACAGGGGCCAGATTTTCCAACAGGTGGAATAATATATGGAAAAGGTGGCATACTAGCCGCATACACAGAGGGGAGGGGGCTTGTAAAAGTCCGTGCAAAAACACACATAGAAGAAGAACCTAAGAAAAGAGTCATAGTAACAGAGCTACCCTACCAAGTAAACAAATCAAACCTATTGAAAAACATAGCAGACCTAGTAAAAAACAAAAAAATAGAAGGAATCTCCGATCTAAGAGACGAAAGCGACCGTAAAGGCATGCGCATAGTCATAGACCTAAAAAGAGATGCCATAGAAGACGTCGTAATAAGCCAATTATTTAAACACACAGACATGCAAACAACATTTGGAATACTAAACCTAGCAATAGTCAACGGAGAACCAAAAATACTCACATTAAAACAAATCATCCAACACTACATAGAATACCGAGTAGAAATCATAACACGACGAACAACATATGAACTAAACAAAGCAAAAGAAAAAATGCACATTCTAGAAGGATTCATGATAGCACTAAAAAACATCGACGAAGTCATCAAAATAATACGAGGAAGCAAAACAGTCGAAGACGCAAAAAACAGCTTAATGAAACGCTTCAACTTCTCCGAGAAACAAGTAAAAGCAATACTAGACATGCGCCTACAAAAACTAACAGGTATGGAAATAGAAGGAGTACAAAAAGACTACAACGAAACAAAACAAATAATAACACAACTAGAAGAACTACTCAGCGACAAACAAAACATACTAAATGAAATAAAAAGAGAACTAACAGAAACCAAACAGAAATTCGGAGATGAAAGACGCACAGAAATAATCGAAGGAGAAATCGACATAGAAGTAGAAGACCTAATACCCGTCCAAGAAGTCGTTATCACAATAACAGACAGCGGGTACATAAAAAGAATACCCTGTGAAACATACAAAACACAACACCGAGGGGGAAAAGGACTAAAAGGAATGAGAACAAAAGAAGAAGACATCGTAGTAGACTCCTTCATAACATCTACCCACGACTACATCATGTTTTTCACAAACCATGGAAAAGCATTCTGGCTAAAAGGCTACAAAATACCAGAAGGAACAAGACACTTCAAAGGAAAAGCAATAATAAACCTACTACCAAGACTAGAAGAAGGAGAATACGTAGAAACAGCAATACCCATCCATGAATTCGACGAAGAACACTATCTAGTCTTCGCAACACGCAATGGGATAATCAAAAAAACCGTACTATCAGCATATAGCAACGTAAGAGTCAACGGAGTCAGAGCAATAAAACTAGATGAAAACGACGAACTCATAAGCACACGACTATCAGATGGTAAACAAACAATAATGATCGCAACAGCAAACGGGCAAGCCGCTAGATTCAACGAAGAAGAAGTAAGACCCATGGGGAGAGTAACCCGTGGAGTAATAGGGATAAGACTCAGCAAAGATGACAAAGTCGTATCAATGGCCGTAGTAGGAGAAGAAGGAAACCTGATAACAATAACTGAAAACGGCTATGGAAAAAGATCACCCATCCAAGAATACAGAAAAACACACCGAGGAAGCAAAGGCGTAAGAACCATAATCACCAACGAACGAAACGGAAAAGTCATCTACGTAAAAGAAGTAATCGATGAAGATGAACTAATGCTAACAAGCAAAAACGGAATGATGGTACGAATACCAGTAAAAGACATACGAATACAAGGAAGAAACACCATGGGGGTAACAATAATGAAACTAAACCAAGGAGACAAAGTAGTATCAGTAGCAAAAATAAAAGAAGACGAAGAGGAAAACAACGAATAGTAAAAATAATAACAATATTTTACTACTAAAAAACTCAAAAACATTTTTTGTGAATAAAATAACAAAAAATTTATATATATTACGCCCGTAAGACATTTACATAAAACAAATATTATAAATAAAAAACTAATTCCAAAATAAAAAAGGGGGACAATATAAAAATGAATAAAATTTTGCCAATAATATTAATAGGCATTTTAGTAATAAGTGCATTAGGAGCCACAGCTATTGAAACAAAAGAAAACAAAATAAGCATAATGTCAGAAAAACTAGAAATAACATTCACACCACTCCAAATAACCGAATACAACGAAGAATACATAGAAATTAATTTTGAAGATATAACAACCTACCTATCAGACCCAGGTAAACCTAGACTACCAAAAGTAGTAAACAGCTTTGAATTACCATTAGGAGTAAAAAATGTCAAAGTTGAAGTGACTCCAAAAAACATAAAAGAATACAAAATCCAAGGGATAATAAGACCCGCGCCATACCATCTACCACTAACATCTTCAAGTGAAACAATAACCGAAACCGCTGAAAAAAACATAAAAATCTACTCTAACCATAATCCATATCCAGAATCCTGGTACTCCTACAGAGTAGGCGTTGGATTAAACGAAAACATGGAAAGAGTAACACACGTAGACGTACAAACATATCCTACTAGATACAAACCAGCTGATGATACTTTACTCATCACAGAAAACGCAGAAATAAAAATCACATATCAACCAGGAACATTAGATATTAAAACATGTGCGGAAGAATACGACATGGTAATAATCGCACCTAAAATATTTTCAAGACCACTCAACAAACTAGTCCAACATAAAAACAACTTTGGAATCAAAACCCTGTTAGAAACAACAGAGTCAATATACAACGCATTTGAAGGCCGAGATAAACCAGAACAAATCAAATATTTCATCAAATATGCACTCGACGAATACAACGTCAAATACGTTCTTTTATTCGGAGGATTAAAATCAAAAATATTTAACATCCCAAGAGAACACCGAAACTATGGGGTTAAATGGTGGCATGTACCAGTTAGATACAACAATTTCTATGATGATCCCTTGCACCCCTTAAGCTATGAAAAAATCTATGACCCAGGAGTACTCTGCGATCTCTACTACGCAGATATTTATGGTGAAGGCGAAGTATTCCAAGACTGGGATCCAAACGAAGATGGAATCATTGCTGCATGGGGAATGAATACAAAAGGATACGACGTTGAAAACGATACATGTATCGACTATGTCCCAGATTTAGCCCTCGGAAGACTAGCTTGCCGCAACCTTCTTGAAGCTAGACAAGTAATAAACAAAATCATAAGATACGAAGAAACAGCTGCAGACCCATCATGGTTTAACAAAATGGTCACAATTTCTGGAGACGGATTCATGGACCTAGAAGATCTAGACTTCCAATGGGACACAAACAGCCTCGAAGAAGGAGAATACACAATCAAAGCTCAAAGCTACAACGAAGTAGAAGCAGGAGTAATCGACAAAATAAAAATCACCATCGACCGATCTGTTTTAACCGTTCTAACATTCAACCATGATGACCACCTCAGAATAACAGAGTACCCATGTGGACCAATAGCCGAAATCGTATCAGTATCAGACGGAGACATACTAGGAGCCACAGATTACTACTATGAACCAAAAGAAGGAGAAGCATACGGAAACTCAGTAATACCATGGGCAAACCTAAACTTTACAGATGGAATACTACACATAAGAGGAAAAACCTACGATCCACGACCATACGGAGTATTAACAGACATCCACGTTTGGGTTGAAAACGAAGACGCCGAAGTAGTTTTTGATGACTGGAGATACAACCAAGAAATGTACTACGAAGGGGAATGGGTTGTCGGCCAAAAACTCCTACTAGGAGGAGGCGGTGCAGGATACTATATGCCAGAAAACTTCGAAATTGAAGACATATGGGCATCAAACGGCGAGTTAACAGGCCCAGCTGACATGATCAATGCATTAAACGGAGGCTCAGGGTTTGTATTTTTCTCAGGTCATGGTAGCCCGAACGTTTGGTCTGATCATTATCCAGGAATACCCGGTAATAGGAGACATGGTAGTATACCAAGCCTAAGCGTAATATCTATGAAACCAAGAAAACTACCAATAATACCCACATTCCCAATGAGACAAATCAAAAACAAAGACAAACTACCAATCATACTAATAGGAGGATGCCACAATAGCCAATTCAACGTATCAATGATACCCGGCTTACTTGACCTACATAACAATAAATTCACATGGTGCCACGGATCACCAGTACCAGAATGTTTCAGCTGGTACCTAGTAAAAATGCCACATACAGGCGCTATCGCAACCATAGGAAACACAGGACTAGGCTACGGAGTCCCTGCAAAAGAATGCACAACCGAAGGACTTGACGGAGGAATATGCATAGAATTCTTCAAACAATACGGAGAAGAATACGAGACAAATGATGGAGCAACAATCCTAGGAGACATCTATGCAAAAACACTCGTATCTTACTACAATACCTTTGATATGGAATTCTTAGACCATGCAAAAACCTACACACAATGGGTATTATTAGGAGACCCAAGCCTGATGATCGGGGGCTACTCCTAAAAATATTTATTTTTTTCCAACGAATACAAATTTTAAAAAATTTCTCCAACTACCATACCTTGGAATTAAAGCAGGAACACGCTCATTATAAGACCTAAAATCATCACCAAATCTACGAGCAAGCTCATTATCCTCTGCAGGTATAATGGCAACATAAGATAGAAAATGAATTAGACCAACAAGCACAGCAGAATAAGTAGTAGCAATGAAACCAAAACCAATCGATATAAGTCCGCGAGCCAAATATTGAGGGTTTCTAATATATTGATAAACGTCCTTAGTTATTAACTGACTTTTTTCAGGATAAACAATATTTAAATAATTATCAACATCCGCACTATAATCACGGGAACGTCTCTTAATCATTATACCGAAGAAAATTAAAAATAAACCAATAAGAAAAGAAAAAAAGAATGGGAAAATAGAATTATTTAAAAAATGATCGGGAACAGTTATTATTGTCGGTAAAAAATCTAATTTTATCAAAAATAAAGGAAAATAAAACGCGATACATATAATTGGAATAGTATAAGACTGATAATTATACCAGAATTTTTGAATAGCTAGCTTTCCAAATTTTCTCCGATATTTTGTTCCAATCTTACCAGCGTTATTTGCCAGATAAATAAAATGGAAAACAAGTAATATTGAAACTATTGTTTGACCTGCTATTGCACCATACCAAAAATTAGAGCTCATCCAATAGTAAAAAAATATAACTAAAACAAAAAGTATTATTTGAAATGCATAAAGTAAGATCACTTTATACCAAATTTTAAAATCCGGCATTAGTTCAAAGAAAATTTCTTCATCTGTTTTTTTACCCATCTCCAAAGCAACCTTGTTTATGTTAGATTGGTTTAATTATATATCGCTTAATAATCTTTCCATCTTTAGTACTTTCAGTGCTATATATTAGATGAACTAAATTACTTATTTAAATAAAAAACATAAGTATTTTTTGACACGCCAAGTTTAAAGGGAGAAAGTTTGTATCCCGCTCTTCCAAGAAATCTCTTAGCATATCTCAATCTTTTGTTAATTTCTTTCTTTGAAACTTTAGGTTCAATTTCTGCCGCGTCTGTGCCATCTCTACTAGAAAAAACATAAAAAAAACCAAAATAAAAATTACATTCTTTAATAAAATTCAATGTTTTTTCGAAGTCTTCCCATGTCTCTGTTGGAAAACCAACAATACATTGAGTTTCCAAAGATAACTCTGGATAAAAATTCTTTAATTTCAAAAAAGCATCCTTGATTTTATCTGCATTTGGATAACGACGCATAAGTTTTAATATTCGTTCACTACCCGATTGTACCGGAATAAGTATGGATCTTATTTTACCTCTCCTGAATATCTCTCCCAACTGATCAACATATTTTACAGTCATGCCGGGAGAAAGACCGGAAATATCTATTTTATAATCTCCTTTTATCTTCGTAATTTCATCTAGTAGTTTAACAAAACTACTACCAATGTCAAGTCCATATGCCCCAGGATCATCTGAACAGATAACGAAATTTTTATAACCTTTACTCAATCCTCCTTTGAACTCTTTAACACATTGATCTAGCGGTTTGCTTCTGAGTGGACCAACAGCCTTTTTAGTAGCACAGAAAGAGCAATTACCCGCGCAACCCCAACAAATTCTTAGATGATATAGGTTCTTCCTTTCGGTAAAATTTTTGTAAGAAGCAGATTTTTCTCCAAACAGATTTCTTAAAATATATCTTCTAATTTTTGAATATATCTTATCGATCTTTAGATAGTTTGTCAGAGGATTTTCCAATAATTTGAAAGAGTTAGTTTTATCATCTTTTGCTGTCAAAACACTTCCATCATCAACTTCACCAAATCTAACATTACCCAGAGGAGGAAACAAATTCTCTATCTCTCTATCAAGCCCTTTAGTGGTCAATATTCTTCCATTGAAAATTTTTGATAATCGTAATGGTTCTATATCAGGTAGACATCCTGCTACAACTAATTCTGCGTCGTATTTCTGAAAATTTTCAATTATATCTAGAGTATAATCTGCTACCTCGTTAAAAACTGCGCAAGTTACCAGAATTATTATTTCTGCATCTTCAGGTTTATCTACGATAATATATCTATTTTTAGACAGATAATCTCTAATCCTATCCGCATCGAGCCATCTCTCAATGCATCCACCTACATTTAAAACAGTAATTTTTTTCATTTTATGTTAATATTATATTGCAATCTTGATATAAATTAGTTTCGGAAAAAGAAATTTTACTAAAAAAGTAGTAAAAAAATAAAAAAACAAAAAATTAAATACTATAAACTCTAAACTATTTAGAAGGAATATGTGGAAACAACATTATAAAAAAATACTAGCAAGCATAACAATTTGCATTATTTTTACATCAGCAACATATAACATTAATGCAGAAGAAACAAAAAATGTTAAACTCACAGGAGATAGTAACAATAAATGGGCGATAATAATTGAGGCTCCAGGGTGGGCATTTTTTAGTTTAGATGCAATTTACATGTATAAAACATTAAAAAGCAAAGGATGGGGAGAAAATCATATAAAACTATTAATCGGAGAAAACACATCAAAAGAAAACATATTGGAAGCTCTTAATTGGATGAAGATAAATGAAGAAGAAAATGACACAATATTTTTCTATTATGCAGGATACGGTGGTTTTATAGAAGACAAAAATCCTTTAGACGAAAATGACGGTTATGATGAATTTATCCGCACTTCTAAGAACAACGAAATAACAGATGATGAATTAAACGAGATATTTAACGATTTTAATTCAACAAAGATACTCGCTATATTTAATAGCTGTTATAGCGGAGGTATGATTGATGGTGAATCTGATTTAAATAAACAAAATCGTGTTATATTAACAGCATGTAAATCAACTGAAGAATTTTATAGATTTCAAAAGGGGAAAAGCACTTTTGGTTTACTTCTAGCATATGGATTTAAAAGAAGAGCAGATAAAAACAAAAATGGCGTGGTTTCAGCTGAAGAATCTTTTTATTTTTCATCGCCAAGAATGGTAATTTTAAATCTAATGCTTCAGCATCCGAAAATATATGATGGATATGCCGGTGAATTAGAGATCACAACTGTCTAATAGATAATTACTTTAGAAAGGACATTTTGATCTTAAAAAATATTTTTTATAGAAAAACTTAAATAATAAGTATATAACTATATGAATGATAACAATGACAGGAAAAAAAGGCATTATCATAATTCTAGTCAGTTGGATACTTTTACTAACATCAGTTTTTAGTTTTCAGGTTATAGGAGGAAAAACTAAAACAGATATAATAACTTGCGGCGAAATAACCGATGATTGGACTGTAATGTACTATCTTTGTGGAGATCTCAGTTTTTTCTGGAGAGAACCATTGGATACCTTAGATAATATAAGTGACATAGGATCAACAGAAGGACTGAACATACTATTTATGAAAGACAGCATCGAAGTTGGGGACACCGAGTTAATACTTATTAATAAGACAGGCGGAAAAGAGATACTAAATGAAATATATGGCTGGCCAGATGAAGTAGACACAGGAGACCCCAATACATTAGAAGCATTCTGCAAACTTATGATGAAAGAATACCCTGCACAACATTATGCATTGATTCTGGTTGCACCTGGAGGACATGGATGGCAACTTAGATCCTTAAACGATGGGAAAGGTAGTCGCGGACCTACAATGCCGGCTTTTGCTAACACTCTAAAAAATATAACAGACAATGGTAAAAATAAAATTGATGTAATTTTTATGGAATCCTGTGTACAAGGAATGCTAGAGAATGCATATGAAATAGCGCCCTATGCAGATTATATGGTAAGCTCAGAAGAACACATACCAGATGGCATACTATGCAGCATACGCTATCATAAACCAGTATGGGATTTAATAAATAATACTAAAATGACCCCGGAGGAGTTCGCTAGCAGAGGCCCTTATAGACATAAACCTGTTAATTTTTCATTTTATGAAGGGCCCTATGCAAGTGACTGGGCAAGCATTAGTCGTTTAACCAAATTTTTAAACAAACTTCCAAATCACGAATTGCATACAGTTCAAATGCATACAACGTGCATAGCAACAAATCTAACAAGAATAGATAATCTAGTAAATGAATTAAACAATTTATCCTCCTTTTTACTATTACATAAGGATAGTGAAGATGTACAAGAAGCCATAGGGAAAGCAAGATCCGGAGTTAGAGAATATGGAAAAGGTGTTTCTAAAATATGGTTTATTACTAGAAGCATATATCGTAGGTTCCCACTGGAAAAACTCGCATTTGATTGTTGGATAGATCTTCACAACTTAGTCGATTGTATCAAAGAAAACATAGATAATGTTGAAATAAAAAATAAATGTCTTTCAGTTATGCAAAAACTAAATGACTCAATATGCTCTATAACAAAAGTCTCTGGCGATAAATCCTATGGGCTTAGTATTTACTTCCCATCTGAAAGCCATCTTTATAATAAATTTGCTCTAGGTCCAAACTTACCTTCACCATATGAAAATTTAAGATTTTCAAAAAATACGTGGTGGGACGAATTTTTAAAAGATTATTTAGAAACTAAATAGTTTTTAATATCTATGTTATACCTAAAGCCATAAATATGACTAGAAAAAATATTTTTATCTACACCGCAGATCCTTGTTGGAAGCGATTGTTAGACGCAAGTAAGATAAAAAAATACTTATTGAATAATGATTATAAAATTACCAATAAACCAGAGATAGCAGATACAATTATTATTGTAACTTGCGGTTTCTTGAAAACAATCACAGATTCTACATTGAAAGT
>Ga0272441_10009519_pt1 | contig 14985 bp, 14 predicted proteins | sample SSMProp6N_FD_193582 | JGI IMG/M metagenome (GOLD analysis project Ga0272441, IMG submission 193582) | Marine sediment archaeal communities from Little Sippewissett salt marsh, Falmouth, MA, United States - SSM-Prop-6N | ecosystem: Environmental > Aquatic > Marine > Wetlands > Sediment ... | reverse complement strand
CATCACGACGATCGTTGCCCTGACGACGGGGACGATCTTCCTGATGTGGCTCGGAGAGCGGATCACCGAGAACGGCATCGGGAACGGAATCAGCATGCTGATCATGGTGAGCATTCTGTCTCGGTTCCCGGCGAACCTGCGGGAGATGTGGGTCGCCATCAGCACCGGTACGGCGCATCCGATCTGGGGAGTTCTGTTCATTGCCTTGCTGATCGTCGTGGTCGCGGGGATGACGATGGTCCAGCAGGGACAGCGCAAGATTCAGATTCAGTACGCGAAACGGACGATGGGCCGGCGCATCTACGGCGGCCACTCGTCGCACCTTCCGATGCGAGTGAACCAGGGCGGCGTCATTCCGGTCATCTTCGCGTCGGCGCTTCTGAGCCTTCCGATGACGATCTTCAACGCGGTGCCGGCGCTGAACCGCTACGAGTACCTGATCGAGACCGGGAGCCCGCTCTACATCGGTCTCTATGTGCTTCTGATCTTCTTCTTCACGTACTTCTACAGCTCGATCGTCTTCGATCCGAACGACATCGCGAAGAACGTTCGCGAGTCGGGCGGGTTCATCCCCGGCGTGCGACCGGGCCGACCGACGGCCGACTACATCACCGGCGTCATGAATCGTCTTCTCCTCATCGGTGCGCTCTTCCTGTCCGCCGTCGCGGTGTTGCCGTTCATTCTCTCCTCGATCAGCAACCTTTCGAGCATGTTCCTCGTCGGGGGAACGTCGCTTCTGATCGTCGTCGGTGTTGGCATCGACACGCTGATGCAGATCGAGGCGCACCTCGTGATGCGCCACTACGAGAGTCTGACGAAGTCCGGTAAACTCCTCGGGAGGAAGGGCTGATGGCGCGAACCCGTCTCGCTCTCCTCGGCCCGCCCGGAGCGGGGAAGGGGACCCAGGCGAAGCGAATCGTCGAGGCCTACGGCCTGCTGCACCTTTCGACCGGCGACATCCTTCGAGATGAGGTCGCGCGGGGGACCGATCTGGGCGTCAGCGCGCGGTCGTTCATGGATCGCGGCGAACTCGTCCCCGATGACCTGATCGTGGACATGATCCGCGGGCGGATCGAGTCCGCGGCGTCCGGATTCCTGCTCGACGGGTTCCCGCGGACGGCTCCGCAGGCGGAGGCGCTCGAAGGGATCAGCTCGCTCGACGTCGTCATCAGCATCGACCTGCCCCGTGACGAGGTCGTCAAGCGGCTCACGGCGCGTCGCGTGTGCGTCGATTGCGGACAGATCTACAACCTGGCGTTTCGTCCGCCGTCCAACCCCGAAACCTGTGACGCGTGCGGCGGTCGCCTGATCCAGCGTGACGATGACAAGGAAGACGTCATCCAGAACCGGTACGACGTGTACAAGGCATCCACGGCGCCGCTGATCGCCTTCTACCGGGCGCGCGGCCTTCTCGAAGAGGTCGACGGGATGATGGGCAGTGACGGGGTCTTCGAACGGATTCAAGAGCTGCTTGCCGGATGATTCCGCTGAAGACAGACGACGAGCTTGCCGTCATGCGCGAGAACGGCGCGCTTCTGGCGACGATTCTCGAAGAACTCTGCGAGCAAGCGGTCGCCGGCCAAACGACCGGTCTTCTCAATCGCCTTGCAGAAGAGCGGATTCGTGCGTGTGGCAGCGAGCCGGCGTTTCCGAAGTTCGCCGGATTCCCCGGAGCGATCAATGCATCGCTCAACGACGAGGTGGTTCACGGAGTTCCCTCGGACGATCGGCGCCTTCAAGAGGGTGACCTCTTTTCGATTGACATCGGGCTCGTCCGCGGCGGATTCTGCGCCGACATGGCGACGACGATCGCGATCGGCGAAGTCGGCCCCGATCTTCGAAGACTGCTAGAGATCGGCGAGAGAAGCTTGTGGAAGGGGATCGGACAAGTTAGAATCGGCAATCGCTTGTCGGATGTCTCGCATGCCGTGGGATCTTTCGTCGAACAGGAAGGCTTTCATGTCGTGCGGGAGTACGTCGGGCACGGAATCGGGAGAGCGTTGCACGAGGACCCTCAGATTCCGAACTACGGCCCTCCCGGGCGCGGCGTTCGGCTGCGGCCGGGAATGACGTTGGCCATTGAGCCGATGGTGAAGACCGACGCTCTGCCGACGCGAGTCAAGGATGATCGATGGACCGTGGTGACAGGATCCGGTGGGCCGAGTGTCCATTTCGAGCATACGGTTGCATTGACCGAAGATGGAGTTGAGGTATTGACCTGCAAGGAGGTGAATCCGGGCGCGCGTGGCTAACGACGAGCAACGCGGTGGCAAGAAGGACGTAATGCGGGTTCGCGGAGACGTAATCGAGAGTCTTCCCGGCTCGACGTTTCGCGTCAAGCTTTCGAACGGGCACGTCATTCTCTGCCACATCTCGGGGAGGATTCGCAAGCACTACATCCGGATTCTCACCGGAGACCGCGTGATCGTGGAGCTCTCGCCGTACGACCTGACCAAGGGTCGGATCGTCTACCGAGAGAGCTGAGAGGACGTCCGGAGGAGACCATGAAAGTACGGAGTTCCGTCAAGAAGATCTGCGCGCATTGCAAGGTGATCCGCCGCAGCGGCCGGCTTCGCGTCGTCTGCAGGAATCCCAAGCACAAGCAGCGCCAAGGCTAGGGGGAGAACGGACACATGGCAAGAATCGCCGGAGTCAACCTGCCGAATAACAAGAGGATCGAGATCGCGTTGACGTACATCTTCGGCATCGGGAGGAAGCGCGCGTCGGAGATCATCGAGAAGACCGGGATCTCGCCGGACGTCCGTGCAAAAGACCTCACCGAGAACGAAGTCGCGTCGCTACGCCGCGAGGTTGAGCAGTACATGGTTGAGGGAGATCTCCGGCGGCGAATCCACTCCAGTATCCAACGGCTGAAGGACATCAACTCGTATCGAGGAAATCGTCACCGACGTCGCCTTCCGGTCCGCGGCCAGCGGACGCGAGCGAACGCGCGCACGTGGAAGGGTCCGCGTCCAGCCAAGGCCGGGAAGAAGAGGTAGGGATGGCGAAGAACATCAAGCTTGAGCGCGCGATCATCCACATCCACGCGACGTTCAACAACACGATCATCACCGCGACCGATCCGAACGGAAACCCGGTGGCGTGGAAGAGTCCGGGCGTCGTCGGCTACAAGGGGTCGAGAAAGGGAACGCCGTACGCTGCGCAGATCGCGGCGGACTCGTTGGCACGCGAGATGAAGGACATCGGCGTTCGCTCCGTCGCGATCCGCGTGAAGGGGACGGGATCGGGACGGCAGTCGGTGATCCAGACGATCAAGGCGTCGGGAATCCGCGTCGAGGAAGTGAAGAACGTGACGCCCGTTTCGCATAGCAGGGGGAGACGATAATGGGTCGAGACGCCGGTCCGCGCTGCAAGCAGTGCCGTCGAGAGGGCGAGAAGCTCTTCCTGAAGGGGGATCGATGCTACTCGCGCAGTTGCCCGTTCACCCGCAGGACGCGTCCGCCGGGTGAAGGCCCGAGACGGAGGAGACCGAGGCGCAGCCAGTATCAGATTCACCTTCGTGAGAAGCAGAAGGCGCGGCGGATCTACGGCCTGCGTGAGCAGCAGTTCCGCAACTACGTCGCTGAGGCGAAGCGAAAGAAGGGCGTAACCGGCGAGGCCTTGCTGGTCTTGCTCGAGCGGCGGATGGACAATATGGTCTACCGCGCCGGATTCGCGTCGTCACGACAGCAGGCTCGGCAGATGATCACGCACGGGCACTTCGAGCTGAACGGCCGCGGGACGGACGTACCGTCTGTTCTTCTCCGCGAAGGGGACATCGTCTCGGTGAAGGAAGGTCGTCGCGCTCGCGTGAAGGCGATTGTCGAGGCCAACCAAGGCCGCGACGTGTCACCGTGGATCGAGGCGAACGGGGAGGCAATGACCTTCTCGGTCATCGCACAGCCCAACGTCGAGATCATGCGGCAGAGCATCGCTGCGAACCTCATCGTCGAGTACTACTCCCGCTAGGAGAGAGCGATGGACGAACTCATTTTCCCTGATCAGATCAAGGTCGAGGAGCTCACCGAGACCCAAGGCAAAATCGTCATCGAGCCGCTTGAGAAAGGGTTCGCCGTGACGCTCGGGAACTCCTTGAGGCGGACACTCCTGACGGCGATTCCCGGCGCCGCGGTCGTCCGCGTGCGCTTCGCCGGGAAGTACCACGAATACGATACGATCGAAGGGATCAAGGAAGACGTCCTCGAGATCATCCTGAACCTCAAGGGGTTGGCGCTTCGCCTGCCGGACGACGAGATCCGGCGGTTGACGCTGGAGAAGAAGGGCGCCGGGGCGGTGACGGCAGCCGACATCAAGGTGCCCCCGGGTGTTGAGATCTTCAATCCGGAGCTTCACATTGCCACCCTGAACAGCAAAGGTTCCCTCGACCTGGAGCTGGAGGTCGAGACCGGTTTCGGGTACGTCGCAGCGGAGCGGAACCGTCTGGAGGACTCGCCGCTCTCCGTGATTCCGATCGACGCCGACTTCTCGCCGGTCAGGAAGGTGAACTTCTCGATCGAGGAGACGCGCGTTGGAGGAAAGACCGGGTACGAGCGTATCGTCCTCGAGCTGACGACGGACGGGGGAATCCGTCCGGAGGAGGCGCTTTCCGAGGCGAGCCGTCTTCTGCAGCGTCATCTCGACCTGTTCAAGGACTTCTCCGAGCACCCATTCGGCGTGTCGATGGACGAAGCGGAGGGAGCGGCGGAGGAAGAGCTGTCGATCTCGTTGCTCGATCTCGACATCGATCAACGCGCCTGCAATTTGCTTCACGAGGCGGAGATCACGACGCTGAGCGAGCTTCTCTCGCATCCGCGCGAGGAGTTGCTCGACATCCACGGCTTCGGGGGGAAGACGCTGAAGAAGGTCGAGGATCGGCTCCTCGAACTCGGATACGAGCTTCGGACGGAACAGGAGATGCGCAGTGAGGCATAGACGAACGGTCGACAAGATGGGTATGACGCGAGGTCATCGCCGCAGCGCGCTGGCGAATCTGGCGACGGCGCTCATCGTTCATGGGCGCGTCGACACGACGCTGGGGCGAGCCAAAGTGGCTCAGCGCTTCAGCGAACGTCTGATCACGCTGGGACGCAGGGGCGACCTCCACGCGCGCCGGATCGCGTTCTCCCGGTTGAGGGACAAGGCCGCCGTCGACAAGCTGTTCGACGAGGTCGGTCCGAAGTTCGAAGAGCGTCCGGGCGGCTACACGCGAGTCGTGAAACTCGGACCGAGGCGGGGAGACGGCGCCGAACTTGCCCGACTGATGCTCGTCGAATAGTCCGAGGCTTCACTGAAGATGAGAGATACGGCCTCGCTTCGGCGGGGCCGTATCCATTTCTCGGCTCTAGCTTTCTTGATTGACGTACGCGGAGCCGGTCTCCTCGAACCGTGTGCGAAGTCGCGCGATCATGTCCGAGGCCATCGCTGCAAGGTCGAAGCTTGGCGTCCAATCCCACTCCCGCCGCGCCGCCTCGTCGTCGACCGTCTTCGGCCACGAGTCGGCGATCTCCTGACGGAAGTCCGGTTCGTACGTGCACGTGAACCCGTCGACGTGCTTCGAGATCTCGCCGGCGAGTTCCTCGGCGGAGAAGCTCATCGCGCCGACGTTGAATGTGCAGTGGTGCTCGAGCGCATGGAGGTCGGCATCCATCAAATCGAGCGTCGCCTTGATGCAGTCGGGCATGTACATCATCGGCAGCGCCGTGTCAGGTCGCACGAAGCATCGGTACGTCCCCTGCTCGATCGCGTGGTAGAAGATCTCGACGGCGTAGTCGGTCGTCCCGCCGCCGGGAGGCGTCTCGCTGGAGATGATCCCGGGATAGCGTAGGCCGCGCACGTCGAGTCCGTAGCGTCTGACGTAGTAGTCGCCGATGAGCTCACCGGTCACCTTGCTGATCCCGTACACGGTCGTCGGCAGGAGGACCGTCTCCTGCGGCGCCGGGTCCCGCGGGGTTTCTGGGCCGAAGACGGCGATCGAGCTGGGCAGGAAGATTCGCTCCAGCCCCCTCTCCCTGCCGACGTCGAGGACGTTCAGCAGGCCGTCGACATTGACGCGCCAAGCGAGCTGAGGGTTGCGCTCGCCGGTCGCCGACAGGATGGCGGCGAGGTGGTAGACGGTGTCGATGCGGTTCTCCTGGATTGCCTCGTCGAGCGCGCGACGGTCCGTGACGTCGACCGTGATGAACGGTCCAGACGCCCGCAGGGCACTGCCCGGCGGCGTGCGATGGCCCGCGGCGACGACGTTCTCCTCGCCGTGCTTCTCTCGAAGTGCAAGTGTGAGTTCGGAGCCGATCTGTCCGACGGCGCCCGTGACAAGGATTCTCTCCATACCCGATCCACCCTCTCTAGCTCGATGAGATGGGCGGATTGTACGCAACGAGGCGGTCGGTGGGACACGAGTTGACGGCGCCGTGGCCGACGGCGAGCGGCGATTGATGAATCCTCCGTTGCTATCTATACTTCAGGCGACATGGGCTTGGCAATCGGCATCGACATCGGCGGCACGTTCATCGACATCGTCATTGCGGACGAAGACGGTATTCGACACACGAAGGTTCCGTCGACTCCTCGGGAACCCGCGGTCGGCGTGTTGCGCGGTCTTCGGGGGCTCCTCGACGCGGGCGAGATCGAGTCCGCCACGGTCGAGCGCGTGATTCACGGCTCCACCGTGGCGACGAACGCTCTTCTGGAGGGAACGTGGGGGCGGACGGCCCTGGTGACGACACGCGGGTTCAGGGATGTCCTGGAGATTGGCAGGCAGAACCGCCCCGGCCTCTACGACTTGTTCTACGAGCGTCCGCCGGCGGTCGTCCCGCGGGATCGGCGGCTCGAGGTCGGGGAACGGGTCGACGGTGGCGGAAAAGAGCTCCGGCCGGTGGACACAGCTGACGTCGCGTCGACCGTCGAACGGATCGGAACGATGAACATCGATGCGGTCGCGGTCGTCTTCCTCTTCTCGTACTTGGATCCGACACACGAACGACAGGTCGGTGGAGCGCTGGCAGAGGGCCTCGCGGTTCCCGTGGTCCTCTCGAGCGACATCCTCCCGGAGTTTCGGGAGTACGAGCGAACGTCAACGACGGTCGTCACCGCCGCGCTCCGGCCGGTGCTCGGGGCATACCTCTCGACGATCGAGGCGGGTGCCGCCGAAGCGGGGCTTCCGCGGCGGTGGCAGATTATGCAGTCGAGCGGAACGGTGACGAGCGCGACGATTGCGGAGCGGGAGCCTGCTCGCGTCATCCTGTCCGGTCCCGCAGGAGGCGTGGAGGGGGCGCGGGCGATCGGGGCGCGTGTCGAGGTGCCGAACCTCATCACGATGGACATGGGCGGCACGAGCTGTGACGTTGCCGTGATCCGTGACGGCCGCATCGGGTGGTCGACGTCCGGCGCGGTTGGCGGACATCCGGTTGCTTTACCGATGGTCGAGATTCATACGATCGGCGCCGGCGGGGGGAGTGTCGGATGGATCGATCCCGGCGGGGCGCTCCGTGTCGGGCCGCAGAGCGCGGGCGCCGATCCGGGGCCCGCCGCCTACGGGCGTGGCGGCGAACGGCCGACGGTGACCGATGCGCACGTGGTCCTCGGGCATCTCGACCTCGATCGCCCGTTCGGCGGACTGGGGAAGCTGGACGGGGATGCCGCGGCGCGTGCGATCGGGACGGTGTCCGAGCCGCTCGGACTGACCGTCGAGGAGACGGCGCTTGGGATCCTCGAGATCAGCAACGCGGCGATGGAGCGGGCCATTCGCGTAATCTCGGTCGAACGGGGGCACGACCCCAGGGACTTCGCCTTGCTCGCGTTCGGCGGCGCCGGCCCGCTTCACGCGGTCGACGTGGCCAGGCGGTTGTCGATCCCGCAGGTGATCGTCCCGTCGACCGCCGGAGTCCTCTCGGCGTTCGGCCTGCTGACGGCCGAGGCGGGCCACGACGAGAGCCGGAGCCTGGTCGTTCGGCTGGAGGAGATCCGGCCTGAGGAGCTGGGCGCTCGAGTCCGAGAGCTTCGCGAGGCCGGGACCGAGAAGCTTCGAGGCGAGGGGTTCGACGATGAGCGAATCCGAAGTCGCGCCTCTGTGGATCTGAGATACGCGGGACAGTCGCACGAACTGAATGTCGATCTTCCGGGCGGCGTGCTCGACGGGGAGGCGATGCGGGCGTTGGGGAACGCGTTTCACGACCTGCACGAGGCGCGATTCGGGCACGCCGCGCGGGATGAGGGAATCGAAGTGGTCACGGTCCGTGTTCGCTGCTACAGCCCGGCCGCTTCGCTCGACCTGATGCCGGCGGACTCCGGATCGAGCGGCGCCGGCGATGTGAGGGACGCGTGGTTCGCGCCGCACGGGCCGGTCCGGACGCGGTTCCTGGACCGAAGCGCACTCCAGTCGGGCGAGCCGATCGAAGGGCCGGCTGTCCTCTGTGGAAGCGAGTCGACGGTGCTTCTTCCGGAGGGGGCGTCGGGGCGGCAGGATCACAACGGAATCCTGATCGTGGAAGCGGGGCGGACGTGAGTTCACGTGGCTTCGATCCGATCACGCTGGAAGTCATGCGTCACGCCCTCGTTGCGGTTGCCGAGGAGATGAACGCGAACCTCGTGCGGACGGCGTACAGCCCCAACATCAAGGAGCGGCGCGATTGCTCGTGTGCGCTCTTCGACGCGTTCGGGCAGATGGTCGTGCAGGCGGAGACGATTCCGGTCCATCTCGGCGCCATGCCGGCGTCTGTGGCCGCCGCCATCGCGTCGGGCGAGCCGCTCGCGCCGGGCGACATCGTCGCGATGAACGATCCCTACGCAGGAGGAGCTCATCTGCCGGACATCACGTTCGTCGCACCGGTCTTCGACGGGACGGAGCTTCTGGGCTACGTCGCCAACCGTGCGCACCACGCAGACGTCGGTGGCAAGGAGCCGGGAAGCCTCGCTGGAGACGCACGGGAGATCTACCAGGAAGGGTTGCGTATCCCCCCCGTCCGGCTCTGGAAGTGCGGAACGCTCGAGAAGAATCTGGCCGACTTGATTCTCCTGAATGTGAGAACGCCGGAAGAGCGATGGGGTGATCTGCGTGCACAGCGGGCGGCGTGCCTTACGGGGATCGATCGCTTCGAGGCGCTCGTGTCCCGATACGGTCGAGACGAGCTGCGCGCCGGAATGGACGAGATCCAGGCGTACTCGGAGCGGCGAATGCGCGCGGAGATCGGGCGGCTGCCCGACGGCACCGCCGTCTTCGAGGACGTCCTCGACGATGACGGGTTGTCGGCGGAGCCGATTCGAATTCGCGCGGCGGTTCGGATCGAGGGAGAGCGCATCGTCGTCGATTTCTCGGGGACCTCCCCTCAGGCGAGGGGGCCGGTCAACGCGGTCCTTGCCGTGACGCAGTCCGCGGTCTACTACGTGATTCGGTGTGTGACGGATCCTGGCATCCCGCCGAATGCGGGCTGCTACCGGCCGATTGAGGTGTTGGCGCCTGCGGGAAGCCTCGTCTGCGCGTCGCCCCCCGCGCCCGTCGTTGGCGGGAACCTCGAAGCGTCGCAGCGGATCGTCGATGTCGTGTTGGGTGCGATGGGCGAGCTGCTCCCGAGCGTCGCGGTTGCAGCGAGTCAGGGAACCATGAACAACCTGGCAATCGGCGGCGTCGATCCGCGGACGGGCGTGCCGTACACGCTTTACGAAACGATTGCCGGCGGCTGGGGGGCGCGACCGGGTGCCGACGGGGTCGACGGGATGCACTCGCACATGACCAACACGCTGAACACGCCGGTCGAGGCGTTGGAGATTGCGTATCCACTCCGCGTCGAGCGGTACGAGCTTCGGAGCGGGAGCGGTGGGGCAGGCGCGATGCGGGGCGGGCTCGGCATTCGCAGGGACATCGTCGCGGTCGATCACGACGCACGGGTCTCTCTCCTCTCCGATCGTCGAGTGCATCCACCGTACGGGGTCGCTGGAGGTGAGGCCGGGACCTGCGGCGAGAACCGGATCGTTCTGCCGACGGGAGAGGAAGAGCCGTTGCCGGGGAAGGCGAGCTTCTCTCTGTCGGCGGGGCACGGCGTGAGCGTCCGAACGCCCGGGGGCGGCGGGTACGGAAACCCGGCGGCCCGTTCCAGAGACGCGACGCAGAGGGACCACCTGGAAGAACGCACGTAACATCTCACAAGGGACGAGAAGATCCGGGGTTTCATGCCCGGCGCACGATCTGTTATACTGATGACACTTCACGGTCCGGTCGGCCACGGGTCGTCGGCGCCGATGTGGAGTCCAAATGGGCGAAAGCCGCCTCGAAAGAGCTGTTGTTCGGGTCGTCGAGTTGTGCTCGGGTAGAGCCAAAAAACGAAGAGACGGTGGGGAAGCGTGAAGCGCCCGGCTTCGTGCATTGCGCGAGCCGCTCCGCTCGCCTCGGGAGGTCGCGTGACGAATCGCGAGAAGCGCCGTATTGAGCCTGGAACGTTCGTATCGCGTCTAGCGGATGAGGACGAGGACCTGTGCCGACTGCTCGAGCAGAGTGATTCGTGCGAGGAGGCGGAGGGACGCGTCCTTGACTACCTGGACGACCTGGAGGCGGCGTTCCGAGTGGGTGCGTTCAACGTCGATCGGATCGAGCGATCGGCCGCCCTTCGGTGGATTCACGTTCTCAAGGATCTTCCCTCTCCTGAGAACGAATCCATCGCCGGATTCAGCACGTTCGAGCTTCTCTGGCGGACGGCCCGCGGTGAGGAGGACGAGGTGTCGGAGGCGTTCGTCGATGAGTTCGTTCACATCCTTCGGGCAATCCGCGGCCGCTCCGGCATCGGCAAGGGATGGTTCGACGAGGAGGAGCGCGTGGAGACGGCGGAGCTGGAGCAGCTCCCGGCGTCGGGGCGCAAGGCGGGCGTCGAGAGATCGGCCTTCCTCGATCGTCTCGCATCCGCACTGTGGGACGGCGTCCGCGCTCACCCCGACGGTCTCGATCCGGAGATGTGCGCCGTGCGCGCCGCGAATCGCGACCGGATTCTGGAGCGGCTTGGCGGAAGCCGCCGGGACTGGGCGCGCTGGTCGTGGCAGGCGGAAAACGTGCTCAAGGGCGAGGGCGGGGCGCAATTGCTTCACGACCTGGTTCCCCTGTCGGGAGAAGAAGCTGCCGCGATCCGGTTGGCAGTTCGGTATCGCATTCCGTGGGGAATTACGCCGTACTACCTGTCCTTGTTCGATTTCGAGCGGGCCGACCGCAGCGTAGACGGGCAGGTCCGCTCGCAGGTGATCCCGCCGCTGCACACCGTACGGGCGATGATCGAGCACCGCGAAGACCGAAGGCGCGCGTTCGATTACATGCGTGAGCGCGACACGTCCCCGATCGATCGGATCACGAGACGGTACCCGACGGTGGTGATCCTCAAGGTCTGCGGTACGTGCCCGCAAATCTGCACGTACTGCCAACGCAACTGGGAGATCGAAGAGGCGATGGACTGCGAGCGGATCCCGGGTCGGGGCGAGCTGAGACCTGCGATCGAATGGCTGGAGGCGCATCCGGCGATCCAGGACGTCCTGGTGACCGGCGGCGATCCCCTCGTCCTGTCGAACGACCTTCTTTCGTGGCTGTTCGGCAGATTGGCGAGCATTCGGTCCGTCACTCACATCCGCATTGGGACCCGAACTCCGGTCACCGCGCCGATGCGCATCGACGAGGCGGTTTCGCGGATGCTCGGACGGCTGATCGACCCGGGGAGGCGGGCGGTGACGTTGGTGACCCACGTCGAGAGCGCGGCCGAGATCACGCCGGACACGGGCGCTGCCGTTGCGCGGCTGAAGCGTCGTGGCGTCGCCGTCTACAATCAGCAGGTGCTGACCTTCGAGGCGAGCCGGCGGTTCCAGGCGGCGGCGACGAGAATCGCCCTCAGGCGGATCGGCGTCGATCCGTACTACACCTTCTACACCAAGGGCAAGGACGAGCACCGCGACTACCTCGTTCCGATCGCTCGACTGCTCCAGGAGCGCAAGGAGGAGGCGAGGCTTCTGCCCGGCGTCTACCGGACGGACGAGCCGGTGTTCAACGTGCCGGGTCTGGGGAAGAGCCACCTGCGAGCCGGGCAAGACCGGGAGCTGATCGGGATCCGAGCGGACGGGCGACGCGTGTACCTCTTCCATCCGTGGGAGAAGGGGATCTCGCCGGTCGCGCCGTGGCCGTACGTCGACGTGTCGATCTCGTCGTATCTGGCACGTCTCGAGGAACGAGGCGAAGATCCGCGGGACTACGAGAGCATCTGGTATTACCTGTAGAGGCTAGCCCTCCGTCGGAGGGCCGGAGATTCGCACGAGCTCCCACGTGAACTCGTAGGAGGAGCCCTCGAAGCTCTGAGATCCGGTTCCGGACATGTTCTGCTCGTCGAAGTCCCCCTCGAGCAGGATCGTGACTTCGATGGATGACGTATCGAGATCGAGTGTTCCCGTCGCGAGGATCTCGATCGTGCGGCCTTCTGCGATCCCGTCGAGGATCGTGAGATCGAACGGCCGGGATCCGGGTCCCATCAGGGTGACGATCCCGGTGGCGTCTCGGCCGTCGTGGACGAGGGAAAGCGAGATCGGGCCTGTGAAGCCGGCCTGCGGTCCCGTGGTCCAGAGAAGCGTTCCCGACCATTCCCCGGTGACGTCGATCCGGACGATGACGGAACAGGCACTCAAGAGAACCGCGGCGAGAAGTGCGAGACGGACGACAACCAGCTTCCACGTGCGAGACATGATCCTCCCTCCCGCCGGAGTGTGCCCGCGCGGCCTGATGCATTGCGTGCAGGGCAGCACCGATCCGGAGGACGTACGGCACCCCTTCGTATGGGTCGGGCGGGCTTCAGAAGAGGCCGACGCGAATCGCGAGGATGTCGAGGACACTGGCGATCGTGCAGGCTGCGAGTGTGGTGGGCAGTCCCCTGCGTATCCATGCGCCCGATGAGATCGGCGTGCCGGACTTCTCGCTCCACGAAATCGCAATCACGTTGGCGGTGGCGCCAACCGGGGTGGCGTTGCCACCGAAGCCGACGCCGAGAGCCAACGCCCACCAGAGCGGTCCGACGGAGGCGCCGTGCGCCTCGATCCCGGCGAGGATCGGAAGCATCGCGATCGTGAACGGGACGTTGTCGACGAGGGCGGACATCAGCGCGGATGCCCACAGGATCGCAAGGGATGCGAAGACCATCCCGTGCGACGTCAGCGAGGCTACGACGCGAGCGAGCATGTTGAGCAGGCCCGCAGCCTCCAAGCCGCCGACGATGACGAACAGCCCGATGAAGAAGATGAGCACGTCCCAATGGACCTCGGCCAGCGCGCGGCGGGGATCGGGCCAGATGAGAAGCAACGCGGCGCTTGCGCCGATCAGGGCGACCGTCCCCGATTCGATTGCGAACGTCTCGTGGAGAAAGAAGAGAAGAATTGTCGCTCCGAGAATGATGAGGAGCTTCCGAGCCGTCTTGAGATCGGTGATCGCCGAACGGGCGTTCATTGCGAGAAGCTTCTCGATGTTGCGGGGCCGCTGCGTGAGTGCCTTGCGGAAGAAGAGCAGGAGAATGGCCATGACCGCGAACCACGTGATGAGGACGATCGGGGCCAGGTGTGTCATGAAGTCGGTGAAGGAGAGGCCGGCCGCCGATCCGATGAGAATGTTCGGCGGATCGCCGATGAGCGTCGCGACGCCTCCGATATTCGACATCATCACCTCGCCGAGGAGGAAGGGAATGACGGGGATACCGAGAATGTCGGCGAGGGACATCGTGACCGGAATCATGAGGATCACGGTCGTGACATTGTCGAGCACCATCGAGACGACGGTCGTTGCGACGCCGAGGTAGACGAACAGCACCCACGGTCGTCCACGGGCGAGCTTGGCCGACCTGATCGCTAGGTACTCAAACAGCCCGGTCTCGCGGAAGAGGCCGACGAACACCATCATCCCGAACAGAAGCGCGATCGTGTTCGTGTCGATCGCCTCGATCGCCTGGGCGGGTTCGTAGAACGACAACCACGTCCCGAGCGCGATCATCGCGATGGCGCCGACGATCACGACGAGCGTTCGATGAAAGCGCTCGGAGAGAATGCCGGCATACGTCCCCACGAAGATGATGGTCGACACGATGATCGGCCAAACCGAACCAGCCATGAGGCGGAAGGATATCGGCGCGGGTCGGGCCCTGCAAGCGGGCGAATCCCGTCCCGATCGCTGTTTCAGGGCATCCGCATCGTACCGGTGTACCGGTATAATGCGCCCGGAGGCGCGAGACGATGCCTGAACTGCCCGAACTCGTCGTGATGTGTGAGGACCTGCGCGAACGCGTGGTCGGGCGTCGGATCGCGACGGCTCGGCCGGTGCGTCCGGGAATCCTGAAGACGGTCAAGCCTCCGGTCGACGACCTGGTCGGCTCGACGTTCTCCGCGGTGAGCCGCCGGGGGAAACACATCGTGCTGTCGGTCCGAGAGGATCTGCATGCGGTTCTTCACCTGATGCAAGCGGGCCGGCTCGTCCTCTGCGGCGGCGAGACGAAGCTCACCAAGGCAACGGGGTTTTGCGTTTCATTCGGTGACGGCGAAGACCTGCGATTGATCGAGAACGGGCACGTGAAGCGCGCCAAGGTGCATGTCGTTGCCGATCCGATCGACGTCGAGTGGATCGCGAGCGCCGGTCCCGACGCCCTTTCCGACGCGTTCGGCCTCGACGCCCTTCGCGAGGCGGCTAGCGGCCGGAGGCAGCAGTTGAAGAAGGTGCTGACCGATCAGCGGACGGTCGCCGGGATCGGCACCGCGTACGCTGACGAGATCTGCTTTGCGGCGTCACTCTCGCCGATCCGATACGTCAGCACGCTTCGCGACGAGGAGATCGCGGGCCTTCACGATGCGATTCGCGAGGTCCTGACCTCCGCCATCGATGAGGTCCGGAGTCGTTCGAACGGCGCCCTTCTCGGAGGACACAGCCGCGACTTCCTGCGGGTCTATAAGAAGACGGGGCAGCCGTGTCCGAGGTGTGGCGCGAAGATCGCCGAAATTCGC
>Ga0272441_10009517_pt1 | contig 14986 bp, 7 predicted proteins | sample SSMProp6N_FD_193582 | JGI IMG/M metagenome (GOLD analysis project Ga0272441, IMG submission 193582) | Marine sediment archaeal communities from Little Sippewissett salt marsh, Falmouth, MA, United States - SSM-Prop-6N | ecosystem: Environmental > Aquatic > Marine > Wetlands > Sediment ... | reverse complement strand
GAGGTGGTTGTCGCTGAAGATTCCGGAGAGGAGCCCGGCGTCGGTGTGTTCGAGAGCGCCCAGCGCAATCCCGACCGGCCCGGCGCGCAGAAGGTGACGGTCACGGAGGCGACCGCCCGCGTAGAAAAAATCAATTATGAGTCGCGTTTGATAACGCTCAGCGGTCAGGATGGAAAGCGTATTACCGTAGAGGCCGGCCCGGACGTCAAGCGGCTGGAGCAGATCAAGCCGGGCGACATGATTTCGCTGCGGCTTGTCAAGCAAACCATTATACGGGTTGAATCGCCCTGAAAGGGCATAATCGGATGGGGGACTATTGCCGATTGAGAATGCGAATCATATTGGGAGGGCTTAATAATGCAAAAAATATGGACATGTTCTGTTGTGATATATGCCGTTCTTATGGTCGCCGCCTGCGCCACATACCAGGCCAGGGATACCACCCCTGCCGGTTTCCTGGGAGATTATTCCATGCTGAAGGAAGGCGTCACGGGAAGGGCACTGCTCCTGTATATTGATCCCCAGGTTGATTTTACGGCGTATACCGCCGTTATGATGGATCCCGTCAAGCTCTATGCCTCCGGGAAGCACGAGATGGAGAAGCTGACCCCGGAAGACCGGCAAAAAATATTGAATTATGCCGACGCGGCCCTGCGCGGACAGCTCGCCGAGGATTATACGCTGGTCGATGAAGCCGGCCCAGGGGTGATGCGTTTGCGCGTTGCCATTACCGAGGCCGAGGATGCCAATGTGACCATGGATACCGTTTCGACAGTGATTCCGATCGGCCTCGCGCTCAGCGGCCTCACTGCTGTTGCCATGGGGGAGTGGTCGTTTACGGGCAGCGCCGGGGTTGAGGCCGAAATGCTCGACAGCGTGAGCGGACAAAGACTGTTCGCCGCAGTTGACCGGCGCACCGGAGCGAAAGTGACCGGCAAGGGCGACAAGTTCGACGACTGGCGCACCGTGAAGAACGCGATCGACTACTGGGCTTCAAAATTGCGCGAGCGCTTGGCAGAAGAGCGCGCGAAATAGCAGGCAACACGCCGGGCGCAGGCCGTTTGGTCTGACCCAAGCCATCACCCCGCACGTGATGCGGGGAATGTCACCCCGGCCTTGAGCCGGGGTCCATTGAAAATCCATGGATGCCGGCTCGGGGGCCGGCATGCCAGGCGTCCGGGGGTATTTGTAGTTCGCAGGCCGGACACAACACAGTGTGTCCGGGGGTTGTATCAATGGTAAACCGTTTATGACAATGGGAGGTGCGATATGGCAAAAGATACGTTAAAGGCAAAGGTGGCAGACCTGATCAAAAACAACCGCTATGCGAAGCTCATCACCTTCGGCCCGGACGGGGCTCCCCGGGCCCGTATCATGACCAACCTGCCCATGGGCAGCGACATGGTTATCTGGTTCGCCACCGGACTGAGCACCAGCAAGATACGCGATATCAGAAAGAACTCCAATGTGAGCGTGTTCGTCGATGACCCCGATGACATGACCAACGCGTCCATCAGCGGTACGGCGGAGATCGTCACCGACAAACGGATGCTGAAAAAATTCTGGCAGGATGTGTTCGGGTTTTTCTTTCCCGGCGGGCCGACCGATCCCGACTACTGCCTGCTTAAGATCATCCCGCGTAAGGTCGAGTATCTCGACCCCGGTCCGATGCTGCATCAGAACCGCGTGCGCGTTACCGTTAAAGTGTAGGCCGGGTACCAATCGCTATCGGGATCGCAATCGCAATCGAAGGGTTCAAAAAATAGAGTCCGACCGATCACGGTCCCGGTTTGGATGACAGACCGGACACATGCCTGCGTGCGGATTGCCGGACAGAATGCGCTGGTGGGAAATCGGCATGAGACACTCATTTTACGCCGGTCCACCCAGACTGTCACCCCGAACCTGATCCGGGTAATGTCACCCCGCACGTGATGCGGGGTCCAGTATGCATTTTCTGGATTCCGGGTCGCGCTGCCCATCCTCCGTAGCAGTCTACTGCGGAGGACGGGCGCTTGCCCGGAATGACAAACCCGCTGTAGTAGCAGGCTGACAAGTCAAGCCCGAAATAACCCACAGGCTCATGTATATCCAGCGCCGCCAGTTTTTTACATGAGGCGCTTTTTTGTTGACACCGGAATTTGCTCCTGCTTATAGTTAGCATATCCCGGATCAGTGTGTGATGAAGCCCGTATGCTGAACAGAAAGAACAGAGCCAAGATTGTTGCCTTTATCGCAGCGTTTTTCGCCTACCTGATTTTGTTCCTGGCATTCGTTTATTTGAAGATCCCCGGCGCTGCCATGTGTGCGGTCATTCCGGTTGCAGCACTGGCGTTTTTTTGCGGATGGCGTGTCGGCCTGGCTGCCGGCGTCGTGAGCCTGCCCGTCACTATTGTGTTGTATGAGGCGGCGGGTGTTGACTGGTATCAGCGTATGATACAGCGGGGGGCGCTGCTTGAGGGTACGCTCGCCATTTGCGTGTTTGCCTTTGTGCTTGGCCGTATGAGCGAGCTGAGCAGGCGGCTCAAAAACGAGCTTGCTGCAAAACAGGCTATCGAGGATGAGCTGCGGCTGCACCGTGATAATCTTGCGCAGCTGGTGGACAGCAAGACCCGCGAAGTGCAGGAGAGTCAGGCGCGTTTCAGGGCGATAGCCGAGAATTCCCCGGATGCAATTATCATTACGGATGCCCCGGGAGTTATCCTCTACAGTAATAAAAGTGCTGGAATGTTGTTCGGGTACGACCGGCGGGAACTGCAGGGAAAACCGTTTACGCGTCTGATTCCCCAACGCCTGCGGGCGGCAGAACTGGCAAGAGCCGAACAATTCGTCCAGCCCGGAGGGGCGAGCGCTGTCAACGCTACGATTGAATCAACAATGCTGCGCAAGGACGGCACGGAGTTTCCTGTTGAATTCTCCCTGTATTCCTGGAACATGGACAGAGAATGGTTCTTCGCCACGATTATCCGGGACATTACCGAACGCAGGCAGGCTGCGGACGAATTGGAACACGCGTACGAAGATCTGCGGCGTTCACGTGATTTTTTTCAAAATGTATTTAATGCGGCCGGAGACGCGATCTACGTAACCGATGAACTGGGACGCATTGAATTTGCCAACAGGGCCTTGTACGACATGCTCGGCTATGAGCCGGGGGAACTGACCGGCATATACGCTGCCGAGATTACCGCCGACATACCGGGCATCGGCAGCGGCCCGGGTATCGAACACACGATGTATCAGCGGGACTACAGTGAGCCCTTCGATACATTTTTTCTGCGAAAGGACGGCACCAGTGTGCCCGTGGAAAGCAGGATTGCCAATGTGCAGGAGGGTGCCGAGGGGGGCGCGGGCCTCATCTTCGCTTTGCGCGATATTACACTGCGCAAGCAGGCCGAGGAAGAGATCAGGCGCGCGCGCGATTATTTCGAAAGCATTTTGAAGGCTTCACCCGATGCGGTTTTCGTCAGTGACGCAGACGGCATGATTGTCATGGCAAACGAGTCGGTGCTGGATGTATACGGCTATCGCCCCGAGGAGCTTATCGGCAAGCATGTGACGGTTTTAGCCATTGATGACAAGCAGTCAATGCGCGAGTCATCGGCCATGATTGAAGAGCTGTATGCATCGGGTGTTGTGCGTAATTTCGTGTGTAAGCGCCGGCGTCGGGACGGTGCCGTTATTCAGATAGAAGCCAGCCATGCCCTGCTCAAAAATCCTGACGGATCAGTTGCCGGCAGTGTTTCGTCAACCCGGGACATCACGCAGAGGAAACAGTTCGAGGAGCATGCGCGCCAGTCGCAGAAGATGGAGGCCATCGGCACCCTTGCCGGCGGCATTGCCCACGATTTCAATAATATCCTCGCTGCGATTATCGGGTATAGCGAACTGTCCAAGGACATGGCTGCCGGTAATGTGCAGATAGAGCGCAATCTCGACCAGGTGCTGCAGGCGGCCGATCGTGCAAAAAGCCTCGTCAAGCAGATCCTGACATTCAGTCGCAAGACCGAGCCGGAGCGTAAGCCGCTCATGCCGCATCTGGTTATAAAGGAGGCGCTGAAGCTCATGCGCGCGACCGTGCCCGCGACAGTCGAGATACAGACCGATATCCCCGAACTGCCGGATGTTATCACCGGGGACGCGACCGAGGTGCACCAGGTGGTCATGAACCTGTGCACGAACAGCGTGCATGCCATGGAGGAACGCGGCGGTGTGCTCGGCGTGAGGCTCGATACCATTGACATCAGTCCGGCGTTATCGGCCGTCTTCAATGATATAGCCCCGGGGCGCTATGTACGCCTGTGCGTGCGTGATACCGGCTGCGGCATCAGCCCCGATATTAAAAGTCGTATTTTTGATCCTTTTTTTACGACAAAAGCGCAGCATAAAGGCACGGGCATGGGCCTTGCCGTTGTGCACGGTATTGTAAAAAGCTACGGCGGTGAGATAACCGTCGATTCGACGCCGGGCAGGGATACCGTGTTTACGGTTCTGTTGCCGAGTTTCAGCGCATATAAGGAACCGGACGAAGCTGAAACGCACGCAGCCCTGGTGCGCGGCAGCGAACGCATCCTGCTGGTGGATGATGAGGGGACCATTATCGCCTGTATGCAGGCCCAGCTGTCCTCGCTGGGGTACCGCGTAACGGCCGTGCAGGACCCGCAGGCAGCGTTTGATGCCTTCGAAAAGGATCCCGATGGTTTTGACCTTATCATAACCGATCAGGCCATGCCCTGCATGACGGGAGAGGAACTTGCGCGCAGCATACTTGCCGTGAAGCCGCACATGCCCATTATCCTGTGCACGGGTTTCAGTGAAAAGATCGATGAGGCCTCTTCCAGGGCCCTGGGCGTGCGGGGCTTTGTCATGAAGCCTGCGGGCATCCGTGAAATGGCCGATGCCATCCGGGCAGCTCTCGACACGTCCGTGTAAACCAGGGCCTCCTCCTGCAATGATTTTATAACAGCTGTCATCGACGTTATCTGGCCGGGTGCTCACTGCGCACATCGCCGGCATGCCCGTTGAGTAAAAAAGGCATCAATGAAACGGCGTTTGTGGTAGTATTTTTTTAGCAGCGAACATATGCCGGTGTATCGTCCATTGCTTACGTGAGTCACGCGGAGTCGTTGCAGCGATGAAGAAGTCTTTGCTGAATCGAATAACACGCACAGTAGGCTTGCACCCCATACGGGCGCTGCTGCGCCCTTCGAAGCCGCCGGTTGCCCTGCCGGATGATTTTGACTGGAAATTTTATCTCGATTTTTATCCCGACCTGCGTGCGGCAGGACTCACTTCGGAAGCGGACGCGGCCGGCCATTATGTGTGGCACGGGTTTTTTGAGAAAAGGTTCATGCGCCCGCAGGACAGAGACCTCATGGCGGCGCACGAGGAGACCAGGCGCCGGCAGATCGAGAATCTATCCTGTTTTGATGAGCGGCAGTACCGTCGTATCGTCAACGACCGTGCACGCCGTTCCGTCCGGGTTTCGGTTGTTATCACCCTGTATAATTACCAGGACTATATAGATGCCTGCCTGCGGTCGGTGCTGGCAAGCACCCTGCAGGATATTGAGATCGTGGTTGTCAATGACGCTTCGACCGACGGCTCGCTTGAGCGCTGCATGCCGTTTCTTGCTGCCGAGGTGCCGGTAACCGTTCTGGACAAGTCCACCAACACCGGCCTTGCTCATTGCCGCAATCTCGGGATACACCAGGCGCGGGGTGATTATGTGTTTATCCTCGACGCGGACAATGAAATCTATGCGCGTTGTCTCGAAGAGCACCTCGGCTGCATGCGTTCCGCGCCCGAACTGATCGCCTGCTATGGGGTTATCGATATTTTTGATGAGCACGGCGTGTTTTGCGGCCAGCTCTCGCACAGCCCCTTAGACTACGGAAGGCTGCTTGCGGGTAATTATATCGATGCCATGGCCCTGTTCGACCGAGACGAGCTGATCCGCGTCGGCATGTATGATGAAGCCCTGCTCGAGCGCGGCACCGGCTATGAAGATTACGAGCTGTGGTTGCGGATCGCCAAGCGCGGCATGGCGGTCGGTTTTATTGATATGCCCCTGAGCCGGTATGTACAAAAAAACGATTCAATGGGGTCGATCGTCACGGCCTATTACCACATCCCCCTTGTTTCATTCCTGCGGCGCACCTATGGGACACATGTGGGCGGCGACAGGACAAGGACGGTCGTTCTCGTTGCAGGCATGCACCGCAGCGGGACGTCGGCGCTTGCAGGCCTGCTGGCCCTGATGGGTGCTGATCCCGGTGCCGATCTTATCGGCCCCGACCGCTCGAATGCCAGGGGCCATTTTGAGCCGCGCAAAATTGTCGCGGTCAATGACGGCCTGCTTGAAAGCCTCGGCGCGCGCGCACCGGGTTCAGGCGGCCTTCCCGCGGACTGGCGGCAGCGGGATGAGACGAATCGGGCCAGGGAAAAGCTCAAAACAATCATCATGGCTGATTTCAGCAGGCGGGATATATTCATGATAAAAGATCCCCGTCTTTTCCTGCTCCTGCCCCTGTATTGTGATCTGTTTGATGATCTGGGCATTGCCGTGAAGGTTGTCGTGATACGGCGCGATCAGCGCGAGGTTGTACGCTCGCTCCATGAACGCGACGGCATGCCTTCGGACGTGGCAAGCGCGTATTGTGAAAAGCACGTCCGGGCGCTCCGTAAAAATCTCGAGGGCCTGGAGCACCTGGCTGTTACCTTTGACGATCTGATCGATGATCCGAATGCGGTCGCTGCACAGATCAGGCAGGTTGTCCCCGGGCTTGCCGAGGGCGGACGCTGCGACAGTGATATGCATATCGCGCAATTCGTCGATCCCGGTCTCAGGCACCATCGCCTGGGCAGTGATCGGGCCCGAGCACCAGAGCCCGGACGTGTCTCGCCTCTGCGAGGCTGGTTCACAGGCAGCTTTGGGGGCCCTGATTTTATGATCATCGGCGCCCAGCGGGCGGGCACAACTACCCTGTATGAGTATTTGTGCCTGCATCCGCAGATCCTTCCTGCAGCGCGCAAGGAACTGCACTGGTTTCACGCCGGCCCCGAGCAAGGCGACAGCTACCATACCGGGCATCGTGACCGGCGCTGGTATGAACGCCAGTTTCCTAAGACAGGCGGCATGCTTTCCGGCCTGATGCACCGCCGCCGGGTGCTTACCTTTGAAGCGACACCGGAGTATCTGTTTCATCCTGTCGTGCCCGCAAATGTGTTTCGGCTTTATCCGTGTGCGAAGCTTATCGTTCTTCTGCGCGATCCGGTCGAACGGGCTGTTTCCCAGTACTATCATGAACAACGGCACGGTTTTATCGAGCGAGATCTTTCGATGGAGCAGTACTTTGCCCGGGACAGGCTGATCTTCCGTGAAGAAGAGCCGAAGCTGCTGCAGGACCCGAACTACTACAGTCACGCCTTTGAGCATTGCTGCCCGGTTGCCCGGGGCGATTACGGCCGCCAGATCGCCCGCTGGCTGCGCTGTTTCCCCCGCAAACAGATGTTTATCGTGCGCAGCGAAGACATGTTCGCTGATCCAGACGCGGTGCTTGACAGCGTGTGCGCTTTTCTCGGCATAGAGCCGTTTCCTGCCGGCTGTGCACAACATCCGGTTGCCGCCAATACGGGCAGCCGTCCTCTGCTCGGCAGTGCTCAGCGCGAGAAGCTTGCAGGGTATTTCCCCTTTGACCTGTCAGTGGAAAAATTTCTTGTTCCGCCGCAATACTGCTGAAGCCTTTTGTGCTGCAACTTTTGTGGGAAAACCATGGCGTATCTCTGCTGCGGGGAGCCTTTACGCTGAGAGCCTGTCCGGTCCTGCGGGCCGCTTCCATTGCCGGAAGAAAACAACTGCTTGACACGGATACGCCGGATAACTATACTTTTTTTCACATACACAATCTTTTGATACGCGGGTGCTGCAGGCAGCCGGTCCACGGTTTTACCGGTCATGCGGCTGATCGTGAATACGCGGTCTTTGCGTCGGTTGCGCAGGGCGTGCGCGCGTGTCGCGAAATCGATGCCTGCACAGGGAGGAGGACGGGATGAACGGGCTGAAACGGTACGTACTTGCAAATTTCGAGCAGATAACGGTTTTGTTTATCCTGCTGGCGGTCGTGGTGCTCAATTATTTTATTGCTGAGAAGCTCGCTTTGCTGAACCTGTTCTACCTGCCCTCCCTTTTCGCTGCCTTTGTGCTCGGCAAGCGCAAGGCCATGATGGTCAGCATATTCAGCGTAGCAGCAGTGCTGTTTTATGTCGTGCTGTTTTATGAAAAATTTATTTCGGCGCAGTCAACCCTGTCGCTGTATATCACGATTATTTCCTGGGCAAGTTTTCTTGTGCTGGCGTCCCTGCTCGTCGGTCATCTGCATGAACTGAATGAAAAAAATATCGAACAGTTGAAATGTGCCTATACGGGCATACTTGAAATTCTTTCGAAGTACATCGAGTCGGCCGACAAATACACACAGGGGCATTCCGTGCGCGTGTCCCATTATGCGACCGAAATCGCGGCGGCCATGAAGCTGCCGGCATCCGATATTGAGAATATCAAAGTGGCAGCGCTGCTGCATGATATCGGCAAGGTCGATATCAGTACGGACTTGATCGGCAAGGCCGCATCGCTGAGCCGGGATGAAAAAAACATCATGGATACGCACACGGAGCGCGGCGCGCAGATTCTGTCGTCGGTCGGCAGCGTTTTAAGCGATGCCATTCCGCTGGTGCGGGCGCATCACAAATATTTCGACCACGAAGGGCAGCAGGGCTCGGCGGCCGATGACGTGCCGTTGGGAGCCCGCATCCTGGCCGTCGCCGATTCCTACGACGCCATGACCACCGACCGCCCCTACCGTTCGGGGATGCCCCCCTGGAAGGCGATGGAGGAGCTTGAGCGCTGTACGGGCACGCAGTTCGATCCGGACGTCGTGCGGAGCTTCAGGGCCATTCTTTTCCAACTTGCCGGAACCCACCAGATGCTTGCAGGCGGGGAAACACGTGAGGAGTTTGCCTGAAACATCACCTGCCTGATATGTTGTTCCCCTGTTGACATTGCAGGTGCAAGAGTATATATATTATAAAAACGATACGTATCGTTTCTATTTTGCAGTGAAATATTTTTAAAAAATAGCAACCCTCGTGCCATTTTGAAGAAACGCACGCGACTGAGAAATCTTGGGAGCAGGATTTTTCCCTCCATATGACGATGCATTACGAGCATCTCAATGTTGAGATTGGTTCGCCGTGCTTGCATTGACCGTTTGGGCGACTTTGGACGTGAATCGTCAATTTTAAAGGTCATGCTTCACTAATATATTGAAGTACGTGTTCTAAAAAATTTTTTCAAGGCAGCCCGAAACCATCCCAGACATCAGGGCTGTTACCACAGTATAGAAACAGCAGACGTCCACTGTCTTCCGAGGAGACCATGAAGCATTTACGCATCACGACATTCTTTCTCTGTATTCCTCTTCTTTATTTAGCGGCATGCGCGCCGTCCGGTGAACAGGAGGCCCCGCCGCCCCCGCTTGTTGAAACCATGGATATCAGGGCGGAAGATGTCGACTGGCAGCCTGAGTTCATAGGCCAGACCGCCGGGTTTCTTGAAGTCGAGATTCGGGCCCGGGTAGGCGGCATCCTTGAAAAACGGCTTTTTGAGGAAGGCCAGTTCGTGCAGCAGGGTACCCAGCTGTTCCAGATCGATCCAGTTCCTTACGAGATAGCCCTTGAGCGTGCCCGAGGAGTGCTGGCGCAGGCCGAGGCGCATCTTGAGCGTACCCGTCGTGAGCACGTGCGCATCGGCGGTCTTTTCAAAGACAATGCCGTGAGCGAGCGGGAGAAAGATGACGCGGAAATGGACTTTGCGGTTGCCGGGGCCGACCTGCAGGTCGCCCGCGCCAACCTGCGCGACGCCGAGGTGAAACTCGGCTATACGCGGGTGTACGCTCCGATTTCGGGCATCGTGCGCAAGGAGTCATGCTCGGTCGGAACGCTGGTTGCAACAACCGCTGAAGCGAGCCTCCTTACCACCATGGTACAGGTAGACCCATTGTACGTGAATTTTTCGGTTCCCGGGACGGATTTTATGCTGCTGAAGCAGCTGAAGAACAGCGGGGCACTGTTGTGGCCTGAGGGCAGCCTCGAGGCAGTTGTCCTGACTGCGGGCAAAGCGCCGTATCCGCATCCGGGCCGTATTGTTTTTACCGACAGCTCGGAGGATCCCAAAACCGCGACCGTTCGGGCGAAAGTGGAGCTGCCCAATCCCGACACCGCGCTCATGCCCGGGCAGTTCGTGCGCGTCAAGCCCCGTGGGATGAAGCTGATAGGGGCGATCCTTGTGCCCAAACAGGCCGTATTCGTCTCGCAGCAGGGCCCGGCAGTGTATGTCGTCGACCACGATATGCAGGTGCATCTGCGCCCGGTAACCGAAGAACTTTCCATCGGCGACCGCGGCCTTATCTCATCAGGACTTGAGGACGGCGAGCGCATCATCACGGCGGGCATGATGAAAGTGCTGCCCGGCACTGTTGTGCGCTTGGCACGTCCTGCCGCTGACGTGGAATAAGGGGGGGCCCATGCTTGCGCGTTTTTTCATCGACCGGCCGATATTCGCCAGCGTTATCTCGCTGCTGTTCATGCTTGCCGGCGGCATCGCCATCTTTGAGCTCCCCGTCGCCCAGTTTCCTGACCTGGTGCCGCCGTCAGTGTCGGTCAAGGCGACCTATACCGGCGCCAGCGCCGAGGTGATCGCACAGACTGTTGCGGCGCCGCTGGAGCAGGCCATCAACGGCGTGGACGACATGATCTACATGAATTCGCTGGCCTCGAGCGACGGCAACCTGCAGATCATCGTGACGTTCGCCCTGGGAACCGACCCGGACCAGGCCACCATCGACGTCAACAACCGCGTGCAGACCGTGCTGCCCACCCTGCCCGAGGACGTACGCCGGTTCGGCGTCACCGTGCAGGAGCAGGCGGTAACCATACTGCAAGTGATCTCGATCGTATCGCCGGGCAATGTATACGACACCACCTATCTGTCCAATTACGCCCTTATCAACATCATAGATGATCTGAAACGCATCCCGGGCGTGGGCGATGCATGGCTGTGGGGTGCGCGCGATTATTCCATCCGCATATGGCTCAAGCCCGACAGAATGGCCCAGCTCGGACTTACCGCGGAGGATATCGCCGCGGCCGTGCGCAGCCAGAACATGCAGTTTGCCGCCGGCAAGCTGGGCCAGCCGCCCGTGGATGATGATACCGGCCGGGCCTACTCGCTGATCGTGCGGGGGCGGCTGGAAACGCCCGAAGAGTTCGGCGATATCATCCTGCGCTCCAACCCCGACGGCAGCAGCCTGCGGCTCAAGGATGTCGCCCGGACCGAGCTGGGCGCGCTGACCTATGAATTTACCGGCAAGCTCAACGGCCAGCTGACCGTACCGATAATCGTCAACCTGCGGTCGGGCGCCAATGCGCTTGCCACCGCAGATGCCGTCCTGGCACGCATGGAAGAAATAAAAAAACGGTTTCCCCCGGGACTTGACTATGCGGTCCCCTATGAAACCACGACCTTTGTGCGCATCTCCATACAGGAAGTTGTCAAAACGCTGTTCGAGGCGGTGGTGCTGGTATTCCTGATCGTGTTCGTGTTTTTGAAAAGCTTTCGCGCAACCCTGATTCCCTGCCTGGCCGTTCCGGTATCGATCATCGGTACGTTTGCCGGCATGTATGCGTTCGGGTTTTCGGTCAATACGCTGACCATGTTCGGCCTTGTGCTGGCGATCGGTATCGTGGTTGACGATGCCATCGTGGTGATCGAAAACGTCGAGCGCATCATGCGCGCAGAAGGCCTTGCCCCCCGCGATGCCACCATCAAGGCCATGGGGCAGGTAACGGGCCCCATAATCGCCATCGTGCTGGTACTGTGCGCCGTGTTCGCGCCGGTTGCATTCATTCAGGGGCTGGCCGGCACGCTGTACCGGCAGTTTGCCCTGACCATCAGTGTGTCCGTGTTTATCTCCGGTATTGTCGCCCTGACGCTGACGCCTGCGCTTACCGCGCTTCTTTTGAAGCCCGGGCATGAAAGCGCACACAATATTTTCGAGCGCTTTGATGCCTGGTTCGGTCGGGTTACCGCGCGCTATGCCCGAGCAGCAGGCGTTATCATACGCCGGGCACCTGCGGCGCTTGTTGTCGTGTGCCTGATGGCGGCCGCAACGTTGTACCTGTTCCAGCGGGTGCCGGGCAGTCTTGTGCCCGATGAAGACCAGTGCCATCTGTTCGGCTTTGTCAACCTTGATGAAGGCGCCTCGCTCAAGCGCTGCGAACGCGCTCTGGACACCTTTATAAAAATCGCCCTCGATCACCCGCTTATCGAGAGCCTTGACACCTATGCCGGCATCGATCTGCTTTCACTGGCCATGAAAAACAACTCGGGTTCGGTTTTTTTGAACCTGCTGCACTGGGACAAGCGTTCGGGCCCCGCTCAGACGCCGGAGGCGGTTGCCGTCGAGCTGATGCAGCAGGCCGCGGAGGCCATCCCTGAGGCGCGCTTTATCCTGTTTCCGCCGCCGTCAATCGAAGGCCTCAGCCTGGTGGGGGGCTTTGAGGGCTTTATCCAGAACCGCGGCGACGGTGACAGCGCCGAGCTCGCCGCGGTCATAGCCCGTTTTATGCGGGCCGCGGTCGCCCGGCCGGAAATCGCCCGCATTGACACGACGTTTCGGGTTGAAACGCCCCAGTACCGCGTCGAGCCGGACCTCGAAAAAGCCTACGCGCTCGGCGTGTCCAAAGACATGATTTTCAGCACCATGCAGGCAACGTTCGGTTCGTATTATATCAACGATTTCAATAAATCGGGCCGGACGTTCAAGGTGATGATGCAGTCGGAAGGCAGGCTGCGCAGCCTGCCCGACAGCCTGCGCGAGGTGTTTGTACGGTCCGGTTCCGGACAGATGATCCCCCTGTCATCACTGGTGCGGCTCGAACCCATTGTGGGGCCTGATCTCGTGGAGCGTTTCAATGTGTTTCCGGCGGGCAAAATTGTGGGTTCGCCTGCGCCCGGTTACAGCTCGGGGCAGGCCCTGCAGGTGCTTGAAGAACTCAGCCTTGAGGTGCTGCCTGAAAACTATACCCTTGACTGGATCGGAGCGTCCTACCAGGAGAAGCAGGCCGGGAGTGCATCGCTGTTTGCCTTCATCGTCGCGATCGTGGTCGTTTTTCTCGTCCTGGCCGCCCAGTATGAGCGCTGGAGCCTCCCGCTCGCGGTGATCGCCGGTGTGCCGTTCGCGCTGTTCGGCGCGATCATGTCCATCTGGCTGCGCGGGCTGCCCAACGACGTGTATTTTCAAATCGCCCTGGTGACCCTCATCGGGCTTTCCGCCAAAAACGCTATTTTGATCGTCGAATTTGCCCTGAAGCAGCATGAAGACGGTATGCCGCTTGCCCATGCCGCTGTCGAGGCCGCGCGGCTGCGCTTCCGGCCCATTGTCATGACCTCCATGGCCTTCGTGCTCGGATGCCTGCCCCTTGCGCTGAGTTCCGGTGCGGGCGCGGCCAGTCGCCATGCCATCGGCACGGGCGTGGTAGGGGGCATGCTGGCCTCGACGTTTATTGCGACATTTTTTGTCCCCCTGTTTTTTGTCCTCATAATGCGCCTGACTGAAAAACTCGCTGTTTTAAAGTCGGGCGTTTCGGGTCGCAGGGCTGCGCCGGCAGCGCCTGAACGGAAAGTGAGAACCTGATATGCTTCGGTATGCTTTTTTGTTTCTCCTGGTTGCAGTGCTGGGTGCCGGCTGCGCCATGGGGCCCGATTATGTTCGGCCGGAGTTTGAATTGCCGCAGGCAGAGGACAATGATGTCGCACAGTTCGCCCCGTTCACGGCTGCGGAGTGGTGGACGGTCTTTGACGACCCCGGGCTTAACCGTATCGAGGCTGAAGCGCTTATTGCCAATCGCGATCTTAAACTGGCGGCGGCCCGGGTCGAGGAAGCGCGTGCGCTTGCCCGTATCGCGCTTGCAGACCGCCTGCCCGCCGCCGGCATCGCGGGCGCTGCGGGGCGCGAACGCACCAGCACTCAGGCGGCACCGCCTGCTGGTAGCCGCACCGTTGATTTTTTCGAGACGTTCGGCTATGCCTCGTTTGAGCTTGATTTTTGGGGCAGGTACCGGAGGCTTGATGAAGCGGCGCGCGCCGAGCTGCTGGCGAGCGAGGCGGGCCGTGACGCGGTGCGCCTTGCGCTGACGGCCGATGTGGCTGCCTTGTATTTTAATTTCCGCACACTTGAAGCCCAGACGCGCATAGCGCGCGAGCAACTCGCCACCTATGATACGACCTGCGCCGTCTACCGGAAGCGCTACCGCTCCGGCTACACCCAGGAACTCGACCTGCGCCGGATCGAGGCCGACCGGCTGGCGACCGAAGCGCTGGTGTACCGCCGCGAAAACGCGCTTTCGCAGGCCGGCACAGCGCTTGCCGTCCTGCTCGGACGCAGCCCCCGTGATATCGTGCAGGGGTTTGCGGAGACGGGGCGTTCGCTGGAAGAACTCGATGCGGCGCCGAGCATACCGGACAATATCCCTTCCGACCTGCTTGAACGCAGGCCCGATATACGGCGCGAGGAAGGCATGCTCATGGCTGCCAATGCCCGTATGGGAGCTGCGCGGGCGGCATTGTTTCCCTCGATACGCCTGACAGGGCAGTCCGGCTTTGCAAGTCCTGAGCTCCAGGACCTGTTTATGCAAGAGGCGCATGCCTGGAACATTGCCGCCTCTCTGGTCCAGCCCGTTTTCGAGGGCGGCAGGCTTTTTGCCCTCGAAAAGGCGGCGCGGGCCCGCCATGAACAGATGCTCGCCCGCTATGAGCAGACAGTTCAAAATGCATTCCGTGAAACACGGGACGCACTTGTCGCCGGCACACAAACCGCGCGGGCGCTGGATGCATCCCTGCAACGGGCGCAGTGCATGCGCCGCAGCC
>Ga0272441_10009516_pt1 | contig 14986 bp, 12 predicted proteins | sample SSMProp6N_FD_193582 | JGI IMG/M metagenome (GOLD analysis project Ga0272441, IMG submission 193582) | Marine sediment archaeal communities from Little Sippewissett salt marsh, Falmouth, MA, United States - SSM-Prop-6N | ecosystem: Environmental > Aquatic > Marine > Wetlands > Sediment ... | reverse complement strand
GTCACCGCCGTGGTGACCGCCGACCATGGCAGTGTCGAAAAGTGGTACTACGCCGGAGGAGCGATAGATACCGGACACACCGATAGCCCTGTGCCCTTCATCGTGGCCGATGGGGGCCTTGAGTTGCGGAGCGGAGGCGCTTTGACCGACATCGCGCCAACGGTTCTCGACTTGCTGGGGCTACCGGCATCCAGCGAGATGACGGGGCGCACACTACTCACGCGCGCGCACCAGGGGTCGCGACGCGTCTTGTTGCTTATTGTCGACGGCTGGGGGCTGAACGATGATCCCGACGCCAACCTCATCAGCCAGGTGGCCACACCGTCGTTGGACTGGCTGATGAGGGACCTGCCGCACGTCGCCGTGCAGGCTGCCGGGCCGGCCGTCGGGATGCCAAAGGGCACCGTGGGGAACTCCGAGGCCGGTCATCTGCACATCGGCGCCGGACGGGCCATACCTTCGGATCGACAGCGGATCGCGACGGCCATTGAGGACGGTTCCTTCCGCAGCAACCCGGCCTTCAACTGGGCCGTGGACGGGGCGCTGCGCGACGGCGTCAGGCTGCATTTGCTCGGCATCATCTCCTTTTACTCCTCACACGGATCACTGGAGTACCTCAAGGAGTTGCTGGGGCTGTGCGCCGAGAGGGCCGTGCCGGAAGTGTACGTGCACGGTCTGCTGGGGCGGCGTGGCGAACGGCCCCAGAGCGGCGCGGCATACGTCGGCGATATCGAGCAATTCTGCCGCGAGTTGGGCGTCGGTACTGTCGTGTCTGTGATCGGGCGCCACTGGGCCCTTGACCGCGAGGAGCGCTGGGAACGCGTCGAGAAGGCCTACCGCCTGCTGGTGGAGGGTGAGGGCGTGCCCATACCGGGGGGCTGACCTCGTCACCCGCCCCCCGCGCAACCCATTGCGTTATTCGACCTGTTGCTCTGCAAAGCGATGCAAGAAGTCCGGCGCCCTGACGCCCAGCGTTAAAGGATGTGGGCGACTGCCCGTCAGAATGGCGCCGGCTGTACCCCCCCGTGCCGACCTGATCCGTGCAGGGCCGCTGCGGTGCAGGGATTCAAGCCGGATCATGGAACCGTGTTACCTGAGGAGAATGCCTTATGTCGAAGCTGACCGTATACGTGTCCGACTATACTACCGCGGAAAAGATGGATCTGGAACAGCAGATCCTCGATGAGATCGACGCGCGTCTGGACAGGCATCAGTGTGTCACTGAGCAGGAAGTGGCCGACAGCATCGGTGACCCGGACGCCATCATCAGTCAATGGGCGCCGCTAACGCGGACCATTCTCGAACGGCTGACCAAGTGCAAGTGCATCTGTCGCAACGGGGTGGGCGTGGACAACATCGACCTCGAGGCCTGCAAGGAGTTCGGCATCGCGGTGCTGAACGTTCCGGCGTACTGTGTGCAGGAGGTCGCCGACCACGCGGTGACGCTGGCCTTGGCCGTCTGCCGGCACCTGCAGCCGACCATCGACGCAGTGCGGGGCGGCGTCTGGGGTGCGACGCCCATCCTGCAGGCTCGGCGCCTGGATGAACTTGCTTTTGGGGTGGTGGGACTTGGGCGCATCGGCCGGGCTTCGGCCGCCCGGGCCAAGCCCTTCTTCAACAAGGTCATCGGCTACGACCCGTACATGGTGGGACAGACCGTACAGAACGTCGACGAGGTTAAGCCGAACCTGGCTGAGATGCTGGCGCAGGCCGACGTGGTGACCCTCCACGTGCCCGGGACGGACGAGACGCATAAGCTGATCAACGCCGAGCGCCTGGGAATCATGAAGCCCGGCGCCTGCCTGGTGAACACATGTCGGGGCAGCGTCGTGGATACCGACGCACTCGTGCAGGCGCTTGAGTCGGGGCATCTGAGCGGAGCCGGCCTGGATGTGCACGACCCCGAACCCCTGCCCCAGGACCACCCGCTGCGGAGCATGCCAAACGTCATCATCACGCCCCACGTAGCGTACTACTCCATCGAGGCGGTCATCCAGTCCCGCCGTGAGACGGCCGAGAACATCACGCTGTTCTTCCAGGGCAAAGAGCCCATCTCACGGCTCGTCTGAGGCCGTCCGGACCCACTGAAGCACAACAGGGCTCGCCTTGGCCGGGGAGCCCTGTTGTGACAGCTTCACTCATGGGAAGGCAGGTCTCGCGGGCGGTTTCAGGCCCCGAGCCTGGCCAGCGTCCGTTCGGCCTCCCATATCCGGTCTCTTAGGCGTAGCGCCTCGCCCAGGCGCCCATTGTGAGCCACCAGGCGCCACTCGCGATCATCTGAGACGGGCTCAAGCACGTAGCGCAGGCCCGCCGCCTCAGGGGGCGGTGTGGCCATGCACGCCACCACATCAATGTCTCTGCATGCTACCTCCGAGTCGTCGAACTGCACTCGAGAGGCATGCTCGGCGCTCTGAATCTCGGCGAATTGCGTGTATCGGCGGTCTGATATCCCACCCGCGATGGCGCGCATCCGCTGCCAGTGCCGCAGGGCCGATTCGACGTCGCGGTCCCTGTTGCGCAGCATGTATGCCAGGCCCATGTTCCCATGAAGGGTGGCGTTGAGCTCGTTGTGTCGCAGCGCCTGACGGAAGTACTGTACCGCCGAGTCCATGAACAGGCGAGCGTTCTTACGCAGAACGTCGCGCTTGGTCTCGGGCATCAGCGACTGGGTCTTGATGGCGTCCTGCCATTCGCGGGCCTGCTTCGCGGCGGCCAGTGCGGCCAGCGCGTTCATCTCCTCGCTGTCCTCGAGCCGAAGGCCCTTGCGGAACATGGCCAATGCGCGCTCGCAGTCCTCCAGCGCGTACAGCACCCGGCCCGCGTTGTAGAAGGTGTTGGGGCCCGAGTCTCTGTCCTCGGAAGCCGCGACCAGATGGGGAACAGCCTTGCGGGCAAGCTGCAGTCCCTCTGATGTCAGGCTGCGACGACCATCCTCGAGCATGTGTCGGCAGGCATCGGCGGCACGGCCATATGCTGTGCCGGCAAGATGGCGCAGGGCCGCCTCGCCCGGCAGCGCCTGCGCGGCGAGCTCGAATTGCTCAGCCGCCGGCACGAATTCCTCGCGCACGTACAGGTACAGCCCGATGTTCAGGTACGCCTCGGGCGGCGCGCCCGGCTTGCGTGTCGCATTCTCCAGCCCGGCATGACTACGGTGAAGCTCGGTGAAGAAGGTGCCTCGTTCCGAAGGGGTCATGTCGCGCCGGTAGTGGAGTAGCGCCTTGGCAAGCAGGCTGGTGGCCATGTCCAGGGCCAGAGCCGCGTCACCACGCCACTTCTCACGGCCCGCCTCGAGCGCCCGCAAAGCCTCCTCCGTCTCACCCTCGAGTAGCAGGGCACGGGCGAGATTGCTGGTGGCGCCGGCGGTGGCGTCGAAGGCCTGGGTGGCTGCGCGGAAGCGGACCAGGGCGTCGGAGTGCCTGCCCAGATACCACAGGCAGAAGGCCAGATTGGTGAAGACGTCGGCGCTCTTGCCACCCTCCTCGACCGCTTCGGCGGCGTTCTGCGCGGCGGCCTCGATGTCCCCTGCCCAGAGCTGCATGACGGCCAGGTTGTAGCATGCATCGCCCCTGTGGTGAGGGGTGGTGCTCAGGGCCGTTAGTCCGCGCATTGCGTGTTCCGTGTGGCCGCTGAGGGCACTCAGGGCCAGGCTGTTGATGCGGATGCCGATGTTCCCGGGCTCCAGGGCACTGGCCCGCTGCAACTGCCGCCGCGACCACGCGCGCTTGCCGGCCGCCGCAAGCATCACAGCCAGGTTGTTGACGATCCGCGCGTCGGACGGCGCAATGCGGGCCGCCTTGATGAGGTGGCCCGCCGCCTCGTGCAGCCTGCCGTGGCGGTATGCCACCAAGCCCAGGTTCGCCCACGAGTGCGCGTGGCGTGGCTGCAGGCGCGCCGCCCGGGAAAGCCACTCTGTCGCTTGTTGGGCCATCCCCTGGCGGAGGTAGTAAACGCCGATGCTGTTGACGGCCATCAGGGGGAGTTCCTCAGGCCGGGAGGATGCCAGCTCCTCCACGGGCCCGGGGGAGTTCACGAGCGGGACCGCCAGGGCCAGGTTGATGGACGCCTCGGGGCAGGAGCCATCGCGCGCCGAGCGCACGAACAACTCAGCCGCGTTGTCATAGTCGCCGCTCTCGGCGGCAATGACCCCGAGGTTGTTCGCCAGGCCGGGGTCTGAGGAAGCCGCCGCCCCGTCAAGGCGCTCTTGGGCCCAATCGGTGGCGCCCCGCAGGTAATCCACAATGGCCAGATCGCCCACGACAGTGGGCTCCGGCGAATCCCCCACTGCGTCCTGCAACTCAGCATGGGCCGTGTGTAGCACGTGCCGGAAGCGCCTGCGCTTGGCATTCAATCCGGCGCGGATCAGGAGCTTGCGTACGAATAACATCGTCTGGACGGGTATCGCAAACGCCAGGAACGCAGCGCTGGCGCCACCGACGGCCATGACGCCGACGAGCACGTAGCTGGCTGGGTGCACCAGGCGCAGGGCCGCGTAGCCGGCCGCGACAGCCGCGAAGAACATCAGCCCGAACAGCAGGATCGGGCTCTCGCCTCGTGGCCTGACATCAATCTTCTCCCCGGAAGCCGCCGATACGGTGAACGGTGGCCCGGTGATCTCACGCAATTGCCGCACAGAGGATTTCCTCCGGTTCGAGACATGCAGCGCCCCCCGTCAGCGGAAGGCCGTTCGGACGTCACCTAAAGGCGACTGTGGCAAACCGGCTACCAAGCCGCCCTTGGCCATGCGTCACGCTCGGCGAAAGTACACCTCCTGGACCATCTGTGCCACCCTAGCCGCGCCGAACCGCTCCCGAGCACGCTGCAGTGCTTGCTGTGACATGCGCAGTCGCAACTTGCCGTCTGTCAACAGACGGATGATCGCCTGGCTCAGAGCGGGCGCATCTTCGGGCTGCACGAGCAGGCCGCTCACGCCATCTTCAACAATCTCCGGCACTCCACCCGACCGGCAGGCGATCACCGGTTTACCCGTCGCCATGGCCTCGATGATGGCACGTCCGAAAGGCTCGTCCCTGGAGGGCAGCACAAAAAGATCGGATGCCCTGAGAATGTCCGGGATGTCATCCCGGAAGCCCAACCAACGCACATGCCGGGTCACGCCCTGCTTGCGGGCAAAGTCCTTTAGCTGTCGCTCGTAGTCATCCTCCCAGAAGGCAACCTCACCAACCACCAGGAGCCTGGCATTCGGGCACGCCTCAATCACGTCGGCCATCGCACACAGCAAGGTGCGGTGACCTTTCCAAGGCGTCAGTCTGCCGACGACGCACACCACCTGATCGTCATGAGAAAGCTCAAGCTCCGCTCGCACGCGGGCCGCATCGCCGTCTGGTGTGAACAGGTCCAAAGGTATGCCGTTGTGGATGACAGTGCTGCCCAACCCGAACTCCTCGAACTGGTGAGCGACGGCGTGCGAGATGGCGATGATCTGTGGTCTGCCCAGACGGGCGGCCCGGGCGAGCCAGGTGAGAGCGGGCCCGGGCTCGAGAATGTCTCGCACGTGCCAGACCAGAGAAGCCCGGGTCAAGCGGCGGGCGGCCGCCCCGATCACGTGCGTCTTGAGCGTATTCGTGTGGGCGATGTCAATCCTGTAGCGCACGAGGGCCCGTGCCAGGTCGTACACCGGACGCATGGATTGCACCGCACTTCGACCGGCACGAAGCGCCGAGACCTGCACGTCGCTGCGGCGCTGCGCCAGCACGGGATGGGGGCGGAAGACGGGTGCCGTTGGCACCCCGGCCAACTCATCCCGTTCAGTCCACCGGGCCCCCTGCGTGCACATCAAGACCGGCTCGACGCGGTCCCGGTCCAGATTGCCCAGCAACTCGATGAGGCTCTTCTGTGCCCCGCCGAGCTGCTCGGCGTGATCAATGAATGCGACTTTCACGGTGGCCATTGAGCTCTGAACCCGTCTTTGCGCTGAGACGAATCCCCTGCTCGGCATCCTGTCGACTATCAGTCAGGGGGAGGGACAAGCCTACGGGCCACAGCCATTGCGGCCGCGTGAGCCTTGTCTCGCGCGCCAAGCTTGGCGAAGATGCTGCCGGCGAGCTGCTTGATCTGGCTCACGCTGACGGCCAGCTCCTTGGCGACCTCGCCATAGGTCATCCCGTTGACCAGGCGCTGCAGGACTTCCATCTCCCGAGGGGTCAAGCCATAGCTGTCAGGACTAGCATACCCAGTCGGGGCCTCCTGGCTGAGGGATGCCTTGGCCATCTCGGCCATGGCCTTCTCTGCCATCTGGGGCGAGATGTAGCCCTTGCCCTGCGCCGCGACCTTTATGGCCGCCACCAGGTCTTCCACCTCAGAGTCCTTCAGGACATACCCGACGGCGCCCGACTTGGCCGCTCTGACCAGCACCTCCCGGTCATCGTACATCGTGAGCATGATGACGGGCACACCGGGGAATTGATCGCGCAGCCACTCGGTGGCCTCGGCGCCGTCGGGCTCGCCGTCGCCGAGGTGGTAGTCCATCAGCACGACGTCAACCTGATCCGCCACCGTAGGCATCACCTGGCGCAGTGCCTCGAGGCCGTCGCTCTCGCCGACGATGTCTACTAATTCCTCACGGTCGAGCAGGGAGCACAGGCTCTTGCGGAACAGCGTGTGGTCGTCGACGACCAGGACTTTGGTCGCTTGGTTCACAAGGTCCCATCTCCTACCGGCGCAGTCACTTCCAGGCGACAGGCTTGGCTGCCTGCGTCCAGTTGCAGGGCACCGCCGAACAACTCAACGCGCTGACGTATCAGCGCCAGCGCTTGGCTCCGAATGGCGTCTACCAGGGGATCATCGGGAAGATCACCCGGCGGGCATGCGTCTGCCTGAATCACGAGACTGGCACGATCGTCGTCGAGTGACAGCGACACATCGGCCCGGCGAGCGCCCGATGGCAGGATCAGGTGGGAGAAGGCGCTCCGAACGATCCTGAACAGGTGTGCTTCCACCTCGGGGGACAGCTCCCGCGCGTATCCGTTGCCCTGGAAGTCCACGCACATGCGACCATCGCGCTGCAGCCGGTCTACGTAGCCTTGTATGGCGGCCTGCAGGCCAAGGCGGTCGAGCACCATGGGTCTGAGATCGAGGATGATGTCCCTGGCATGCGACAGGGCGCAGCCGATAAGGGTCTGGGCCTCTTTCATCTCGGTTGCCGCGGGAGTGCCATCGTCCTGCAGCAGCCTCTGAGCGGACTCTGCTCGGTAGTGCGCTGCCGCCAGCACTTGGGCCACCAGCTCATGCACGTCCTGGGCGATGCGGCGCATCTCGGCCTCCTGGGCGGTGAAGCACGCCGACGACAGCCGCAAGTGCTCATCGGCCTGTCGATGCAGGAGGGCCTCAAGCCCCCTTGCATACCCATCCGCGGTGAGCCCAAGCAGAATGCTCAGGTGGCGGGCACAGTCCTGCCGCAACCGGCAGACCACCGCTTCCGACCACACGGCGCCCTGCTTGACCACCACGGTGCGCCAGATGCTGTGCATTATGGCCGCAAACAGCGCAGGGCGCCACCGCTGCCCGTGCGTCGGCTCACTCACGTCCGTGGCGAAGCAGGTGACTTCCGGCTCGGCGGAGCGCAAACAGGAAGGCAGTAGGCGGCCGAGCCTGGTGGCCTCGGCCAGCAGTTTGTCGGTCGTTACACGGGCTCCGGCGCCAGTGGCCCAGGCGCGGATCTGCTCAAGCTCGGGCACGAGCGCCTCGATGACGTGCTCGGCGTTCGCTTCGAGCAGGTCGGCGAGCGCATGCCGCGCGCGCATTACCTCGTCCTCGTCGATAGGCTGTCCATGGCCTATGGCAGTCACCTCCCGGCGGCGGGACGCCAACTGGTGGCGGCGTCAGCCGTGACCTTGACCGGCCGTACCGCACCGCCGCCCGTCGCGGATGGCCGTGTGCCTGCTTGCGGCCCGACGTACCAACGAGGCCGCTCAGTCAACAGTACGCCAGGCAGCGATGGCATCGCCCTGACCGCACGCTACACAAAATACCCGCCACGGCGACCCACGAAACCCGGTGCAGTGCGGGCCCGGCCTCGGATTACGTCGTACACGGGCCCCGCAACTCGCCTCGTAGGCGCCACAACTCGCGGAACATCCGGAGTACCACTGCGGGACTGGCGCCCGATTGCCGTCCCGCAAGACGCGGGTAGTGGTTCACCCCAACCTGGGAGAACCGGTGACCCGCCTGGGTGGCTTTGATCAGCAGCTCGGCGCTGATCAGGGCCCCCGTGCTCCTGAGTTGCATGCCCTGTATGACGCGGCGCGGTATGAGCTTGAAGGCACAGTCGATGTCGTGGGCCTTCAGACCGAACAGCAGCCTGATCATCCACATGTACGCCTTCGCATTGAGGACGCGGATGAGCGAATCCGCACGCTCAACGCGCCAGCCGATGGCGATATCCGTCGTCGGAAGCAGATCAATGAGTCGCGTAATCTCACCCACATCGAACTGCGCATCTCCGTCAGTGAAGAAGATGTACTCGTAACGCGAGGCCTCGAAACCTGAGCGTAGCGCTCTCCCGTAGCCCTGGTTCGTCTCGTGATGGATCGCGCGTACCTGCGGGGTCTCTGAGGCCAGCCGGTCGGCCAGATCGCCCGTGCCGTCCACACTGCCGTCGTCCACGATGATGATCTCGTACTCATCCGCTACGCGTGGCGCGACTTCAAGGGTACGCCGGACGAGCCGATCGATATTGCCAACTTCATTGTAACAGGGAAAGAAGACGGACAATGAAGCGAGCTTGGCGGCCGGCGTTTTCTCGTCGTTGCCCATGGCCTCTCCCACGCCGGGCCGCCCCGCGAGGGCGAACCGGCAGGCGCTAAGCCCGCTAGGCGGGCGGTACACTCTTGCTCGACCCAGTGCCTGCAGTTACGCAGCCTGGCCCGTGAGGAAGTTCTGCGACCGCCCCGCGGTGCCTCAAGCCAGGGGCGTTGTGTCGCCCTCATGCACGATCTTCCAGACCGCGGCCGCCATTGCCGCCGGGTCCTCACTGCCCGGGTAGAGCACGTTCCTGCCCACAAGCGCTCCTCGCACGTTTTCCCCAGCCTGCATGCCCCTTGCGAAGTCGGCCAGGAGGGCCCCCGGATCGCCCTTGGCGGGGCCGCCAAGCATCAGAATCGGGCATGTGCAGGCGGCCGCCACTCGCGAGTAATCCACAGAATACGGGAGCTTGAGCCACGTTTCCCACGAGCTTTTCCCCAATCCCGAGGCCACGCCGCAGATTTTCATCATGTTTTCCACCGAGTTATCCACGACGTACTTGCCATCCTCATATCTGACAGTCAGGGGCTCGAGGAATACGGGCAACCCGCGGTCCACACACTCATTGATAGCTCGACTACAGGCCTGTATGGTGCGCCCGGTGGCGAACTCCATGGGCTCGAGGCGAAACATCATCTTCGCGCCGTCCATACGCAGTTGGTGAATCTGCTCGGCCGTGAAGGCCGTGAAAGCATCCTCCATTTCGAAGGATGTCCCCGACAACCCTCCACGGTTCATGCACCCGATAAGGACTCTATTGGCCAGGAGGCTCTCGGCGCCGTCCCGGCACCGTAGCAGGTCCACCGCCATGGTCTCTTCCATCACATCAGGCGTGCCCATCAAGCCATCCACGTAGCCGGTCTCGATGATGCGCATAATCCGGCCAAGATACTCAGCTCTGTGGGCCATGCGCGTCTCATCGTCGCCAACGCGTGTGACCATGCGAGCGGGATGGTCTGCCGCCAGGATCACGAGCTTGCCGTCATGGGTCAAGCGGTCGCGCCGAGGGCGGGCCTGCGCGAAAGCCCACAGGTCCTGTGCACCGTCCACCCTCAGATCCGTAAGTCCGGACATTATCGCCTTATCCAGCGAGTACATCGCGTCCGCTCACCTGCCGATCTACGTGCTCAGGTCCGCTTCCTGCAGCAACTCAGTGAAGAGACTGGCGTTCTGGACGGCCTGGGCGTTGTAGTGGTTATTGAAAAACACATAGGTGTCTTCGGACTGGGCTTTGATCCTGGCGACCTTGTCCACCCATTCGGCGAGCTCATCCGGCGCGTACAGGTAGTCGTAACGCTCCCAGGCCTCATCATGGTTGTACCACTTGGCGCTGTTGCGGCCGTGGAAGCGCAGATAGCCAACGGGTGACGTTGCCCCGGCCACCGGTGGCATGAGACCCTTGAGCCGAGGCTCATCGACGCAGCAGAAGCCGATCTGCATCTGCCCCAGAGCGTTGATGGTGTCTCGGCAGACCCACGCCGCGTTTCGCAGTTCCACGACAACGGGTAGGCCGGGTAGTTGATCTTTGAACCAGCGCAGGTAATCCCAGTTGCCCTCGACCGGCCCGAACGAATGCGGGAACTGTGCCAGCACGCACCCCAGCTTCCCCTCATCAATCAGCGGCTGAAGCGCCCGGGAGAACTCCTGGAACGCCTCCGGACGCCCGGAGCGTTCGTGTGTAAGCTCACCTGTGGCTTTGACGGTGAACCGGAACTCGGGCCCCGTCTTGCGAGACATCGCCGCCAGAGTCTGGGCATTGGGCATGCGGTAGTAAGTGTAGTTGACCTCGACGCACCCAAAGCGTTCAGCATAGTACTGCAGGAAGTTGCTCTTGGCTAGCTTGTCCGGATAGAAGGGGCCGACCCAGTCGTCGTAGGAGTATCCGGAGGTCCCAACGTAGACCACGGCGCCACCTCCCCTGCAACGAGCAAAACGTTTGTTCGACTTCTCCGGAGGCCCACGGGGTTCCTGCCGGGCAGCCAATTCCCGACCGGGTTTGCCTCACCCCAATTGTCTGAGCAGAAACACTGCCAATACCTGAGTGCAGCGCACAAGGTTGTCGACCTGCACATATTCATCCTGTGAATGCGGCTTACCGGTGACACCGGGGCCGTATAGGGCGGTGGGCACTCCTCCCAGGGCGGAGTAGTAGCACGAGTCGCTCCACCCCAGCATATGATCGCGCTTTGGCGCCGACCCGGCCACCGTCTGATAGGCGCTCTCGAGCTGCTTGGCCAATGGCGTGTCGGGGGACCCGGAATAGGGGATGAGGTCCTTCACCCAGGTGACTTGTGATGGGTGCTCGGAGAGCCACTCGTCGGCCGCTTCGGCGGAGCGGATGCGCTCCAGGAGGTCTTCGCGGACGGGGGCGGCGCCCCATACTCCGGTCTGCTCCCGGGCGGCCCGGGCCTCCTCCACCTCATACACGCAGTTGAGCGACAAGTAGGCGCTGCCCGGGACGACGGCCGGGTGTACACCTGCATCGAAGATCCCTAGATTGACGCGCGCCTGTGGCCTTTGAAGCTCCCGATCGGCCTTGAATTGGTCGATGGCCTGTTTGACAATCAGCGCCTTGTCGATGGCCGACACGCCCGTGCCGTACGCCGCATGGCCTTCTCTGCCCTCGACGGTCACATCGGCGGTCAAACAGCCGCTGCAGCCTAGAGTCAGCGCGTCGTCGTTGCCGTCCACGAAGACGGCCATGTCTCCTGTGTAGCCGGCGTCCAGGCAAGCCAGGGTCCCTGCTCCGCTGCCATTGCACTCCTCGTCGACCACGCTCTCGAACACGATGGAGCCACGCAGATCGGCGCCGGACTGCAGCAGGTACTTGATCGCGCTTACGCCGGTGGTGATGCCTCCCTTGCAGTCGCTGGTGCCGCGGCCATAGATTCTCCCGTCCCGAACCCGGGCGGCCAGCGGATCAATGGTCATGCCGTCAATGCCGACGGTGTCCATGTGCCCATTGATCACGATGCATGGCCCGGGAGCGCCGAACTCAAACTCGGCCACCAGGTTGGGGCGATCGCGGAACTCCCGCTCTGCCGGCCCTAGAACGGCCATCCTGTGATAGATGTCCTGAGGACACGGGAACAGGGTCACCCGCGCGCCGAGACTCTCGAGGATGGGCTGCAGGAACTCCTGACCTGCTCTCTCGCAGGCGGGGGCGGCGTCCCCGGAGTACGGGTTCACGGTGTTGATGCGGCATAACTCGCAGCACAGGTCGACAATCTCATCCCGGGCAAGCGCGACGTCGTGTAGAAGTGTTGATTCCATGGGTGACACCAGCCTGAGTTTATGCGTGCGGCTCATCCAGGTTCGCCGCCCGGGGCGCAAGACCTTTGCGGGGTCCCGGCCGCTTGGTTTGCCGGCGCCGGCCGACACAGTAGCATGGCGCGCATACCGAGGACCACGTTTTGGGCTTTATCACATCCGTGCCTATCGTGTACAATCAAAACATGGAGACGCTTCCGGGCCCCCAGAGGGTGGCAGAAGTGCTCGTCCAGGTCGCATGCGAGAGCTTGCGGGCGGCCCTCGAGGCGCATCTGCGCGCCGACGGCGTTGGCGTCTCGCAGTCTTCGCCGGCTGAGCCCACGACCACGCTGGCGGCCATCGTGGACGCTCCCGATGGCGCGGAGGGCATCGCCCAGATCGTTCGGGGGTATTCGGCCACGTGGCGCAACCCCCCTGGGATCGTGCTGGTTGCGGCAGCCGCGCCCGCCTATTCAGTGGCACAGGCACTGGTTGCCGGCGTCGACGAGTTGATAGTATGGCCGGACCAAAAGGAGGAACTGACGGCGCGCGTGATTGCCCTTGTGCGCCGCCGCGCCCACGATACGGACATCCATCCCATGACCGGCCTGCCCGGCGGGGCGGGATTGCATCGGCGGCTGGAGGCGGCGTTCCCTCAGCGGGGGCGCCTGGCTGTACTGGCCCTCGATCTGCGCAACTTCAAAGCATTCAACGACCGATACGGGTTTGCCCGCGGTGATAGGGTTCTGGCCTTCGTGGCCGACCTTGTCGAGGATCTGGCTTGCGGAGCGGATACGGCCTACCATCTAGGCGGCGACGACTTCTTTCTGGTGACGTCCCCGGAGCGGGCCGATGCTTTGGCGCAGCAGGCCGTGGATCGCTTCGACGCCGCCATACAAGAGCACTACGACGAACAGGATTGGCGGAATGGCTACATCACCGGCCTCAGCCGCCTGGACGGCGCGCAAATCCAGTTCCCCATCATGACATTGACGGTGGCCTGCGGCACCAACGAGGCCGATGACATCACACATGTCGGGCAGATGGTGCAGGTGCTTGCCGAACTGAAGGAGTACGCCAAGCGACAACCAAGCAGCACATGGGTCCGCGACAGGCGTCAGGTGCACGACGTGGCGATTTCACTGCGTCTGAGGAAACAGCGGCAGGCCCCCTGATGTGGCTGCAACGGCCTCAGTGGCGAGGCCTCGCGAGTTGCTCTGTGTCAAGATGCCGGCGTCTCGATTCGCGGGAAGCAACGGGCTTCTGCCGCCCCGGGAGCCCGTGCGGGCCAAGTGAGCCAAGGCGATCATGAGCGGATACATCCTTGTTGTCGACGATGACGATGCGCTGCGTTTCGCCCTGCGCAACCATCTTGAGGACCTCGGGTACGAAGTCGACGAAGCGCCGGACGGGGCCAAGGCGCTTCGGATGATCGCCCACAAGAAGCCCGATCTGGTCATGTTGGATGTGCTGATGTCTCCCGTATCCGGCTGGGACGTTCTGGAGACGTTGCACAGCAGCCCCGACACCAGCGACATCCGCGTCCTGCTGCTGACGGCCTTGGGCCGGAACCGTGACGAGGCCTACGGCTGGCAGCTGGGATGCGACTGGTACCAGGTCAAAGACAAGCCCTTGCGTTTCGATGATCTGGGCCTGATCATCGAGCGGTTACTGGCAATCGATCCACAGCAGGAAGGCCCCAGCCGCGAGGAACAGTAAAGAGCGTAGGGGAGAAGGGTGACTCGTCAATGGGTCCTGACGGCGCGACCCCCAAGAAGCTTCTGCTTGTCGATGACTTCAGAGACATTGTTCTGGCCACGCGCATCTTCCTCGAAGGTGAGGGCTACGAGGTCCTCGAGGCCTATGACGGCGTGCAGGCCATCGATATCCTGAAGGCTGAGACGCCCGACCTGATCATCCTTGACGTCATGATGCCACGGATGGATGGGTGGGCGACCCTCACGAAGATACAGGCCGACCCGCGTCTTGTGGGCATCCCGGTGCTGATGCTCACGGCCCTCAACGACCCGATCAACATCAAGACCGGGATTGACTTGGGCTGCACTTGGTATTACACAAAGCCGATCGCCAGCTACCCGGATTTCGCCCTCATCATCAGGCGTATCCTGGAGGGGCTGGAGCCTCCGGCGAGCGAGACGCTGGGCGATTAGTGGCCCTGGCCGCGCCTGGATCCGGCGGCAAACCCTCCAAACCCCGAAGGTCGGTGGCCCGGGCCCAAAAAAACACCGCCAGTACTTCAGGTGATGTTCCCGGGATCACCTGGTCCTGGCGGCTGTCCAACTCCGGCTGTCGACCCGCATTGTGCAAGCAACGGCGAGCAAAACGTGGGTCCACTCCAATCGAGTTACAGTAGCTTAACGCCTGTGAGGCAAGGCCCTCAGAAGAAAATCGCAAGAAACTCGCACAATGCCGTCGGCGAATCCAGCGCGCCCCTTCCCGCCGCCCCGCCTATATCCCAGACATCCCCGCTACGTCGGACAACCCGCGCGTGTCTCGGCCCGGGCGTCTGCCACGCGCCGCCGGTGAGGGGGCATTGGGCCTCAGGCGCGCACGCTACCTGCCATCCTGGCCCACCACGCTGTGCAGATGCACCATGTCCTTGATACGGCCCTCTTCGTCCATTTCCACGGTCACCAGGTCAATGCGGCTTGACCGCCGGGACAGACGATGCTGGCGTAGGAACAACTCCGCCGTCTTGGCCAGCCTTCGGGCCTTCGCCCGGGTGATGGTGTCCTTGGGGTCTACAATGGCGCCCACAGTGCGGGACCGGACCTCGACGAAGACGATGGTGTCGTCCTTCCGGCAGACGACGTCAATCTCGCCGATGGCATTGGCTCTGTTCCGGGCAATGACCCGGTACCCGTGTCGCGTCAGGAGGGTAGTGGCGGCGTCTTCAGCGGCTGCACCGGCTGTCGATCGTGGCACGGCGGGGGCCGTGCGCCGCCGCTCACCGGGC
>Ga0272441_10009514_pt1 | contig 14989 bp, 14 predicted proteins | sample SSMProp6N_FD_193582 | JGI IMG/M metagenome (GOLD analysis project Ga0272441, IMG submission 193582) | Marine sediment archaeal communities from Little Sippewissett salt marsh, Falmouth, MA, United States - SSM-Prop-6N | ecosystem: Environmental > Aquatic > Marine > Wetlands > Sediment ... | reverse complement strand
CCTCTCTACGCCGGCGATTTGCAAACATATAACGAGATTTACGGCACCACCAACAACCCGTGGGATGTATCGCGCGGCCCTGGCGGCTCTTCCGGCGGCGCCGGCGCCGCCCTCGCTGCCGGGCTCACCCCCTTGGAAATCGGCTCGGACATTGGCGGCTCAATCCGCACCCCCGCCCACCTAAATGGGGTCTTCGGACATAAGCCAAGCTATGGGCTCGTTTCGTTGCGCGGCCACATCCCCGGCCCCCCAGGGACGCTGGCAGCGGCCGACTTAGCCGTGGTTGGCCCGATGAGCCGATCAGCGCGCGATCTTGAGATTGCCTTATCCATGATCATGGGCCCCAACGACCTTGACGCCGCCGGATATGACCCGGCCTTGCCCGAGCCGCGCGCCCGCGATCCGCGCGAACTCACCATTGCTACCTGGCTGGATGACCCGACAAGCCCAGTTGAAGCGGAGAATGTCCGGATCATGGAGCGCGCCGCGGATGCTCTCGAGCACGCCGGGGCGACGGTGCATCGCGATGCGCGGCCGGACATCAGCTTTTGGGACTCGTTCGAAATCTATGCGATGCTGTTGCACGGCATCATTACCGGCGGTCTTCCACCCGCGGTGACCGAGCAATTGCGTGCATTAGCGGCAACCCTCGAGCCAAACGACAAAAGCCACCTGGCCCTGCAAGCGCGGTCCGCGGCCATGCATTTTCATGACTGGCTCGTGTTGAAAGAGATGCAAGCGCATTTGCGCGCAAAATGGGCCACGTTCTTTGACACCTACGACGCCGTGCTGATGGCTGTCATCCCGGTTGCCGCCTTCCCACACGACCACACGCCGGACTTTCACGCCCGCGAGATTACCGTCAACGGGCACGGCCGGCCCTATTTGGATGTGCTGCATTGGGCGAGCCATGCCTTGGTTGCGTATCTACCAAGCACCTGCGTGCCCATAGGCCGCACCGATGGGGGTCTGCCGGTAGGCGTGCAAATTGTCGGGCCGCATATGGAGGACTTCACGCCCATCGCCATTGCCAGCATGCTTGAGCGCGAGATTGGCGGCTGCGTGGCGCCTCAGGGTTTCGCCTAAGCAAACACAAGCCACAACTAGCGGAAAAAGGGGGGAGCACTTTGCGTCAATGGACATCTACCACGCGTTTTTTGATCTTACCGATGGCCAATCCGACGTGGCGTTTGCCGATGATCTGGCCGCGTTCCTCAACCAGCTTGCCACCGATGGCAAGATCGCACGCTGGCGCTTGATGCGCCGCAAGCTTGGGCTGGCCCCGCGGGAGCTCGGCGAGTTTCACCTAATGATCGAAACTGACGGGCTGGCGCAGCTCGACGCAGCGTTCCAGCAGGTGTCCTCGCGGTCCGGCGATATAGAAGACCGGCACGCGCGGGTAAACCAGAAGATCGCGCAGATATCCTTTGCCCTGTACCGGGATTTCCCCGACCCGCAGCGCCGGCGCGGCGGTGAAAAATTCTAGGCCGGAAAGCCGCTCCGCAAGGTTGCGACCATCTGCTCGAAATTGTCCCGCGTCCGGGTGTCCGGCACAACGCAATGCGGGGCATTATCTTCCATGGCGGCGATAGCGCGATCTGCCACATGGTCGGCGCGCATGCCTTCGTTGCGCCAATAGGCGCCGGCTTCTTCCGGCTGGTAGCGGGCGCCGCCGAACCGCTGTGGCCGCGACCGTGCTGCATCCCAGATGCGCGTATTGACGAGCCCCGGATAGACCGTCGTCACCCCGATACCCTGCGGCTCAAGCTCCGCGCGCACCCCTTCCGCCAGACCGGCCATCGCCTTCTTGCTGGCGCCATAGGCGGCAAGGTCCGCATCGAGTTGGGCAAAGCAGGCAGACGAGGCGGTAAAAACTACGTGCCGCGGGCCGGAATGGGCGAGCATCGCCGGCGCAAACGCGCGTACCGTGTTAATTGGCCCCACAACATTGACATTGAGCAACCAATCGACGGCGCGCTCCGAGGCGCCGATATACCCACCGCCGATACCAATGCCAGCGTTGACGATGAGGATCGATACCGGCCCCAAGCCCGCGGTAACGGCGTCGGACGCAGCCGCAAGGCTTGCACGGTCGGACACATCCGCCTCGATCGCCACCGATGTGACCCCGTGCGCCGCAACGGCCTCAGCGGTGGCATGCGCTTTGTCGTGCAACACATCGAGCACGGCCACGTTGACGCCATTTGCGGCAAGCTTCAGCGCGTAAGCGGCGCCAATACCGTCAGCGCCACCGGTAATGACTGCGTTGGTTCCTGCGAAGCGAGACATGGGCGTTTCCCCAGAGTATGTGTTCTGCGCCTAGCGTGAGAGGCGGCGGCACGCTAGCGACCGGCGGATATTTTGTCACGCCTTTGACTTGAACGCCGCGGCTGGGGCTAAGTACGCCCAACCACGCAAACCGGACGCAGGAGCGGCACATGGATTTGACCAACGCGCAAATGCGCGACATCGAAACGATGATCCACCCCTATACCAACCTGGATGCCTTCCGGCAGACCGGCCCAACGGTGATGGAACGCGGCGAAGGCATCTATGTGTGGGATACGTCCGGCAAGCAATATATCGAGGGCTTAGCCGGCTTATGGTGCACGTCGCTTGGCTATAACGAGCAAGAGCTGATCGACGCCGCAGTCTCGCAATTGGGCGCGCTGCCCTATACGCCCGCCTTTGCCGGCAAGAGCCATGAGCGCGCCATAGAACTTGCGGAAATGATCAAAGAGATTGCGCCGCATCCCGCGTCGAAAGTGCTGTTCTGCGGGTCGGGATCCGAGGCCAACGACCAGCAGATAAAGCTCATTTGGTATTACAACAATGCCCGCGGACGGCCGGACAAAAAGAAAATCATCTCGCGCAAGCGCGCCTATCACGGGGTGACGGTAGCAACCGCCAGCCTCACCGTATTGCCGGCCAATCATGCAGACTTTGACTTACCGATCGAGCGGATGCTGCACGTCAATTGCCCTTTCGCCTACCGCGAGGCGCAACCGGGGGAAACAGACGATCTGTTTACCGACCGCTTAGCGCAAGAGCTTGACGCGTTCATTCAAGCCGAAGGGCCCGATACGGTGGCAGCCTTCATCGCCGAACCGATTCAAGGCGCCGGCGGCGTGCTCATTCCCGCCGAAGGGTATTTTCCCAAAATCCAGGCGGTGCTGGACAAATACGATATCTATTTCATCGCCGACGAGGTCATTTGCGGCTTCGGCCGCACCGGCAATATGTTCGGGTCGCAAACCTATGGCATCAAGCCGGACACGATTTCCGTTGCCAAGGCTCTATCGTCCGCTTACCTGCCGATCGGCGCTATTACCATCGGCGACGACATGTACCAGGCGATGCTCGATGAAAGCCGCAAGATCGGCGTTTTCGGCCACGGCTATACCTATACGGCGCACCCGGTATGCGCCGCCGTCGCCGTCAAGACGCTCGAAATTTATAAGAGGCGCGATATTGTCGGGCACGTGCGCTCATTGGCGCCGGTCTTCGAAGCCCGGTTTGCACGCCTCGCCGACCACCCGCTCGTGGGCAATGCCCGCGCCAAGGGGCTGATCGGCGCCGTTGAACTTGTCGCCGACACAACCACAAAACGGCCGTTTCACCCGTCGCAGAAAGTCGGTGCTACTTGCCAAGCGAATGGGGAAGCCGAAGGGCTGCTCTCGCGCGCGCTGGCCGGCGACATTCTGGCCTTGTGCCCGCCGCTGATCATTCAAGAAGACGAGGTCAATGAGATGTTCGACCGGCTAGAGCGGGCCCTCGATGCAACAGAACGCTGGGTTGCCAAGGAAGGCCTGCGGACGATGTGACGGTTAAACGTGCTGGCCGCCGTTTATGTGGACTTCAGCCCCGGTGACGTAGCTCGACTGGTCAGAACACAGATAAAAAATCGTCTCCGCCACCTCCGAGGGTTTACCAAGACGCCGCAAGGGGATGTCTTCTACGATCTTTTCCGTGCCCGGGGACAAGATCGACGTGTCGATCTCGCCCGGTGCAATGGCGTTGACGCGAACCCCTAAGGGGCCGAAGTCAGAAGCCATTTCCCGGGTCAAAGCGGCCAGCGCCGCCTTCGAAGTGGCATAGGCGGCGCCGGCGAAAGGGTGCACCCGGCTGCCGGCGATGGAGGTGACATTAACCACCGCCCCTGCGGCCGCGGTCAACTCGTCCACCAGCCCGCGCGCCAAACCAACCGGCGCGAATAGATTAACCTGGAAGACATGCAGCCAGTCGGACAGGTCGGTGTTCATGGTGTCAAGGCGCCCGCCATCCGGCGCCTTAGGCGAGATGCCGGCATTATTCACGAGCGCGTCCAGGCGGCTGTTTTGGCCTTTAAGGCGCTCGCGCATCTCACCGACGGCACGCTCGGTGTCGCGCGGATCAGACAGGTCCACTTGAATGTGGTCTTCCGGGCCTGCTTCCCACGGGCAGTTTTCCGGGAAGGCATGCCGGGAGCAGGTGATCACCCGCCATCCCGCCTGCGAAAACCGCATCACGGTCGCATGGCCGATGCCGCGGCTGGCGCCTGTGAGAATGAGCGTTCTTCGGCGGGCGTCATCTGTCATGCCCGCGACGTTAGTCGTATTGGCGTGCCCGCGCCAGCATTTCCGCAGCGTGTGCCTGGGTATCGGCGGGCGTGCCAGACGCATCGACGCGCATCCATGTAATAGGACCTAGATCATATGCATGCTGCGCTGCGACGACGCGGCCGTCGGCATCCGAGGCATCGCGCGCCGCCACCGCCCGCGTCGCAACCCGGGTGCGCATAACCTGTTCGGACGTTTCAAGCCACAATCCCTCGAACGGCACGCCGGCCCGGCGGGCCACCTCTTCGGCATGGCGGCGTTCGTCTTCACGGGCGAACACAGCATCCAGCACCACCGCCTGCCCGGCCGCCAAGGCGCGGGCGGCAAGACGCATGAGCATCGCATAGACCTCAGCCGACGCTTTAGGCGTATAGGCGCTGGCCGGCAGCCGGTCTTGCGCGGCGATGCCGGCAATCTGCTTGCGGATGACATCGCTGCGCAGAACCAGAGCCCCCGGCGCGCGGCCAAAGCCCGGTGCCAATACGCGCGCCAACACCGACTTACCGGTGCCCGATAGCCCACCCACGGCAACGAGATGCGCCGGCGCGCCCCTCAAATCGTGCTGCGCGGCATGAAAATAGGCGCGCGCTGCATCCGGCCGGTTCATGCGCGCCGATATCTTGGCGCGGACGCCGGCGCGCATCGATAAGAACAGCGGCAATAGCGCCAGACCGTCCACCTGCATCTCAAGTTCATCGCGCGGCAGCGCCGCCAAATAGCCGTTAAACACCGCGGAGGCCAGAGCGGGTTGCGGCTGGTGATTGTTTGCGTGCCACAGCTCCATCAGCAAAAAGGCAAGATCGTAGAGCGTGTCGATAAGCGCAATATCGTCGGAAAACTCAATGGCGTCGAATAGGGTCGCCCGGCCCTCCACCAACACAATGTTGCTGGGATGCAAGTCACCATGGCAGCGGCGCACACAGCCCATAGCCCGCCGCGCCTCGACAAGCGGACGGTGCGCCTCGACGGCGGCAAGCGACCCATCGCGCAGATCCCGCGCGGCGGCGTGGTCAAACACATTAGGGACGAACGCGTCCATCTCGGCCATATTGCCGTTGATGATTGCCGCCAGCGCCGCAGCCCCGCCGGCCTCCGGATGGCGCGCAGCATGCGTGTGCAAATGGGCAATAGCATAGGCCAGTTGCGTGGCGAGATCGGCGGGGGCGCGGCCATCGGCCAGGACCTGGTCGAGGAGGTCTCGGGTCTTAAACCGCGCCATCTCCACCAGCCACTCGATAGGTTGCCCTGCGCCGCCAATGCTAAGCCGGCCTTGCCCCTCATCCGTCACCGGCACCGCGCGTCGGTAGAGCATCGGCGCGGTGCGGCGGTTGATCTCGATCTCTGCCTTGCAGCAGGTCTCACGCCGCGCCAGCGTTGAAAAATCCATCGGCCCGAGATGCACTGCCTTCTTCATTTTGAAGGCGGTGTTGCCGACAAGGAATACGATAGCGCCATGGGTTTCGATGCGCTCGACCGGGGCCCCGCCGTGGGTCGCGGGAGTGTCGAGGAAGGCGATAATGCGCGCCTGATCGTCGTATTCAGCCATCGGCCACCCCCACCCCTGCGCCGCTACCCGGCGGCGCTGTCTGGCGCCGCGCCGGGCGATGGCGGGTGATCGGGCCGCATGCTCTCCGGCACCGTTTCCTGTCCGGCCGGATCTTGATGGACAAGAATTTCCGCGGTCGGAAATTCGCGGGCAATCGTCATCTCCACATCGTCGGCAATGGCGTGGGCCTCGCGCAGCGGCATATCTCCGGGAATTTCAAGATGGAACTGGATGAATACCGTCCGCCCGGCGGTGCGGGTGCGCAGGTCGTGCAGGGTGTGGACCTGCGGGTGGGCCAGCGCGATTTCTTGAATACGCAGGCGGTCTTCAAGCGGCAGCTCTTTGTCCATCAATTCACCCGTCGAGCGCGACACAATGTGCCACGCCGCGGAGCCAATCCACGCAGCCAAGCCTAAAGCGATGACCGGGTCGGCCCAGCTCACGCCAAAGATACCAGCAATCACCAACGCCACAATGACACCGATATTCAGCACAATATCGCTGGCGTAATGCAGCGAATCGGCGGCAATGGCCAGCGACCCGGTAAGGCGCTGCACGTAACGCTGATAAGATACCAATACCAGCGTCACCCCTAACGATACGACGATGACCACAATGCCGATTTCCGACCGCTGCACGGGCACGGGGTCGAGCAGGCGGCCGATGCTCTCAAATGCTAGAAACAGCGCCGAAGCACCAATCAACACCGCCTGACCTAGGCCCGCCAGCGCTTCTGCTTTGCCGTGGCCGAAACGGTGTTCTTTGTCCGCCGGGGCAAGCGCTACCCGCACCGCCACAAGATTGACCAACGACGCCGCCCCATCCAGCACCGAATCCAGAAAGGTTGCCAGCAAGGCCATCGAGCCGGTGACCCACACCGCCCATGCCTTGATCGAGATTAATACGAACGCAACCGCCACCGATGCATAGGTGGCGCGTTTCATCAACGTCGCAGCGCGGTCAGCGGAAACCTGGCGGCGAAAGGATGAGGGCGCATCGAGCATTTTCATAGTGCGGGATGTAGCACATCTCCGCGGCCACTCTAAGCCCTTGATATCTCTATTTTATTTTGAGATGCATTTGCAAATACGGGAGGCGCGCTTACGGAAACAGATGCTGCGCCGTCCACTCCCAATGCGCCGCATCCACCGGCCCTTGGCGATGAAACACCAACCGGTCATGCAAACGAAAGGGCCGATCGCGCCAGAACTCTATCTGCTGCGGTAGCACGCGGAAACCGGACCAATGGGGCGGCCGCGGCACGTGGCCAACCGCATATTTGGCCGCATATCGGGCCACTTCTTTTTCCAGCTCAAAGCGGCTCGTAAGCGGCTGCGACTGGCGTGAGGCCCACGCGCCAATGCGGCTGTCCCGCGGGCGCGACTCAAAATAGGCGTCAGCCTCCGCATCGCTGACGCGTGCGACCGGGCCGCGTACGCGTATTTGCCGGCGTAACGTCTTCCAATGAAAACACAGCGCCGCTTTACCGCTTGTGCGCAATTCGGAGCCTTTGGCGCTGTCGAGGTTTGTGTAGAACACAAAGCCCGACCGGTCGACGCCCTTCAGCAGCACCACCCGGACATCCGGCAAGCCGTGCGCATCGACCGTGGCAAGCGCCATGGCATTAGGGTCGTTGGGCTCACTTTTAGCGGCCGCTTGCATCCACTCATCGAACAACACCAAGGGGTCTTGCGATGTAAAAACACTGGCCGTCTCAACGGATGGGGTATTGCTCATGGCAGCGGTTTTGAAAGTTCGGGCCTATGCCTATTGCCGGTGGTACGCCCATTAAATGCTGAGGACCACTCCACATATCAGAACAAAGGATATAGTGTCCGGTATCCTTTGGCACCACCCACTCCCAATCCACCCTTAAGGAGGCAGCTTGCGCGCGGCGGCATTTGTGTCACTCATGCGGACAATCCTAGGACTCGTTGTCGCGTCCATATTGGCATCGACGGCGGCGGTTGGGCAGGAAACACGCGCCGATGAGACGCCCTCGCGAGAAGTGCTGGAGGCGCAATTTGCCGAAGGCGTAACCGCCTATGACGGGCAAAATTACGCCCGGGCGTTTGAACTGTGGCTGCCGTTGGCGCAAAACGGCGATTTGGCCGCCCAGCGCAACGTAGCGCATTTGCTGCGGCGCGGGCTCGGCGTTGAGCAAGACTTGCCGCGAGCGCGCAAATTTTATCAGCGCTCCGCCGAATTTGGCTTTGTCACCTCACAGACCAATTTGGCGGTGATGCTCTTAAACGGCGAAGGCGGCAAGGAAGACCCGGAGCAAGCCGCCGTCTGGTTCGACCGCGCCGCGCGCGGGGGCGACCCGATTGCGCAATACAATTTAGGACGCCTATACGAGCAAGGCATAGGCGTTGAGGCGGATACGGCGCGCGCGTTAGGGTGGTATGCGCTGGCGGCAAGACTGGGGTCACAGCCAGCGCTTGATCGGCTGGCTGAATTGGTCATGACGCTGCCCGGCCCCGAAGCAGCGCAAGATACCGCCGCCGGCGCACCGGGCGATGCCGCCACCCCTACCGCCGTGCCCCTCGAGCCGGAATGGCCCGCTATCGAGGTATTACCGTAAAGGGCGTAACACGCCCGGTAACATTGCCCCATGTCCAAGACGCGTGCCGTTAACCGAATGGTATGCCCGATCGGTGAAAGTGACCGGAACGGTCATTTCCACCGCTGAGCATAATGTCGCCCATGCGCCCTCCGCATCAGGTTCTAGGCGTTGCCGAAAGCGCCGATCCCGACACGATCAAACGCGCCTACCGCCGGCTTGCAAAGCAATTGCACCCGGATACGGCCGGCCGCACGCCACACGCTCAATCGCGGTTTCAAGAGATAACCGAAGCCTACCGCGCGCTGACAGCGCGTGACGCCGGCACAGGGCATACGGCCGCAGACGCCGCTAAAGCCCGCCGCGCCTATGACAAGCCCACCCCTGCAGACCATCAACAGGCAACGCAAAACCCCACCCAGGAACCAACCACGGATGCCGATAAGACGGCACCCGAACATACCGAAGAGCGCCCGAAACCCGGCGGCCGCACGGCAGAATTTTTCGAAGCGCTAAAACAGGCCGGCACCAAACCCTTTCGCAAGCGCGGGGATGATCTCACCTGTTCGCTGACATTGCCCTTTCTCGACGCCGCGCGCGGGGGCACCCACCGCGTAACCTTGCCGACGCAGCGCACCGTCGATGTAGAGCTGCCGCCGGGCGTTGAAGACGGCAAACAGATACGGCTGCGCGGGCTTGGCGCGTCCGGGGCAGCGGGTGGCGGCACGGGCGATGCGCTCATTACCGTCGAGATAGAGCCGCATACCCATTTCAGCCGCCACGGGCTGGATATCCATGTAACCCTGCCTATCTCCATCGCCGAGGCCGTGGACGGTGCCAAGGTGCAGGTGCCGACCATTGATGGCCGCGTATGGGTGACAATTCCCGCCGGCGCCAATTCCGGCCAAACCCTAAGGCTCACCGGCAAAGGGCTTGCGCCGCCGGAAGGCGAAAAGGGCCACCAATTCATCACGCTGATGGTGATGATGCCGGACACCGTAGATGCTGATCTTGCCGCCTTCGTGCGCGCATGGCCCGGCGCCAAATCCTATAATCCGCGCGCTGCCGCCGGCCTCGTGTGAGGTATAGAAGATATTTGCTCACATCAGGTGAAGTGCCGGCGCTGGTCACGGCTCGCCGGATCAGCTATGGCATAGGCGTATTGTAGCGCAAGGGGGCGTTTGGGCTCTGCTATTCGACCTGCCAGCGCGGCTAGAACCAGAAAAGGGGGCGAGGTCTGGATGAGCGGTAACGAGCTTATGGCGGGCAAACGCGGCCTGATTATGGGGGTCGCCAACGACCGGTCCATCGCATGGGGTATCGCCAAGGCCACCGCGGACGCCGGCGCGCAACTGGCATTTACCTATCAGGGCGAGGCGCTCAAAAAACGCGTCGAACCGCTAGCCCACAGCACCGGCGCCGACCTGGTTTTGCCGTGCGATGTGACGGATACCGCGTCCATGGATGCGGTGTTTGAAACGCTCCGCCACGAATGGGGAAAGCTCGATTTTGTGGTGCACGCCATTGCCTTTGCCGACAAGGAACAATTGAAGGGCCGCTATGTGGACACGACCCTCGACAACTTCCTGATGAGTATGCACATCTCGTGCTATTCGTTCACGACCATCGCGCAGCGCGCTGAAAAACTGATGACCGACGGCGGCTCTTTGCTCACGCTGACCTATTACGGCGCCGAAAAGGTCTTGCCGCATTACAACGTGATGGGCGTCGCCAAGGCAGCGCTGGAAGCCAGCGTGCGGTACCTGGCGGAGGATTTGGGCAAAAAGGCCATTCGCGTAAACGCCGTGTCCGCCGGGCCGATAAAAACCTTGGCAGCAAGCGGTATAGGCGATTTTCGCTACATTCTTAAATGGAACGAACACAACGCCCCCATGCGCCGCACCGTTAGCATTCACGAAGTGGGCCAGTCCGCGCTCTATTTGCTGTCCGATATGGGCCGCGCTGTAACCGGCGAAGTGCACCACGTAGACGGCGGCTACCATATCGTCGGCATGAAGGCGGAGGACGCGCCGGACATTTCCGTATCCTGATGACTTGCGCATGGCCGCATATCCATGACTCATAACAGTTTCGGACATCTCTTCCGCGTTACCACATGGGGGGAATCGCACGGGCCCGCGCTTGGCTGCGTGGTCGATGGATGCCCGCCCGGCATAGCGTTGAGCGAACCGGACATCCAACGGTGGATGGATAAGCGCCGGCCGGGCCAATCCAAATACACGACCCAACGCCGTGAACCGGACGCGGTGCGGATCTTGTCCGGTGTCTTTCCCGATCAAAACGCAACGCAAGTGACGACCGGCACGCCGATCAGCCTGATGATCGAGAATATGGATCAGCGCTCCAAGGATTACGGCGATATCAAGGATACGTTCCGCCCGGGGCATGCGGATTATTCCTACTATGCCAAATACGGCGTCCGTGATTATCGCGGCGGCGGGCGGCAATCGGCGCGCGAGACGGCGGCACGGGTGGCGGCGGGCGCCATTGCCCGCACGGTGCTGGATACGGTTCTAGGCGACGTCACGATCCGCGGCGCCCTGGTGCAAATGGGGCCGCATAAAGTGCCCAAATCCCGCAAAAGCTGGGATTGGAGCCTTATCGACCGCAACCCGTTCTGGTGCCCGCACGCTGAAACGGCCAAAAAATGGGCCACCTATCTAGACAGCGTCCGCAAGGCGGGCTCGTCATGCGGGGCGGTTATCGAGGTGCAGGCCATAGGCATCCCCGCCGGTCTCGGCGCGCCGATCTATAGCAAACTCGACGCTGAGCTTGCCGGGGCGCTGATGAGCATCAACGCGGTCAAAGGGGTTGAGATCGGCGACGGCATGGATGTGGCGCGGCTCACCGGCGAGAAGAATGCCGACCAAATGCGCATGAAAGACGGCCACCCCCTATTTACCGCCAACCATGCCGGCGGCATCCAAGGGGGGATTTCCACCGGCCAGGACATTATTGCGCGCTTCGCGGTCAAGCCGACCTCATCGATCCTCACCGCCCGCAAAACGGTGGATCTCGCCGGGCGGGAACGCGATATCCAAACCAAAGGCCGCCACGACCCGTGCGTGGGTATCCGCGCCGTCCCCGTCGGTGAGGCGATGCTGGCCTGCGTGCTGGCAGACCATGTGTTGCGGCACCGCGCGCAAACGGGCCGTACCGGCCCCGTGCCGCTGGAGGGAGACGGTGACTAACCCGGACCACCCAAGCACCGACGCGCCAATCGTGCCCGGGGCGTTGGCCACCGGCTATCAGCGCCAGTCCGGTGAAATGATGGTCTATGGCGGTACGTTTTTCGGGCTGTTCTTTTTGCTCGGCGCCACCATGTCGGGGGAGGTGACGCTGTTTGTGCTGGCCATCCTGATGCTCGGCGCGGCGTTTTATTTCTTTCCGATGATCCGCGGTGAGCGAGCGCAATTGCGGGTGGAGGCGCGCGGCCTGTATCTGGATGGCATGGGGTGGCTGCCGTGGACAGGCATCCGGGACGTGCGGATGTTCGACCGGGCAGTGCGCACCATCCGCAACGCGCATCTTGAGTTGACGCTCGCCGGGCCGATAGAAGACATCGTCCGCCAAGAAGATAAGCAAGACCCGTTGCGCGACATGATGACCAAGATTTGGACCTTACGCCGGCACGCCGACGCTAGCGGCGGGCATCATGTGCTAGTCCGCCTTGAACCGCTCAAGGCCACGCCGGAAGAAATTCTCGCCGCTATCCGCCGCTATTTGCCAGACGTATAGATATCCGCACGTCTAAATATCTATTGCTTGGTAAAAACCACCGTCTTCGACAAAAAATGCACCGCCTGCGAGCGCTGCGTGAGGCCGGCTTTGGCGAACAGCGTTGTTAGGTTTTCGCCCGTATAAGACGTAAAATACGGCTCGTGAAACGCCCACGGAAAGAAGTCCAGAAGAGCGTCAAAATCTGCGATATCGCCCTTTTGCAGGGAATCGACGAAAATCAGCCGCCCCCCTGGTTTTAAGACGCGCGCTATTTCCGCCGCCACGACGCGGCGTATTTTCGGCGGCAATTCGTGAAACAAAAAGATGCAGGTCACGATGTCTTGGCTGTTAGCGGCCACCGGCAGCGATTCCGCATTGGCATTGACGCATGCTGCGTGCCGCCACCGGCGCAAAGTCCGCTTTGCCTTAGTGAGATAGTTCGGAGACAGATCAATCGCGGTAACGGTAAGGCGGGGATAGTTGTCGCACACGAAGGTGAGAAAGCGCCCGGTACCGCACGCCACATCGAGCAAGGCCATGCGCCGCTGATCGCGCCCTTTGAGGGCATCGGCCAACGGCACCAAGGCCTGGCGCCGCATGGCGTCGGCGGTGCCGGTAAACAGCACCTCAACCTGCGTGTCGTAAATCTCCGCCGAGGCGTCGTCGAGCCAACCGCCGGTTTGGTAATGGAAGTTCTGCAAATAATAGCGCGGAAACCGGCCGCGGCGTTCCGCGGTCAGCACTTCCGCATGCCCCTTGCCGCGGCGGCGGCTGTCCACACGCGGCACGTCTTTAAAATAGGCCCGTGCCTTTCTGAGGCCGCGAAGCGGCCTGGGCGCTAGGTCGTGGGGTGCTGCATAAATGCCGCGCTCGACATTGCGCCAATCGGCCGCAAACAGATCGGCCACAGCCTTCAGCAAAGCGGCGCGGTCAGGCGCCTTGCCGGTGGTCCGCGGGCGGCGGGCAGACGAATCGCTTAACGGGCCGACAATACGGCGCGTAGCCATATAGTGGCCTAGATACCACGCCACCCGCGCCGTTTGGCTTACCCCATATGCCAATTTCAAGGCAGGCTTATCGCGATCATTGGATGGGATTTCGGTCATAGTGCTTAGTTTAAGGACGTTTGAAAACAGCCACCAGTTCAACATGGGCCGACCACCGGAACTGGTCGATAGGTAAGATATCACCCATACGATAGCCTGCATCCAGCAATAGGCGCGCATCGCGCGCAAACGTGGCCGGATTGCATGACATAGAAATGATAACCGGAATGGACGATTTCGCCAGCTGTGCCATTTGCGCTTTGGCGCCGGCGCGCGGCGGGTCGATCACGGCAAAATCGTAGGGCGCAAGGTCATCGGGCAGCAAAGGCCGGCGGAACAAATCGCGGTGCACTGCATTAAGCGGTTTAAGCCGTTGCGCGCTGCGGTGGGCGCGCTCGAGCGCTGCGATCGCCAAAGCGTCGCTATCGAATGCATCAACCTGCGCGTGCCGCGCCAACGGCAAGGCAAAGGCGCCACAGCCGGAAAAAAGGTCGAGGACGCGTTTGACGCGGCCAGCGCCCGCCAGGGCTTTGAGGGTCACCGCGCGCATGGCCGCTTCGGCCTGCTCAACCGCCTGCAAAAACCCACCGGCGGGAGGGCGGCAGTCAAGGCCGTCAAAACTAATCACCGGCACGCGCCATTGCGCAACTTGCTCGTCATTCCACGTTAAGCGGGCAAGGCCGGCGCTGTGTCCTGCCTGTGAAAGCTGTGCCCGCAACCGCCCATCCAGCGCGCGGCCGGGCATCGCCACTGCCACGTCCAAGCCCGTCGCGGTGGCGGTGACGGTCATCCGAGCCTCCCCCCGCCGCGTAAGCCCTATGTCCAGCAGCTTAGCCAAGGGCTCTAAGGCCTGGGCGATGACGGGCTGCACCACCTCACACTGGCGGACCGCGACAATATGGCGGCAAGCTTTTGCATGAAAGCCAAGTACCACACCGCCGGCGCTACGCCGGGCTGCAAACACAGCGCGGCGGCGGGAGCGCGGCGGGACCGTGAGGGTCTGTTCAACACGCGCGTCCATGCCGCGGTGGGCTAAAGCCGTTATCACCTGCTCGCGCTTCCACTCGGCGATGAAGGCATCGCTTAGATGCTGCACGGCGCAGCCGCCGCACGTGGCCGCGTGCTGGCAGAGCGGTGTTACCCGGTGCGGCGATGCCACGTGCACGGCGGTGATCTTGGCCTGCGTGCCATCCACCGCAAGCGATACAATGTCGCCCGGCGCGGCACCGTCCACAAAAACCTGTTGCGTGCCGTTTACGCTGGCAAGGCCGTTGCCCTGATGGGTCAAGCCGTGGATCGCCACCCTATCCGTCACGCCGCGCGCCAAGCAAAAATTCCACATTGCCGGCCCCGCCTTTGATGGGGCTTTCGACGCATCCGGACACCGTCCATCCGTCCAAGGATATGACGGCGGCGCTCACCGCGGCGATTGAGCGGCGGCGCGCTTCCGGGTCCCTCACAACGCCGCTTTTGCCGATCGCGCTCCGGCCCACCT
>Ga0272441_10009512_pt1 | contig 14991 bp, 14 predicted proteins | sample SSMProp6N_FD_193582 | JGI IMG/M metagenome (GOLD analysis project Ga0272441, IMG submission 193582) | Marine sediment archaeal communities from Little Sippewissett salt marsh, Falmouth, MA, United States - SSM-Prop-6N | ecosystem: Environmental > Aquatic > Marine > Wetlands > Sediment ... | reverse complement strand
TCGATCTCAATCGGCACACTGCCCTGATCTGTCAGATAAAGGACATCTATGAAGCTGCCCAGCACCTCGATCGCATCAGATAATTCTGCGCCTTCCATTTCGTCGACTTTCTTTTGTTGTATTATCAGACGTTGCTCGAACGTCAGCCCGTAGGACGAGCACATAATCATTTCGGCTTATTGGGGACGGCACTTTTCGTTTTTCTCGCTTTTTACGCGGCCGATTGAGGTATAAAAAAGTTATCGGAAAATCAGGGAGCCAGGGCGTAGGACATCAGGAGACCAGGGCATCAGGATAAATCGTCCTGATTTTGCAATAATCTCCTGAAGGGTCGTTATCGGGTCAGCCGGCGAAGATGGCCGAGCCGATGCGGAGGATCGTCGCACCTTCTTCGACGGCGATTTCGTAATCCGAGCTCATGCCCATGCTCAGCTCGGTGAACTGCGGGCCGACGATTTTTTCGCCGCGCATTTCAACAAAGAGTTCCCGGGTGCGAACGAAACACGCGCGGACGATATCTTTATTATGGGTCAGAGGCGCCATCATCATCAAACCGGCCAATTGCAGGTGTGACAGGGTTTCGATCTGCTCGGCCAAATGCGTTGCCGCGCCGACGGGGACGCCGTATTTCTGCGGCTCGTCGGAGGCATTGACTTGCAAAAGCACTCTCGGACGCAGGTTCAGTCTTACCGCCGCGGTGTTAATCTCTTCGGCCAGTCGAAGCGTATCCACCGAATGGATCAGCGCAGCGATCGGCAGGACCTGGCGCACCTTGTTACGCTGCAGATGGCCGATCATGTGCCAGTTGACTTTCGGCGTCGTATCGGAGTCACTCTGGGATCCCTGCAGATGCTCCGCGACCTGAGCGGCCACTTTTTTCAATTGTTGAACCCGATTCTCCCCCAGGTCGGTGAAGCCCAGGTGAATCACTTCTTTGATGGCATCCACCATGGCGGACTTGGTGACAACAACCAGCTTGACCTCATCCGGTTCTCTACCGGCACGCGCACAGGCCGAGTGAATGGTGTCTTCGACACGCTTTATTCTCTCAGAAATCTTCGACATCCGGTCATCATTGAAAATAAAGAATCAAAACATATTCCTGTACGACACGCGTACACACTTAGAATGATTAAAAATATCAATGTATGAAGGTTTTTACCAGTAAAAAAGTCAAGATATCGACTTTGGCCTTTTCCGGATCTGCCGATCCGAGCGTCGTGCCACGACGGACCTCCGGGGCCCGGTTGTCGCGGACACCGATGTGAGTTAAGGACTAAACGCGTTATGCCTGAGGCTTTTCGTCGGTGCGAGGGCATTTTTTTGAAAAAAACAGGGAAAAAGCAATTTTATTCTTGTATTTTTTGGCCGGAGCTTGTATAATAATATAACTGAGAGGGCATGGGGTGGGGATATACCCCTTGCAGTTTTGCCGTTCTTTTATTTTTTTGTTTGACGTATAAAGTGCGAAGCGTTAGCTTCCGTTCGGACTTATGCTGCTTTTTGAGCAGCAGATAGACCTCGGCGAGGCAGTGTGGTCCACCGGTCTCCCCCCCAGCCGGTCCCACCACCTCGCCCTTTTTGTGCGCGCTCTCGAAGCTATCATAAAATCATTTGAAATTTCATTCGAGTGACCACACAGGGTCGCTCCTACTCGCCGCGGATTTGAACGATGACCCTTCGGCTGCGCGGGCCGTCGAACTCGCAGAAATAAATCCCCTGCCAGGTCCCAAGGACCAAAGCTTTGTCTTTGACCAGAACGTGCTCACTACAGCCGACGAGGGAGCTTTTGCAGTGGGCGTCGGAATTACCCTCGGCATGCCGATAGCCGGAGCGACGCTGGGGAAACAGGTCTTCGAGTGTCAAAAGAATGTCGTGTTGAACGGAGGCATCGGCGTTTTCGTTGATGGTAATGGCCGCGGTGGTATGCGGGCAGTAAACAACAACCTCGCCATCAATAATTCCGGATTGGCTGACAATTTCGGCCACTTGACGGGTGATATCCATCATCTGGTTCCGGCTTCTCGTACTCACGCGAAAATCTTCCTGAATTATTTTCATTTCACACTCTCTTATTCTCAGTCGATGAGCTTTTTCAATTCGGTTATAAGCAGAGGAATATCTACCGTTGATGTGCTCCATACAACGTCTAAGTTGATATCGAAGTAAGCATGGATGAGCCGATTCCTCATTCCGATGATTATAAGCCATGGAATATCCGTGGTTCTTTCTCGAAACTCATCCGATATCTGATTCGCCGCCTCGCCGATGATTTCAAAAAGATGAACAAGTGAGTGAACCAGCATGGGGTCATGATTAAGGTCTTCGCGCGTCGCATCCTGCACATATTGCTGGATTTCAAGTGATGCATCCAGCATGTGCTTTAATCGTATTCTGTCTTCAGGATTGATACTCAAGTTTGGCATTCCGGACAACCTCATCGCGAAAATATTTGCTCAAATCTTCGGAGGTTCGCAAATCGACCTTCCTACCGAGCACTTCCGCAAGCTCCATTTCCATCCTGATAATCGAAAACAATCCCGGCGTATGACCTTCCTCGAACTCCACCAACAGGTCAATATCGCTGTCGGGACCCAATGGTCCGCGAAGAGCGGAACCGAAAAGGGATAATTTCTTGATGTAGTTTCTCTTGCAGAACTCCATCAGCTTGTCTTTGGGCATTTTGTGTTCAAGCGAATAATCCATTTCTACGTACTTCCGCAATTTTTAGGATTAAGGTAGCTTATTTCTTTATGACTGCAAGGAAAAAGATCACATCTGCTCGACGACATTAATCCCTAAAAGCTCTTGGAGGCCGTGCCGGATGGTCCGGGCCGTCAAATCACAGAGTAGAAGTCGCGTCGGCCTCTTGTCCGGTCCGGCCACCAAAACCGGGCAGTTCGTATAAAACGCGCTGAACTTCTGCGCCAGCTCGTAAAGATACACGGTCAGATAATTCGGCCGGTAATCGGTAGCCGCGGCTTGGATCGCCTCGCCGTAACGAATCAGATATTTCGCCAGATCCAATTCAGCCGGCTCGGTCAGGTCCAATGATTCCACATCGGCCAGCTCCGCCTCGATATCGACGTCTTTACTCTGCGCTTTGCGCTCAATCGACTTTATTCGGGCGTAGGCGTATTGCATATAGGGGGCCGTATTGCCGTCCATCGCGAGCATCTTGTCGAAGCTAAAGATATAATCACTTGTGCGATTATTGGAATAGTCGGCGTACTTAACGGCACCGATACCGACGGCTTCGGCGATTTGTTTCTTCTTGTCCGGCCCAAGCTCCGGATTCTTCTCTTCGACGACGGACATCGCCCGCTCCACCGCCTCGTCGAGCAGTTCCTTCAACTTCACATTCTCGCCGGACCGCGTTTTGAGCGGCGCGCCGTCCTCCCCCAAAACGCTGCCGAACATCACATGCGAAACCTTGATATCATCGCTCACCCATCCGGCCATTCTCCCGACGGCAAACAACATCTCAAAATGCAACTTTTGCCGGGCATCAGTGACATAAATAATAGCGTCCGCCTTTAATTCATTCACCCGATAGCGCAGCGCCGCCAAATCCGTCGTCGCATACAAATATGCGCCATCGGATTTTTGAATAATAAACGGCAATGGCTCACCTTCTTTATTCTTAAATCCCTCCGGAAAAACACAAATCGCACCATCAGATTCTTTGGCTAAATCTGCTTTTTTAAGCTCGCCAACAATTATGGGTAAGTCATCGTTATAAGAACTTTCTCCCCTTATGTCTTCATTAGTTAAAGTAACGCCTAAATTTCTGTAGATTTTTGTGTAATGCGATTCTGATACACTAACAATAGCTTGCCAGTAATCTTTCCAATATTCTTCACCTCTTTGTAGACCGGCAATCGCCTCTCTAGCATCTTTAGCAAAGTTTTCATCAGAATCATATTTTTGCTTAGCTTCTCGGTAAAAAGCCTCCATGTCCTTTAGGATTTCATCGTCTGAAAGCCACTCATCTTCTATTTTCTTAAACTCTTCAATATCTCTGGCAGTTGTTTTATCTCTAAACAATACACATAGCATCCCAAATTGCGTACCCCAGTCTCCGATGTGGTTTTGGCGGATGACGTTGTGGCCCAGACATTCGAGCATTCGGCAGATGCAATCGCCGATGATCGTGCTTCGCAGATGGCCGACGTGCATCTGTTTGGCAATATTCGGGCAGGAAAAATCGACCACGATTGTCTTTGGCTGAGGTGTTTTTGCTATGCTGAGATTAGCGGAGTCTTTGTTGATTTCAAGCAGTCTGGCAGCCAGGAATTCAGCTTTGAGACGCAGATTGATAAATCCGGGGCCGGCTACTTCCGGCGGCTCGCACATATCGCTCAGGTCCAGAGTTTTCACAACTTCTTCGGCCAGCTTCCGCGGATTGGTTTTCATTTGCTTGGCCAGCGCCATCACGCCGTTGGCCTGATAATCGCCGAATTTGGCATCCGTCGCGGGACGAACAATGGCCGCACAATCCTCCCGTCCGGCCACCTTCGCCATCGCCGCACTAATCCGTTCTTCCAGTATGTCAACCGCCGTCTTCACTTGATTATTCTCTCAGCCACAGAGGGCACAAAAACATTCGATTCTTTGTTCTACGTACGGAGGTGATATCTTAATTACTTTGCCGGCTCTTAGCCACGTAAAAATCCTCAGCCGAGTCGGTTGGCTACCTAACGTGAGCCGTACCCTCTGTTGCTTCTGTCGGGCGTACAGTCAATTTCAGTATTTCCCCCGGCCGTCCATGATAATCGGCAAAATAGGGTAATCCCGTTGTGACGTACATGATTGTCCGGCCGCGTTTGAACCAGCCCTCGTTAAGGAACCTGCCCAGTCTGGACGGGATAAGCAAAGGGCCAAGGACCGGCAGCGCGAACCATCCGCCGTGAGTGTGACCCGCAACAACGATGTCCACGCCCAATCTCGAAAAGAGAATGATGTTATCCGGCGTATGCGTCAGCCCCAGCGTCATCGGGCACTCGGATTTCGGTGGCAATTGTGCATGAGCCGGGGGATACTCGAAGCCCACCAATCTAACGCCGAGTTCGGGAATGTGGCTCGAGGTATTCGAGAGGATTTTTATTGAATGGCGCCCTGCCAAATCCTCAATCAGCACATCCCGACCCTCTTCGAAATCGTGGTTACCTCGAACAAGAAACGTCCCGTGGCGACTCGGAAGATCCGCGATGGCACTTATCAGTTGCGGCAGTATTCGGCCGTTTTCACTGAGGTCTCCAAGAACCAGGACGGCATCGAACATGTCGTTGCTCAGTTCGGCAAACGCCCCTTTGATAAGATCCAGCTTCTCATGTGTGTTACAGTGCAGGTCTGAAACAACAAGAAATTGCAGTGCGTCTCGACCTGCCGACAAGGATGGAACACGCACGCTTTCGCTGCGCACCAGCAGATTGGGAACAAGCACCTTCTGGTCTTTGGTTGAGCGAGCCTGTCTTATTCGTGAGATTCCAAACCGGTACGGAAAGAGATAGTGAACAAAGATCACAAGCCCAATGAGGCTCGATCCATAGAAAACATAACGCCGACTATCGGATTCATAATCAAGAAGCAGCAGGCAGGCCGGCATCGCCAGGAGAACACAAGCAAGCACAACGATACTGATACGGGTGAAAACGCCAGCCGGAGTTCTGACATACGACCCCAAAAGCCTATTGGCAAGATCCAGCAGCAGAGCAATCTCGCCAAGTGTTAACACAACCAGAGCTATAACCATTTTTCTTGTTTGCAAACATATATACGAAAGACTATCCCGTCTCTTATGGATTCCCGCTTGCGCAGGAATGACGGGGGCAATCGTCAATTTATACCTTAGGTATCGTCAATCGTTTAGCGTCTCCCCAGAGCAGTTCGAGGTCGTAGTAGTTGCGATATTCGGCGTCGAAGATGTGGATCACGACGTCAACGTAGTCGAGCAGGATCCATCGGGCCTGTTCGTAGCCGGCCCGGCCGAAACGCTGCATGCCTTGTTCCTTCGCCATAACACTGATCTCGTCGGCGACGGTGCGCATTTGCCGGTCGCTCGTGCCGGTGGCGATCACGAAATAATCGGTCGCCGGGGACATATCCCTCAAATCCAGAATGGCGATCTCACTGCAATGGCGCTCGCTCGCCACCTGAGCCGCCGCCAGCGCAAATTTTTTCGCCTTCAAATTTTGCCTTTTCGCCAAATCCTATATCCTCATCTCTGAATAAAAAAAGGCAGCTAAAATAGCCACCTCGATAGATTACAAACATTAAACGAAAACGTCAATACACTCGATGTGGAAAAGCGTTGCTCGGGACTTTAGCCGGCTTGTCGGTTGGTTATAACACGATCGAGAGCGGAATTGCGAATGAAATCGGATATGCCCTTAAAGCCGAGATTCATCGCCGCGGTGGAAAACAACAGCTTCTCCTCGGCAGTCAATCTGACATTCACCTGTTCCGTGCGCAGTCCGGCGGATGCCGGCTGTGGGGGTCGCTGGCCGCACTCAATCATCGTCGCGACGGCAACCATCAGGGCTTCTTCGGTTGATTTATAACATTCTTCAGGCGTCTTGGCGTCCGCAAAGACGGTCGGAAGCTCGACGGAACAGCCGATGAAACCCAACCGGTCGTGCCGTTCGAGGATGATACGATAATCGGCCACAAGCTTTTTCGCTTTGCGCACGATGGACTCCTTAAAAGGCTTCTTGAGCCTTTTACATTTCGCCCCGTTCTTCGAGGAATTCTTTGAATTTCTTGACATATTCGGCATCTACTTTCTTGTCATGCACCGGGATTAGCCAGGGCAATTCTCCTTGCTTAACAAACACCCGATACGGTTCGTAAATCTTTTGTAGCGTCCAGCCATGCCTTTCGAAGAATTCCAATATTTCTTCAAAATCAATGTTTTGCGCCATCGTAGGTTCCTTTTAAAAATTCTCTTACTCTCTTCGGCGCTACAATCGGGACCTACGATGGCTCAATTGACGCGCCATGCCACACCAGCTCCTGATCAACTAAGTATAGCCTGTGATATACAGTATGTCAACACTTTTTTGGAGAATTTTGAAAAAATTTCGTACGCCTGTTCCTCAAATAAAAAAGGGGCAGCTTTTTGAGCTGCCCCGGTAAACTTCGCAACAATTTTAATATTCCTAACATAGCGGATTATTGTCCGCCGAGGCCGAGCCAGCCGCTGATAGCGGGTGCGAATTTGACGATCACGCCGGAGAAGACGACGCTGACCATGGTCATCAGCTTAATCAGAATATTCAGGCTCGGGCCGGAGGTGTCCTTGCAGGGATCGCCGACCGTGTCGCCGACGACGGCGGCCTTATGGGCCTCGGAGCCTTTGCCGCCATGAGCGCCTTTTTCGATATACTTCTTGGCGTTGTCCCAGGCGCCGCCGGCATTGTTGAGCGTAATGGCAAGGACGAAACCAGCCGTCAAGCCGCCCGCCAAAAGGCCCATGACTCCCGCGACACCGAGTAACAAGCCGGTCACAACGGGAATGATAATCGCCAGTAAGGACGGCAGAAGCATTTCCTTCTGGGCTCCTTTGGTGGAGATGGCCACGCAACGGGCATAGTCGGGTTTGCCCGTACCTTCCATGATCCCGGCGATCTCCCGGAACTGCCGGCGAACTTCGTTAACCATCGCACCGGCCGCACGTCCAACCGCCTTCATCGTCATGGCACTGAAAACGAAGGCCATCATCGCCCCGATGAACAGACCGCCGATCAGCTTCGGGTTCATGATCGTGAGGTTGTAAGCCTCGACAAAATGCGATATCTCGGCCGTCTTGACGTTAATCGCATCGGCCACCCCCTCTTTTCCCGAGAACATGACGCTGCCGACCTGATAGATTCCATCGGCGCTTTCATTGGCGAGTCGACCGATCCAGATACGAACCTCCTCGATATAAGCGGCCAGAAGCGCCATAGCGGTTAACGCCGCCGAGCCGATGGCGAAACCTTTACCGGTCGCCGCCGTGGTATTGCCCAGCGAGTCGAGAGCATCGGTCCGTTTTCTCACTTCCGGTCCCAGACCGCTCATCTCGGCGTTGCCGCCGGCGTTGTCGGCGATGGGGCCATAGGCGTCCGTCGCTAAGGTAATACCCAGCGTGGCTAACATACCCACGGCGGCGAAACCAATCCCGTAAAGACCCATCGCGACATTCGTAAAGCCTCCGGCGAAACCAAACGCGCAGAGAATACCGATCACAATCGTAATGACCGGCAGGCCCGCCGAGTACATTCCCGTGGCCAGACCGTCGATAATCGTCGTCGCCGGTCCCATTTCCGCCTGGTCGGCGATACCCTTCGTCGGCTTGTATTCGTCGGAGGTATAGTATTCAGTGAATTGCCCAATTAGAACGCCGGCCACCAAACCGGAGATGACCGAGCCGAACACTCCCCAGGTAATCCAATCGAAGGCCGCCAGAATAGCAACGGCACCAACGATCAGGACCGAGCTACCGAGCGTACCGATCAACAAAGCTCTCAGGAGGTTCTTCTGTGTGGCGTCCTCTTTGCATCGAACCATGAACATCCCGGCGATAGAAAGCAGAATGCCCAGACCCGCGACAACCATCGGCGCGAGCACGGCTTTGAGCGGCGTCAAGCTTTCCGGCAACGTTCCCAGCGTCAATGCCGCACCGAGAGCGGCGGTTGCGAGGATCGAGCCGCAATAGCTTTCATAAAGATCGGCGCCCATCCCGGCGACGTCCCCGACGTTATCTCCAACGTTGTCGGCGATAGTGGCCGGGTTTCTCGGATCGTCTTCCGGAATCCCCGCTTCGACCTTACCGACCAGGTCGGCGCCGACGTCGGCGGCCTTCGTATAAATCCCGCCGCCCACACGAGCAAACAGGGCCTGGGTCGAAGCCCCCATGCCGAAGGTAATCATGGTCGTAGTGATTTCCACGAGTTTATGATCGGCTTCCATCCCGGGTTTGACCAGTTGGAGTCCCAGGAACGTCAGTCCATTGGCCATATGCTCGGTCGTATAGACGACTTTGTCCAGAATCAGGTACCACATGGAGATATCGAACAGGCCGAAACCCACGACGACCAGCCCCATGACGGCGCCGGAGCGGAAGGCGACCTGCAAGCCGCTGTTGAGGCTCTTGCTGGCGCCTTGAGCAGTTCTTGCCGAGGCGTTGGTGGCCGTCTTCATCCCCAAAAATCCGCACAAGCCGCTGAAGAAGCCCCCCGTCAGAAAGGCCACCGGCACAAATGGATTTTGCACGCCTTTGTAAGCCAGAATGGCAAAGATCGCCAGAAGTACGATAAAGACGATCGTGACCACGCTATACTGCCTGTACAAATAGGCGTAAGCGCCTTCGCGCACGTGCCGGGCAATTTCGATCATTTTGTCGGTGCCCTCCGGCGCCTCCATCATTTTCTTATAGAAAAAGAAGGCAAAGCCGAGCGCCAGCAGAGACCCGATTGGCGCGATCCACCAAACCCACGTCCCACCGGTCTGGCTCGCCGGCTCGCCCTGGGCCGCCATGGCTGCCGAACAGAAGGCAAAACCGATCACGAACAGTGCAACGATGCTCTTAAAGATCTTCACTTTTCTTACTCCTTTTCAATTTGACTACAAAGACCATGCAGGGAACAAATATTAAAGTCCGTGAAGTTTAACGAAACAGGAGGGTTTTTCAACTGTTTTATTGCAAGCCCTCGTTTTCACGCCAAAATATTTTTCGCCTGAGTGGAGGGCCGGGCGGAGCCCCATGGAGGGGAAACCGACGTTTTTCAGCGATTCAGGTAGATTATGATGCCGGTGAGAATCAAAATGCAGGCCGTACAGACGCTGATGGCCGCGATGAATATCCACATAAAACGTTTGCTATGCTTGGAGATGATGTATTTGAGATATCTGTCGCTGGCCGCAAACGTCTTGCTCATCTGGAGAATGCCGTCCGTCTGCCCCATGCTGGTCTGATTCAGCCGGTCCAGCGTCTCATTGAAGTTGTTGAAGCTCTGCGACATTTGAACGTCGATATTTGCGGCGGCGGCAAGCTGTTGATCGATCTTAACCAGAGCATCGGTTTGCTTGGCGGTTTCGTGTGGGATTTTTTCCACAGCATCCATGAACTGTTCATTCTTCGCCGCGGCGCCTTTGAGCTGTTCGAGAAGATGCTCGATGACCCGTTTCTGGTTTTCCACGGCATCCGGGAAGCTCTCAAGCACTTGGGGCAGTTGTTCGATTCGGCTCATGAGGTTTTCATGCTGAGTCGCCTGGCGGCTGAGGTGCTCGTTAATCCCCTGGAGTTGCTCGACAAGTTTATCGAAGCCCTTATGAAGCTTTTCGAGCGATTCCTGCGGATCAATCGCTGGAACCGCCTTGACCATGACGTTATCTCCTTCGGGCTCATTCGACGGGGGCGCCTCGCTGATCGGCTCCGGCGGGTCTTCATTCTGGCTGATCAGACCGTCCTCATTAATCTGAGGTTGGGGACCTGAACCTGTAAACGGTTTGCGGGCTCGCAGCCACTTGCCCGTACCAGACCAGAATTGTTTCAGAGTCATTTTTCACACTCCTAACCTGAATCGATCGTTCGCCACATAGACTCCATTGTATATATAAGGGTTTTTCGGCCTCGAGTTCAAGCTATTTTTATGACAATCGCCGGACCGGCCCGCAAATTGTTGTAATCCGGGGAGGATTCTGATAATCTCTTGGAAGGCGACATAAATCGGTTTTCGAGGAAGAATATTATGCCTGAAAAACAGTTTATCATGGATTTGGCCAAACTTCTGATTGCTGCAGCATGGCTGACAATCCCCGACGAAGACCGCGAAGTTCTCTGAAACGTTCAGTCGAAAGAGACGGCAAATAGCTTGAGAACTCGACGGTATCTTTGTACCCTCTCAAGAGAAAATCCGAGCCTAATAGGAGAGCTTCAGCCATGAAAAACGTCGAACATTCAGACAATACCCAATTCCACGCGCACCGCTGCTCTTGCAGCAAACACCCTGAAACGACCGCGGCCGACATGAGCCGGCGAGGTTTTCTCAGCGCTCTTGGAGGCACGGCTGCATTAGGCGGTCTGGTGTTGGCGAAAACGTCCCAGGCCCGCGCCGTTTCCGCAAACCCGGTTCAATCCGAGACAGCTCTGCCCCGCGGCACTGCAGTGCGCGTCAAGCCCGTTCTAACCTATCAAATCGAGGAACCGAAAGAGAAACAAAGTTGGCGCAGCTATGGTGGACTTCAGACGCAGGACAATGTGAACGAGGAAGCCGGGAGAATCAAAACCGAATTGAAGAAATTTGCATCCGAAGCGGAGTTTCCCATTGAGGTCTTGCCTTTGGCGCTGGTGGACAACGATCAGAAAGCCGACGCGGCGGCCGGGACTGATTGCGACGTTCTGTTAGTCTATGCCGCCGGCGGCTGGCAAGTGTACAAACTCGCCGCTTCCAAAACGCCGAACATCATGTTCCTGCGGCACAAGTCCGGCACCCACTACCTCTGGTACGAGATCGCCCATTGGCGGCTTCTTCGCAAGAATGGTGATACCTTCGAGGAGCCGAACATGGATGTGGACGATATCGTGGTCGATGACTACGGCGAGGTTCTCTGGCGGTTGCGGGCACTGTACGGGCTGAAAAATGCCAGGGGAACGAAAATGCTCGCCATCGGGGGATTAAGGGCCTATAGCCAACCCGGCCAGGAACTCGGGCCTGATCACGCACGAGATGTCTGGGATTACGACTTCAAGATCGTCTCCGAGGCGGAGTTCGCCGAGCGATTGAAAAAAGCCCGGGCCGACAAAAACAGGATAAGGCAAGCCAGACGGCAGGCGGACGAATTGCTCGCCCAGCCCAATGTCACCCTTCAGACCGATAGGAAGTTCGTGGTCAATTCATTTCTCGCTTTGCGAGTGTGCAGAGAATTCATGAGCGAATCGGGCGCGACGAACTTCGGTTTTGCCAACTGCATGGGAAGATCGGTGATCGAGATGCTCGATACGCCGCCCTGTCTGGTCCTGAGTCTGGCAAACGACGAAGGCTATACCGCCTATTGTCACACGGACCTGACGCACACGGTGCCCGGCGTGCTGCTGCGCTGGATCGCAAGCAGGCCGACCTTCGTTTGCAATTCACACTTTCCGCACGACGGCATCTTCACCGTCGCCCACTGTGCCGCTCCCAGGAAGATGAACGGCAGGGATTACGAACCGACCAAGATCATGACGCATTTCGAATCGGACTACGGCGCCGCGACGAAGGTCGAGTACACGAAAGGGCAAATCGTCACCGTCATCATCCCGAACCTGCACTGCACGAAGTGGCAAGGCTTCCGGGGTAGGATACTCGAATCGCCTTCTCATCCGGCCTGCCGGTCTCAGATCGACATCGCCATCGACGGCGAGGCACGCACGCTGCTGACCGACATGCAGGGATTCCACGTCCAGATTTGTTATGGTGACTACCTTCGTGAAGTCGGCTACGCCCTTAAAAAGGTAGGTAAGATCGAATGGCAAAATTTCAGCTAATGGGGCTACTTTTGTGAAAGCACCTTTCAACTCCCCAAAATTCTCTGTCCCCCAACTGCTCAAAAAAACCTATGCACACGACGTGCGCATAGGAGACTATTCCACGTCCAGAACAACACGAAATCCGTTGTAATCCATTCGAATGTCCGGCGCATTCCTGCTGCGATTCGCCGAACGGGAAAACAAGGATTTCACGTTCCAGGACCCGCCGCGAAGAACACAATCCGGACGAACGGATGATTTTTTCAGACTTATTTTCTTGATCGAATCCGGATCGTATTCGTCGTACGAATCTTCACACCATTCCCACAGATTGCCGCTCATGTCATACAAGCCCCAGGCGTTGGGTAAACGTGTTCCCGCTTCATGCATGGATCCTTTACTATTATCCAGGCTCCAGGCATATCGGTCATCGAAACGGTTCCCCCAGTAGTAGGCTGTTGTCGTCCCTGCACGACAGGCATACTCCCATTCGGCCTCCGTGGGGAGGCGAAATGGTTCGCCGACCAGGCTCGACAATCTCCGACAGAACGCCCGCGCATCATTCCACGAAACCATATGAACCGGATATTTCGGACGCTTATATCGTGAAGGATTCATCCCCGTAACCTTTTCATATTGTTCCTGAGTGACCTCATAGACACCCATGTAGAACGGTTGATCGATCCGAACGTTGTGCGCCGGACCTTCATCCGCATCGCGACCCCATTCCTCCGGGGCAGAACCCATCTGGAAGTCCCCCTTGGGAATGAGCTGAAGCCTCATCGTCACGCTGTCGCCCAGGTCGATAATCTTTTCTGCAAGTGAGGTGCGACTGGCCACGGGCAATCTGTCGTCGGCTTTGACCGTCTCAACAACGGGCTTGGGTTGTTCGATGCTCTTCTGATCCGGCTCGCTTTCCCGGGTAATCACATCCTTCGGTGCCACCGTTTCCAGGGATTCCTTCGGTTCTTGTGTTTTGGCAGATACGATCGGGCTTTGCTGCTCTTTTCGCTCCGCAGGTTTCTCCGAGACCTTCGGTGCCGGTATTTTTGGTGGTATGTCCGGTCTTGTCTGCTCTTCCACCTCCACGGTTTCTTCAGAAGGTCTCGTTTCTCGGGATGGCTGCGGTTTAGGTGTATCGGGGGGCTCTTTGGTAGAACTCGTGTCGGGAGGACGGACTTTCTTTGGCGGCGCGGTACATTCGAGCGAGATGTCCCCCAGATCGTAAACCAGATACGGTCCGCACTTTGTCTTGCCTTCGCGATTGGCCGATTCCTTCACGTCCCCGTAGGCGATGACGTTATCCTCGGCGCGAATCTCCTCGAAGAATTCCGTTCGACGAGAGTGTTTATTATCGAAATCAGAAAACCCCTCACTCAGAACCAGCACAATCGGCTTTATGTTCTTGCGTTTGAACTCTACAGGAATCTCGGCACGCGTGCAATCCGGATGTCTGATCCCCAAACGCGCAACGCACTCAATACCATCAGGATTTATTTCGGGGGGAGAAGTTTGATCCCCTGTTTTATCCTGCCAGGAATACTCTTTCTGCCAGTTGAGTGCGAAGACCACGACCCCTTTGGAATCAGAGATCGCATCCAATCCGAATCTGCGTTGCTGCTTGAGTGTCTTGACGTCTCTTAGATCGTGGAAGATGCTCAGATCGACCTGGCTTTGAATGTCCGAGCCGGTCAATGTTTGCTCGTATTCACCTTTTATTGACACGCCGGCGCCTTTTATCGGAAGCCGCGTCTTTTTATCCAGCAGTTTCATTTTGATCGCCACGGTTCTGGGGTACCGGCTCTTAAGATAGAGCGTGGAATCCCATGTACCGGCGTACCATATATACTCTTCAAAAAGCTCGGGTTCGTCGGTCATCTCACGGAGTTTGGCGACAATCTCATCAGGTTCGACAACACTCTCGGTCGGTTCGTCGACGGTCTCGTTGGGCTCGCCGATAATCCTGTTAAGAAATGAAGAAACGGACGAGTTATCCTGAGCACCACGAGCGTCAACTCTGTTGTCCGCTGCATCACTTGAACGTGGGAATGGTGAATACAACGCAGCCATCAGCACAAACGATATAAAGCCGACTATTATCGCTACATACACATGTTTGGATTTTCTTGTGTCCATAACGTGATCTCCTTCTAACGGAGGCCTATCCTATTGCAATGGGCAAAACGTCCTTCGTCGCCCCGATTTTCCCCGTTATCAAAAGCGCAAAATACCCCTGAGAAACGGTCTTTCATCGTCAATATATCGACCGAAAGAGGACCGGTCTTAATTGACCGTTCGAATTTCGGCGGCCCGGAATCAGTAGCCGACATGTAGGGATTCTGCATTCAGCCCCACCCCGAAAACTGGGGTCACATCTTGACGGGCTGTTGCCCAAATCCGTCTTGCATTTTACGAAGTGATCGCGTATCCTTCAAGTGTCTTGATTAATCAACAAGGAAGGGATTCCACGATGATGGGCAAACAACCCCAACGGCAAG
>Ga0272441_10009511_pt1 | contig 14991 bp, 13 predicted proteins | sample SSMProp6N_FD_193582 | JGI IMG/M metagenome (GOLD analysis project Ga0272441, IMG submission 193582) | Marine sediment archaeal communities from Little Sippewissett salt marsh, Falmouth, MA, United States - SSM-Prop-6N | ecosystem: Environmental > Aquatic > Marine > Wetlands > Sediment ... | reverse complement strand
GGTTATTGTGGGGGGGCTTGTTCCTGTGCATCAGTTCTGCAGATTGGGTGCACATGCCATGATTGGAGCAGGAGCTCGAGTTGTCCAGGATGTACCACCTTATGCTCTTCTCGGAGTCGATCCAACAGGCATATCAGGAATAAACAGTATAGGATTAAACCGTCGTGGTTTCTCCAAAGAGAGAATTGCAGCAATAAAAAAAGCCTATCGATACCTTTTCTTTTCGACCAAATTACAGGAAGAAGCTTTTAAACTCTTAAAACAAGAGTTTCCAGCAATTCCCGAAATAGAAAAACTGGTTGAATTTGTCAAATCATCCAGCAGAGGAATTGTTAAAACGAGAAATAAAAAAACCGCCTGAAAAGGCGGTTTTTAAAATCGTAGATTTCGCGAATCTTACTTAACGTATTTTTTCACTTTACCCGCTTTTATACAACGAGTGCAGACATTCATTTTAACAGGTTTTCCATCGATATCCGCACGAATCCGCTGCAAATTCGGTTGGAATTTACGTAAAGTTCGATTATTCGCGTGCGATACATTTCGCCCGGAATGGGCTCTTCTTCCGCATATTTCACATACTCTTGACATAATATATCTCCATTTTTGGTTATCCAATTTTTGCCAATATATAAATCCAGGCAAGTTTTGCAAGCATTTTTCCCATAAATATTGAATTTACTTAATATGTCTTTTGTTTTTATTTCTATTTTCTCTTTGTTTTTCCGCTTCATATTCGCTGAAAATGCAGCCGCACCATCGTTGTCTGTACAGTTCAAGTTTCTTGCTGGCGGTGATTCCTCTTCCCCAAAGTGGCCTGAAATCCTGGTAATAGAATTCCACATCATGTTTAGAAGCTATTTGTTCACCTATTTTGCGAATCGAATCATGCATCTGATATTTGGAATAAAGAAGAGTTGTGGTGAAAGCATCGAAACAGGATTCTTCGGCTTGCTTTGCTGTGGCTTCGAGTCTATCTTTGTAGCACAAAAGGCACCTTTTTTGAAATTCGGGATTCTTCATTAACATAGTTAAATTCTCGGTCAGATTATAATGATTATTATAAATGATATTATATTTTTTGAGTTCGGCCAATTTTCCCAGCGAATCTCTTCTTTTTATAAATTCTCCATAGGGATGAATCGAGGGATTATACCAGAAACCGGCTACTTCATGGCCTTTATGAATAAGGTCTTCGAAAACTTTGATAGCGCATGGTGCGCAACATATATGCAGAAGAATTTTCATTTCCAAAAAATACCTTAATTAGAAGATGAGTTAAAAATGGAACTGCTTATCGTGTAAATCTTTGTAGAGTCCATCTATTTGCATAAGTTCTTTGTGAGTACCGGCTTCAACAATTTGGCCGTGTTGCATAACGATTATCTTATCGGCATTTACAATTGTACTCAGTCGATGGGCAATGACGATAGAAGTTCTTCCAATCATGAGGTGATTGATTGCTTCTTGAACCAATCTCTCAGATTCGGTGTCCAGGGAGCTGGTAGCCTCGTCAAATATCAGTATCTGAGGATTCTTTAAAATCGCTCTGGCGATAGCTATCCGTTGACGTTCACCACCGGATAGTTTTGTGCCGCGATCTCCAATAATCGAATCCAATCCGTTTGGTAATTTGCTGATAAAACCCCAAGCATTGGCGGCTTTAGAGGCTTGAATTATCTCGTCTTCGGGCCAGTTGTCGTGCCCATAAGCGATATTAGCTCTGATGGTATCATTGAATAATATTACTTCCTGAGTTACGATTCCCATGAGATTACGAAGATCGGAGAGATTAAGGTCTCGAAGATCCTGATTATCGATTGTAATTTTACCTTCGGTTGGATCATAGAAACGGGGAATCATGTCCACCAACGTGGATTTCCCTGCTCCCGAGGGGCCTACGAGTGCGACAATGTTGCCTTTTCCGATTTCAAGGTCGATGTTTTTCAATGCAAGAGTATCAGCGCTTTCGTATTGGAAATTAACATTGTCAAAGATAATTGATTTTTCAAGTTTATCGATAGCTTTTGCTCCGGGTGAACTTACAATATGTGGTTTAGTATCGAGTAAATCGAAAACTCTCCTGGCTGCAGCCAGACCATTATTAATCCTGGCGAATTTATCCGATGCCATCTTAACTGGTTGCATTAGCATGAATAGAACAACTACATATTGCATAAATGATTCTGGAGGTAATCCTCCACCGGCAATTATCTTCCTTCCCACAAACCAGAGAATACAAACCGATATGATAGTGGCAATCAATTCGTTAAAGGGTCCTGCTAACCGGCGAACTCGAATCATCTTTAAAATGTTCTTCAGATATAGATCGGCGTAATGGGAAAATCTCTTGAACTCGAATTTCACCATATCGAAAGCTTTTACCACGCGTATTCCGGAAATGGTTTCCTGGAGAACGCTTACCGAATCAGCCATTCGCTCCTGACTTTTTGTGGAATATCTTCTCAGGTGTTTGCCTATTCTGTCTAACAAAAAAGCGACCAGAGGAAGCAAGGCAGTGACAATAAGAGTTAGACGCCAGTTGAGCAATAGAAGAATGATATAATAAATTAAAATTAATAACGGATCACGAATGAGATCTGCGACTGATACAGATATCGAATCTTGCATAGTCTGAACATCGGAAATAATTCGACTGATTATCTCTCCTGCTCGCTTTCTATGGAAAAAAGATAGAGATAGCCTGTGAACATGCTTGAACAATGCTTTTCGATAATCGTTCATTATCCCTTGAAGAGCAATACTGGTAAGAACGGTTTGCCAATAGAGAAAGAAATTTTTAGAGAACATTATTATGGCAAAAAGCAGGCAGAAATTCGCCAGAGTTTTAAGACGCGTATCTTTATAGACGATGGGATCGAATTTTGCCTGTATTCGATTTCGCCATTTATCTACTATATCGCCCTCTTCGGCTTCCTGTTGACGTTCTATCCTGACCTGTTGGATAGTCCCGCTCTCCGGTCGAAACAGGGTTTTCAAAACAGGGGCAACCATATAAACCAATCCTACATTACTCACGGTAAACAGGATCATGGCAAGAATTCCTATCAGCAATGGAAGCCAATATGGCAATAATGATTTTGAAAGCCTAATAAATATCTTCATCGATAAAAGAGATTTTGGGTTGCTATTTTGCTTTATGGATGACTTCTGTATATCCTTTGCTGCGAAGCCAGAAATGATGAACTGTCGATTGTGCGCTACTTAGCCCAAAGGATATTGATAGAATCGAGAGGGGTATCTGAGGGATTCTATTTGCACTATCCAAACCAAGTTTCCCCGCTATCAAGACTGCAATACCAAAAGCGATAAAAATGATCGCCCCGATAATATTGAATATATCTTCTCCAATTCCGGGAGGATTATGTTTTTCATCGGATAATACACCCAGATGATTACCATGTCGCCAGGTAAGGCTTTGTATTGCATTACGAATCATCCCGAAATCGACGGCAATCACTGCAATCCAGATAGCCGCGATACAGATTCCCGTAGTTCCTGTATTTACAAAAGTGTGTTTGCCTTCAATTGTGAGCATGAGTGCGAATACGATCACGCTAAACGAACTAATCAGCGATATAATTGAGCGCCAGAGAAGGTCTTTTGAAATGGCCCGATTTTCGGAATCGGATAGTTTTCTGGTTTGAAATTGATTTTGCTCCGGCATATTTTTCTCCAATTAATTTCTTGTTTTACCAGCAGTTTTTGCTATTGCCCACATAACGGCCTGTTTTTCGGTCATCTTACCGCTTTTGATAAATACATCGGCGTCGGCAAGATTTGAAATAGCATCTCGAATCTGAGTCGGGCTCCATCGATTAGCCCAGTTTTTATATTGTTTAAGCTTCCACCTGGGGATATAAATAGCTCCTCCGCCGTAAGGATTAGCTTTGATATCCAGAAGTGAAAAAAGTTGTGTTTTCAAATAAGCTATTAGCAAAGTTCCTGCCTCACCGAACTGAAACAGCTGATTTCCCAGAATTACCGTCTGCCTGAAATCTCGCGAAGCAAAGCAATCTGAGAAGCGGTAAATAGCCACGCTACGCGAGTTTGCCGTCATTTTATCGATTATCTCGACATCCAATTTCTCAATATCGTACAAACTAAATTTTTCTAATTCAGCAGAAAGAGTATCCAGATTAATCGCTACTCTACTAACAAGATAAGCACCCGTTTTTGCGTCCATTTTAAGGTTGTTTTTTCTGGCGAAGAGGGCCGCCCAATTATTCATTTCTTTATCATTTGCAACTTCACAACCAATTGGGTGGAATTTTTTCGAAAAATTGCGATGTACAGCGGTTTTTTTATTATCAGATTTGGATTCTATAATAAGCATGGTGCTGGATGGAATCTTTTCGTCGCATAGAAAATCTCTGGCGTTTTTTGGAAGTTTGTTGGCATCGTTGATAATTACTAATTTGCGGTCGGTCATCATGGGTAGAGCGAGAATCGAATCGAAAATCTCCTTGGGATCCTTGATATCGCCGCCCCAGAATTTATCGAAATTGAATTCAGCAAAATCCGGGTTAATCACGGCCTCCTTGATTGCCATTAACATCTGCCGCTTGATATATTCTTCCTCACCAAATAAATATACACCCGTTGCAGGTGGATTTTTGGTGATTTGGTCGATTTCCTTTTTTACATCTTGTGGTTTCATATCTCTTAAAATAAGCCGGTTGAATATATAAGTCAAGATATAGTAACCATTCACCCCGGGATATCAATAATAATCCGCGATTATTGGAACAAATAGCCTGCTGTGGAATACTATCAAATACCAGCTCGTGTTAATACTGAACGGCAATCATCTCTATCGATGGAAATAATGGTGGCAAGGAGATCAATAGCCTGCCTATTTCAAATATACGATTCGTTTGGTGATCGTTCCGCTGCCGGACGTTTCGGCTCCGCTCAGCGACAGGGGGTCGAAGCGCGCCCGGACGAGATACACGCTGGAGGGGAGGGTGGGGGCGGGTTGCCATGTAAAGGCCCTCATCCGGCCTTCGGCCACCTTCTCCCAATGGGAGAAGGAATTTCCTCCCTCTCCCTCTGGGAGAGGGACCGAGGGTGAGGGCCATTGCGCCACGCGGCGCCCGTTCACATCGAACACCTCCACCTGAATCGGTAGGTCGAACATTCCTGTCAGATCGTTTTGAACAGACAAGAATGTCTGTTCAACCGAAATCCGCACCTCACCGTTGAAATCGGCATTGCAATATAATAAGTAATACATAAAACAATCGAAATATGTCTCATATCGCTTCGATACACCAGGGTATCGCCTTTCCTATCTAAATTATCCCCTTTCCTTATTTAATCAACGCTTTTCGTATTAATATTATCCCTTAGCCTATTTATTCTATTACTGTGCGTATTTATATTATCCATGTTCCTATTTGAACTATCCCTGTTCCTACTAAAACTATAATTTTGCGTATTAGAGCTATCCCCTTGGGTATCTCTATTATCCCTATGCCTATTAAAACTATCCCTGTTCTCTTTTGGTTTGATATTGAAAGTAGATAACTAAATATAGAACATTGATATTTGTTTAGAGAACGCGATTAATTAAATATGCAACTCGGATATTTACTACCACTTACTGGATAACTATAACCACGACACATATAATCATAAACACTACATAAATATTTAATTATAGAACATCGATATTTATATATAGAAAGCAAATATTCTATAAACGAACGTGAATATTCGATTATTGCGACTACTCGACTACGGTCTGTCCGTCTTTTTGGGATATTTTGCCACCAATATGGTGTTTATCGTCTCGTTACCCTCGATCGGATCGTCGTAAGGGCGCTTGAATTTGCCGGTTTGCGGGTCAATATCGAAGGCGACATTCGGAACGCGGCGGATAGTCACCCTGCATCCGAAAACCTCCAATATCTGGTCGATCTTCGCGAGCGATCCCGATGATTTTCCGCTGAGAATGCGCCTGACAGTCGGTGCGGTAGTGTCCGCGCGTTTCGCCAACTCCGGCACACTCATGTGCGTCTCCTCCATAAGGCATTTCAAAAGAAGCGGTATTTCGTTCATGATCTCTCCAATTTTATTTCAAATATACGATTCGTTTCGTGAAGGCGGCTGAAGCCGTCTGTTGCGAGAATTTCGCCCGCACGAGATATACCCCGGAAGTGAGGGAGGGGGCCGGGCGCCAGACGCATTCGTAGGGGCGATCCTTGTGATCGCCCGTTGAATGGGCGAATACAAGATTCGCCCCTACGGTTCCGCCATCGACCATTCTACCATTAACATCGTAAATCTCAATTTCCGCGCCCGCCGGCGCGGTGATTGTAACCGCCGAATTGAACGGGTTCGGATAGGCCGAGATGGCAAAATCGGTTGGTTTATTATTTTTCTCGGAGATATCCAAAAAAGAATGCGTGAAAAGCCCAAGTCTGCCGTCGATGGCGTTCCAGTATATCCCCAGAATACCGTCACCAAAACGGGTGAAGCTCGGAGTTTTGGGGCCGTTCTCATCCCAGGAACCCGGCGGGCCCGGTCCCAGAACCGGGTTTTCGGGAGCTCGCCGCCAGGTAAGGCCGCCGTCTCCGCTGGTGGCCCATCCCAGAAAGGTGCTATCGAACATATAGCTGGTATCTCCCAGCATGAACCCCTGATAAATCATCACCAGACTGTCACCCATCTGACGGACACAGGGGGCGTAGGGTCCCATCTCGTCAAATTCCCCCGGAGCGCCCACGTCCATGACCGGGTTTCCAGGATATCGGTGCCAGGTGATGCCGTCGAACGAAGACGCCCGGCAGACGGTCAGATACCATTCCAGGGATTGGGCGGTGTACCAGATTACCAGCGAATCTCCCATGCGGATGAGGGTTGGGGAATCGATGGAGCGGTATTCTTCGGGGCGAGTTGTATCGCGGGTGAAGACGGGGCCGTCGGTCAATCTCGTGAAGCTCTCACCGCCGTCGTGGGACGAAGCGATGCCGAAGGCGAGTTGACCGCCGCCGTGTTCGCGTTCGCCGGCATACATCAGGATAAGCGAATCCCCGTCGAAGAGGACGGTCGGAGTTTCCACCGCCGCGGAATCCCAGGTTCCGGGGAAGCCATTCGTTATAACGGGTCCGTCGGACATGGTCCAGTCGAACCCGTCGGACGACCAGGCCGCGCCCGGGCGCGTCAGCGTCTCTCCGTGGAGTGTATCGAGCCCTGCCGCGGTATATACCACAAGGCACCCGCCGCCAGAGATACAGGTTATGGCGGGATCCCCCAGCGCCATCCATGCCCAGGGCGAAACCGGCTCCAGAACCGGATTTCCCTCGTATTTTTCCCAGGCAGGAAGGGAGGCGGCGAGCAGAATGAAAATTACGACTAACGGGGTTTTCATTTCAGATACACCACCCTTTTTGAGATTGATTGATCCCCCAACGTCGCCCGGACGAGATAGACGCCGGAGGCGAGGGAGGGGTCGGGTTGCCAGACAAAGGAACCCCCTAAATCCCCCTTGAGAAGGGGGACTTCTTTGCTTACCTTTTCAAGACCGGAAGGTCCGGTGCCAGAGGTGGCCGAAGGCCGGAGGGTTTCTACGCGGCGCCCATTCACATCGTAAATTTCTAAATTAACCCCCTCTGTCCTTCGGACATCTCCCCCTTTACAGGGGGAGAATTTTACATTAATCGTAACCGCGGAATTGAAAGGGTTGGGGTAGGCGGAAATCGCAAAATCGGCGGGCGTTGCAGGGGCTTCATCGGCTCCCACGGAAGTGCCGCCGCCCGGCCAGAACATGTTCGGGATCGAGTCGTATTCGGTCAGCCAGATATCGTGGATTTCGCCCAGGGTGCGCCACCTTAGCCAGTCGGTCTTCTCGTATTCCTCCACCGCGTCAATTTGCCTCCGGAAAGAATCGGTTTCCGCGGAATTTAGCCCGCCCTGTCCTACAAAAATTGCCGAGGTGTAGATTTTCCCCTCGTCAAGATCGCCGGTGCGCGAAATGTTTAGCAGTTGCCGGACGCCGAACCAGTCGCGGGTGTAATTTCCGATATGCGGTAACCGGGATTCATCGTGCTCGAAGAAATGGTAGTTATCGCGCGGTTTCCATACGCCGGATATATATAGCGTCTCCTCATCGACATGCCCTCTTGTGGCGGCTCCCCACAGTATTTCCGGTGTCCACGAATATCCCGGGAAGGAGTCGGCTTCGATGGTGTCGAAGAATTGTTCGAGGATGGACATCGATTCCGGCCAGGCGACGAAACCGCCCACGGTCCCGGTCGGCGTGACGCCAAGCTCCTCGATGAAATGCGCAACGTCGGCGTAATTGTAAACGGACTGATGCGCGTGCGGGTCGATTTCGAAGCCCAGCGAATCGTGCATGAACTCCACGATGTTCATCCCGCCGGTGCCGCTGCCGTCGTCGTGCATGGCGACTCCGCGGGCGAAATTCCATTCGCTCTGCCAGTTCAGGTCGATGCCCGCGCTGTCCAGCATTAAGGCGAATTCCAGAAGTGCGGCGCGATTGATTTCAAAGACCGCGGGGTTATCGCCGTAATCGGGCGTGCCCGGCGGTTCCTCGCTGTGGCTGACCACGCTGCAGTATATCGGCGGGAAGTCCTCCGTGCGTTGCTCCAGGACATAATCCAGATTCGGATCGCGCCAGACGTCGTAATGGCGGCGGTCGGCGAGTTCCAGAACCGCGCAGGCCGTCGGCAGGCCATGGGGGGCTTCCTCGGCGTAAGACCAGCCGTTTATTGCGAGCCAGTTTAGGGGAGCGAGATTGGCGGGGTTGTCCGGGTAGAGCGGATCCGGGGTGAAGTAGGCGTTGGCGTAGCATTTGTCGGGATTCAGCCGCACCCACAGATTATTCCGCGAAAAGCCGTTGTAAGCCTGCCGAATGTGCGTCTTGTCCCGCGTGACCTGCACGTGATCGTCCAACGTGAAGGTCGGGATATAGGCGATTTCCGGGAAGTGGTCGGCGACATTCTCGAAATGAAAGACCATCGCGCGGTAATACCAGAAATTCGCCGTGGAATCGGGGTGCGCGATGTCGCCGGGATAATCGGACGGGCCGAGAGCGGCGTATAGCGCCTCCGCGACGGGAGTTGAGAAATAATACATGCCATCGAGCTCCAGGCAATTGAAGCGGTAATCCTCGGTGGTGTCGATGACGCCGTTGCCGTTTATATCCGGCGTCCACATGCTGTCCACCATAATCTCGTCGTAGAGGCCGTTTCCGTTGCCGTCCAGGAAGACCGCGCCGTCGTAGAAAGCGCCCAGGCCGCTTGTAGTAGCACTGCTGTCATAGGCGATGTGCGTGTAATCCACCGGGCAGAACGTGTCGCCGTATGCCAGATGCCAGGGGTTTTTGTAATCGTCGCCGAAAATGCCGTTGCCGTCGCCGTCGATGTCCGGGAACATCTCGTGGACTCCCAGGTCGGGGAGGCAGGTCTGCGGGGAGCTGGGGTTCTCCATACCGACCAGCCAATGAACGCACCCCTCCAGCTCCGCGCCGCATGTTCCGAGGGTCACTATCCCCAGATTGCCGCCGTTGGAGCCCATGAGCAGGCCGACGTTGCCCGTGTCGATATCGAAGGGGAACAGGTCGCCAATGTAGTCTCCGCCACTATCTGGTATTTTTCCCGCGGCGAAGCGGATGACGTCTTTCATGACGTGCAGGCAGTTAGGGCCGCGCAGGTCGTATGTCCCGCCGGTGGAGACGCCCTCCATGGTGTCGCCCGGCAGCAGGAAAGTCACCTGCATGACCCCTTCTTCCAGCAGGTCAACGGTCGGGGGGGAGAAGCCGGAGGAAGACCATCCTCCCGGAACGTGGATACATATCGGCGCGCCGCTTTCGTAGCGCGGTTCTCCGGGGATGTCGTAAACCTTGACCCCGATTTCCGCGCCCAGCGAATCGCTCCAAACCTGCGTGGTGATAGGTAAGGCATATGCGATATTGGCTAATAGAATAAACATAATGGCCAATAACTTCATTTTAACCTCCAGGCTCTTCTACTTTGGTTATGTCTTTTATGATTTAGAAGATTGCTAGTACAAAATACTCATTATAAATATATAAATATTCGCTATGAATTCTCCTATTAACTTGATAAGCTAACGAGATATAGACCTTTGTAAGTGATAAATGGATTCATAATAACTTAAAGAGCGCGATGGTTGCTTTATTTAAGGTACACAATTCGTTTCGTTTGGACAAGGGGCAAAAACCCCTTGTTGCCGTGAATCCGGGCGCGGATAAGATACACTCCGGAAGTGATATTTTCGGATGGTCGCCAGATGAATTCGCTTACACCGTCATTGCGAGGAGGGCTTTGCCCGACGAAGCAATCTCCCTGATTCTGTGAGATTGCTGCGGCCTTCGGCCTCATAGCCAATAAACATCAATATTCACACTCACTACGGCCACTTCAACCCGCGATATTAAGTTGAATTCCCCCAAAATAATGTCGAATTTTCTCGTTCATAGCTCATTTACCCATGCTCTTGCATGAAATACCCTTGTGTTGTTGTCAATTACCCCTGGGTTGTCGTGATATACCCTTGCATTGTCGTCAATTACCCTTGATTTGTCATTGCCAGCCCTTCGGTTTAGTTGAAATACCCTTGTGTCATTGTCAACTACCCATGTGTTTTTATGGTATACCCTTGAGTTTTTGTCAATTACCCTTCGGTTTTCATGATATACCCTTGCATTGTTGTCAATTACCCTTGGTAATTTTTCGCACGATATAACATTTTTCTGGCACTTTTACTTAAATTTACACTTCCGAAACCTACTCGATCGCTAATTCAGGATTTCACTTATTCTATTTCAAATATACAATTCTCTTTGTAACCGATTCATCCTCTGGTCGCTGAGCGGAGCGATGTCCTGAGCCTGTCGAAGAAGCGAAGCGCGCCCGGACGAGATAGACACCGGAGGCGAGGGAGGGGGCGGGTTGCCAGATAAAAGAACCCCCTAAATCCCCCTTGAGAAGGGGGACTTCCATGCCTCCCTTTTCAAGGCCGGAAGGTCCGGTGCCAGAGGTGGCCGAAGGCCGGAGGGTTTTAATATGGCGCCCGTTAATATCGAAAATCTCGATTTGTAGAGACGCAAGATTTTGCGTCTCTACGGAAATGGAAACCGCAGAGTTGAATGGGTTGGGGTAGGCGGAAATCGAAATATTTTCTGGAAAACTGGGGTAGTAATCATGAGTATAACCGGTAATGATTGGATTGCCCGTGCCGATTGTGCCGTAGGGAGGAGGAATTTCCAATGGTGTCCCCGACGCGAACTCATCAGCACCGATATCTAATAAACCGCTTCTTGTACCTCCATCATAATCTTGAGTTACCGAAGTGACGGTGAACCCTGAATCTATACAGGGGCTCGTTGATATCAAATGGTAATTACTGTCTAATCCGGGATCACCTTCGCTACTGTTGATATCGAAACCGGTGCTGTCACTCCATGCCGAAAGAGACATTCTTTCCCAGGTTACATTGTCGTCCATAAACTCGGCTCCTCCCGGCGTAAAATATCTGTTGTAATCGATTACAATCGTACCTGTGAGAGCCTCTGGGCGTATTCTGACAATCGGGTTAGCTGTTGAAGCTTTTTGCATAAATAGATTATTTAGCACAGTGACATCTACATTTTGAGGTTCCAGAGTGACGCTATCGTTGATCCATATAGAACCTCTGTTGAAAAAAAGCGCTGCGTGATATGTGTCGGCACATGCTATAATAGTATTGTTGTAAAATGTTGGACGAAGTGCACTATAAGCGCCGATTCCCGCCCAGTTTGCCTCAATAATTATATTATTTTTTACTGTACCATCGATGTTTTCATAGTAATTCGGATTAACCAATGTATCGAACCACTCCGAATCAGTATAAAACCCAAGCAAGACACCGGCAGAGCCACAATTCCAGATAAGATTGTTCTGGATAAGACATCCGATAGCTCCGCCTTTGATATATATGCCGTTGGTGGATATATCATGTATATAGCAGTTTTGAACCACGCAGTTGTCTCCGTTTACATTGTCTATACCTTCAGCATTATGATATCCAGAATTGGCAGGGCCTATACCGGAATTATAGATCTCGCAACTACGAATAGTTAGATCGTCGCAACCGGGAGTGATTTTGATACAATCTCTTCCGCTGTCATGGATAATACAATCCTGAATGATAAGCTCTTTAGTATAACAGGTATCCCAGCCCCATGAACCATCGATTTTGAGTGCGTAATAATATCCTCCTATTATCTCCAGATGCTCGATAATCCCCCCGATTACGGGAAAATGATCATAAGGTCTGTACCAAAAAACACAACTGGTATCAGGATAATCGACACTGGCTTGAACGATAGCCCACTCACCGGGATAAGATCGTATGGTCAAATTGCTGGTGTCAATTCTTATTTCATCGGTATTGTATGTTCCACCACGAAGCATAATGGTATCTCCCGGAGAACTTGAATTCTCGGCATATTGAATAGAGGCATACGGATTGGCCAATGTCCCATCGCCAGAAATATCGCTTCCCGAAGTCGAAACAATAATCGCCGCATGTATTACTACTGGAATGAGGATGATTATTAGATTTAGATTGAGAACGCTGTTTGGCCTTTTTCGATTTGCTCGGTAATCTAATCCTGATAAGAATTTACAAAACTTCATTTTTACACTCACTTGAAACTCTGAACTTTTTAAGCGTGAATTTCGCCCATTATTGGGTTCCTGATCTTTTGTACTTCTAACGATCGAAATATCATCTGGTAAAAGTGCATTGTCAAGAAGAATTCAATTCACATAAAGATTTTACTTATTGATTTATAAGTCCAGCTACCTAAAAAAGTAGGTGTAAATCTTTTTAAAACCAAGCTTCCCATAAAAAGTATTATCAATCTTGCGAACACTTTTATTCGACTTTGGCCAAGACATTTAACGCAGGGATAACGGAATAATGATCATGAATTTAAATAGGGAGGAATTTATTGTGTTTCACATCTCGAGTGATTCAACGTACTCCTTGGCTTCCTTCAATCCTACACCGGTTTCTTCCCTGTATAGTTTTATAGCCCTGATTTTTTTCCCCTTTCGAATTAACTCCAGAATTTCCGGATATATAGCTTCCTCTGGTTTTTCGCAGTAGTTCAACCTTAAATGTTTCATAAGATAGGTAATCTGCCGTTCCAGTTTTATAACTCGCTGTTTTAGTTCTATAATTTCGCTTTTTGTCGACATATTGTCACCTAACTTAATTTGTGTTAGTTATCTTTTCATCACCTTGCCGGATGAGATTATTAATTTCACACCACCGTTGATGTTCGGGATGATCTAATAAGTGTTCGCCTCGTCCTCGTAGGCAAGGAACTTGGATCTGTACCAATGATGGCGCTTCCATTTCTTTATTGTCGGCATCGTAATCGTCGAAGCGTTTGTTGCCGTTGTAGTTGAACGTGCTCGCGCGGCTGTCGGTTTCGTAACCACGAAGACGACCGAGAAGGTCGAAATCGAAGCCCAGTTTAAATGTCTGAATTGGATTGAGATGTTTAATATACAAGTGTAAGTAGCTATTAATAATTCCCCCCCTTAACAACAATTTACATTACATTTATACTAAAAAAATACAAATGAAAATACTTTTTGTCAACGTGAAATCAGCTTTGTCTATTCGAGTCTGATCAATGGTTTAAGAGCGATAAACGAATACAATTTGAACAAAAACATAATTGGCAACTAAATAAACCCATTAAAATTCGATTATATTTTTCCTGAGGCTTGACATCTTGAGGGAGCTTGTATATTATAGGTTGAATTCAATTCCGCCGGTGGAAAAACATATAATAAAAAGGAATGCATCTAGGATGCCGGCAAAAAAAGAGAAGAAAAAACTGTTCGTGCTGGACACAAATGTCCTTCTTCACGATCACACCTGTATATATAATTTCGAAGAACACGATATCGTAATTCCCATCGTTGTGTTGGAGGAACTTGATAAATTCAAGAAGGGGAGTGGCTCGATCAATTTCGAATCGCGCGAGTTTATTCGTGAACTTGATAGAATCACTGAGAATAAATCGCCTAATCGAGGTATATCCCTTGGTAAAGGGCGCGGCAAGCTTTATCTGGATGTTGTAAACGACAGCATGTCTTCGCTGGAGCACGTTTTCACTCAAAACAAACCTGATCATAGAATTATAGCGTTGGCGGTCCATCTAAAAGAGAAAAAGCGGAATCGTCAGGTGATAGTGGTTTCCAAGGATATCAATCTTCGCATGAAAGCCAGGTCTCTTGGAGTTCCCGCCGAGGATTACGAGACGGGCAAGATTCGCAATGTTGAGGAACTTTATAGCGGAGTTAATACATATACGGGTTGCTCGAAAGAATATATCGATAGGTTATATCAGGAACCTTTTTCTATTCCGGTGGATGAATTTCCTTTTCGTGAAGAACCGGTGAACAATCAGTATTTTGTTTTAAAGAACGGCAGTGCCAGCGCTATGGCATACAACAATTCCATGACAAAGTCGCTGGAAAAGGTTAATAAGAAATCGGTATTTGGAATAAGTCCGCGTAATGCCGAGCAGATTTTTGCTGTGGATGCACTAACTCGCCCGGATATCGAATTGGTAGCGCTGACCGGGAAAGCTGGCACGGGGAAAACACTCCTTGCTTTGGCTGCAGCTCTCCATCAGCGTAAATATTATCGCCAGGTATATCTGGCCAGACCGATAGTTCCGCTGGGCAATCACGATATGGGTTTCTTGCCTGGAGATATTCAATCGAAACTGGATCCCTATATGGAACCATTGTGGGATAATTTAAGTGTTATCAAGGATGCCTACTCTTCGAAATCACATACAGACACTATAGATAGGATGTTGGAGACGGGAAAATTGTCAATTGCACCTCTGGCTTATATTCGAGGCCGGAGTTTGGGGAATGTATTTTTCATCGTGGATGAAGCCCAGAATCT